>Ga0209251_1000058_pt1 | contig 101602 bp, 97 predicted proteins | sample SaaInlV_100m_DNA_6_FD_184665 | JGI IMG/M metagenome (GOLD analysis project Ga0209251, IMG submission 184665) | Marine microbial communities from expanding oxygen minimum zones in the Saanich Inlet - Saanich Inlet SI073_LV_10m_DNA (SPAdes) (version 2) | ecosystem: Environmental > Aquatic >...
AAATGTCAGTACAATTGACCCTTTGCCACAACTTAAGGAAAAGGTTATCACTGCAATGAACGCACAACTAAAACGGCAGGGTTGCCTTAATGTGAAACTTTCAGGCAAAGCGTTGGACGCGGAAGTTGCTAGCGCGCATATCTCAGAGGCCTTCTTAGAAAAAGCTATTGAGCAATTTCACCTATCAGCCAGGAGTTACCACAAGATATGGCGCATTGCTCGAACGCTGGCAGATTTAGATCAGCAAAGCACTATTAGTGAAGCGAACTTTTTGCAGGCACTGAATTTTAGAAGCATCAACTGGGAAGCCGACAGCATCTAACAACACGTTTATGTTTAGTGCCGAAGCCGTTGTTACTTGTCTCAGTTTTTGCGCTCAGCCCGTGGATTTGTCAGAGCGAAATGCTTAAGTGAGACAGCTGCATAATTGGGTCACGCATAATTGGGTCACACTGTCGCACAAAAAAAGGCTCCCGAAGGAGCCTTTGATGCTTTAATCCTAAGCCCTAAGCGGCTTTGAAGGATTTAGAAGCTTTTGCCGATAGACAGCGTGATGCCTTCACCCGCTGCGTTATCTGTGCCTTCTAGCTCGTCACTTGGGAAGATCAGCGCTACGCCAAGGTCGATCTCTGAAACAGTTGTGCCGTAACCAAGTTCAAAGTAGTCACCGTCAAACTCGTCACCGAAAGAACCATAGAGGCCATAGAATCCTGCGCCTAGATCAATAGATACTTCGAGGAAGTCATAGTCGGTACCGCCGTCGCCGTCCCATTCACCGATGGAGTAGCCAATGCTCACGGGGCCATAACCAGCGCTTAAATTGACCTCTTCGTAAGTTTCGTCGAAATCACCTGTGTAGTAGTAGCCGGTGAAACCAACACCATAGGAAAAATCACCTACTTCGCCACCGTAGCCTAAGTAACCGTCCACTTCCAAACCGTCACCTACATCAGCAGTCCACGCGCCCGCATAGAAGCCGCTTTGCTCGTAGTCAATTCCAGCACTTGCAGAAGCGTTCTTTTGGTAGATACCTCTGTAATAGTATTCTGATACAAATCCAACGTTATAAGAAACGTCAGCGCTTGCTACTGATGACGTTAACAACGAACCTGAAACGATGGCGCCTACTGATAAGATTTTTGCTAATGTTTTCATTGTCTCTCCAGACTGATTAAATTCATGAGTTTAAAATTGTTCTCATTGAGAACCATTATGTTTAGACCTTTTGCAATATGAGGGCCAACTTTACAAAAACAATGCTCAGCCGATAGAAAGCCCGTCACAGCATGCATTTTTGCGCCTTGTTCGCGATGTTGTTCAACCTGCACACATCGAAGCACGACTAACCGCTTGCACCAGAACGGTGCGATATGGGAAGACTGCATGCAGGTGCGCACAGCAACTGTGCGAATAATCTTTTTCTGCGCTCAGAAATGACGCTCTTGAGATAAGGGGGCTAACTAAAAACTGACAAAGAGCGCAAGGGACGCGCAAGAGGCGCAAAAGAGGAGCGGAAGCAAGAATGGAACTAAAGAGGCCGGGGAATCGCAAACGCAGCAACGCTTGCGCCAAATGTCCAAACCTCCTTGGCTTCCTCCCACCTAAATCAGTGGGAAGATCTAACGGTCTCTAGCGTGCAGCGTCTAAAATATAGGTTACCGCGTCAGCCAGTTCATCGTCTGAACAACTCATACATGTGCCTTTCGCTGGCATAGCACCAATACCGTTCAGCGTGCTCACCATTAATGCGTCCATGCCCTTGGCCGCACGTGGTGCCCAAGCATCAGTATCAGCAAACAAAGGTGATCCGCCTACGCCATTAGCGTGGCATACCGAGCAATATTGTCCATACACCTCTTCACCGGTCAGAGGCATTTTGGCTACCACTTCGCCAGTATCAGCTGCTGCGTCAACCCTGCTCAATGTGCCATGGGGTTTTAAACGCTCACTAATTTCGTCATCGGTGCCCGGTGGCAAAGCCACTGCGGTCAGTCCGAAGGATACAAGGGCAGTTAAAATCACTGTTGAAAAACTCAGTCTCAAAGGAGGTCTCCTAATTACTTTTTATTACGTTGTAGTTACTTTCGAATTACTTTTAAAAATTTGCAGCGATGCCAAACCCGCGCAGTATATCCCTATGGGCGGGTCGCGTCGAACAACTCACGGCCGATCAACATGCGCCGAATTTCACTGGTACCCGCACCGATTTCGTAGAGCTTAGCGTCGCGCAATAACCTTGCCGCAGGATAATCATTAATGTAGCCGTTTCCGCCAAGAGCCTGCACTGCCTGCAAAGCATGCTGGGTAGCTTTTTCAGCTGCAAACAATATACATCCCGCAGCGTCAAAACGAGTCGTGCGTTGATCGTCGCAAGCCACTGCAACGGCATAGACATAAGATCTTGCCGCGTTCATTTCGGTATACATATCTGCAACCTTGCCCTGCATCAGCTGGAACTCGCCAATAGAGTGACCAAATTGCTTACGCTCGTGCATGTAGGGCATAACGACATCTAGACAATTACGCATAATGCCCAGCGGACCGCCCGCAAGTACTACGCGCTCGTAGTCTAATCCGCTCATCAAAATACCTACGCCTTGGCCGACATTGCCAAGTACCTGAGTTTTTGGCACTCGGCAGTCTTCAAATATCAATTCGGCAGTATCGGAGCCGCGCATGCCCATTTTGTCGAGCTTGGTACCGGTGCTGAAGCCTTGCATGGATTTTTCAATCAGAAAGGCGGTTATGCCTTTAGAGCCGGCGTCCGGATTAACTGTGGCATAGACCACCAGTACATCAGCGCCAGGTCCATTGGTAATCCACATTTTGGTGCCGTTCAAAATATAATCGTCGCCGTCTTCCACGGCGCGTAAGCCTAAACTCACAACGTCGGAGCCTGAGTTATGTTCGCTCATGGCTAACGCACCGAGAAACTCGCCGGATACCAACTTGGGCAGGTAAGCATTTTTTTGCACTTCACTACCAAAGCGTGAAATTTGGTTTACACAAAGATTTGAGTGCGCGCCGTAGGAGAGCCCTACGGAGGCCGAGGCCCTACTAATTTCCTCCATGACAACAGTATGCGCCAGATAACCCATATCAACGCCGCCGTACGCAGCATCTACCGTCATGCCAAGGACACCGAGGTCGCCGAACTTAGTCCAAAGGTCCCGAGGAAATTCATTATCTTTGTCTATCTGGGCAGCGCGTGGCGCTAACTCTTTGGCACAGAAATGCGCGACGCTGTCACGCAACTGTTGCACGGTCTCGCCGAAACCAAAGTCAAAATCAGGCAATGTGCTCATGAACAAAAACTCCCTCGCATTTTGAGGGAATAATAACTTAATCGCCGCCTCATTAACTCTAATTGACGTAAATTACTCTGGAAAATGCCTTCGACAAAGACGAAAATTCGGCAAAACTTGCCGCGGTGTAGTGAGCAAAAGTCCAGCGAAGCTGGGTCGTAAGCATTACACTGCGCTGCGCTGCGCAACTTGTGTGATAAGAAAAGAGGATCCGTATGGCTGGAAATTTGGACAGTTTGCTAGACAACAACAAGGCTTGGGCACAACGCGTATCAGAAGAGGATCCTGAATTTTTTGCGCGGCTGGCTAAACAACAACAACCTGAATATCTATGGATAGGTTGTTCGGACAGCCGCGTGCCCGCTAACCAGATCAGTGGCTTATTACCGGGTGAGGTTTTTGTGCACCGCAATGTGGGCAACATTGTTATGCATACCGACCTTAACTGTGTCAGCGTTATTGAATATGCCGTTAAAGTGTTAAAAGTACGGCACATTATCGTCTGCGGTCACTATCAATGCGGAGGCGTTAAAGCTGCTATGGAGGGCAACGCTGAAGGCAATGTCCACCAATGGCTTACTGGCCTCAGGGCGCTATGGAGTTACCACAAAGAGCGCTTGCAAAGCCTCTCTGCCGAGCAGGCTTTAGAGCAGTTATGCGAACTCAATGTAGGCCACCAAATGACCAGCGTGTGTAAGACGGATGCGGTTCAGGAGGCCTGGAAAAATGACCAACCGCTCAGTGTTCACGGCTGGATCTACGCCATTGAAGACGGTTTGCTTAAAGATTTGGGTACAAGCGTTAGCAACCGATCGGAATATACCCAGTTAATAGACAGTTAATCTGCTGATTGCGGCTCTGTCTTCGCCTCCGGTGCTACAGGTAACGCAGGTGCCACAGATGCCACAGAGGTACCGGCAATAAGGTCATGCAAACAACATCTGTCTTTGCCAAATAGAAACACCCAATCTATTAGCACCAGATACCAAAAACCGATCAACGCAGCATGGGGTAAACCAAAGAACAGGGCCCGGAGAAAAATCAGTTTCCACAAGGCGGGGGTTTTCCCATCTTGGCTGTTAACAATTTTCAGCTTTAACCAGTACTTGCCTAATGTCTGACCTCTTTGCCACAACAGCCACCCATTAAGTATGAGGTAACTGGTCACGCCGAGAAAAAACACGCGCAAATAGGGGAATCCGCCGGTGTAGGCTTCAGCACTCTCCAGCAAACCTGTGACCAACATCAATAGCAGCGCAAAGGCCGCCACTAGGCAAAAATCTATCCCCCCAGCAAGGGCTCTGCGCCAAATCTTTGCATTGGGCTGCCTTATCTCACTCACTAGCAACGCCCTCCAAACTATTGGTTTGAGAGGCGTCAACGCTGTCTTCAACTAGCTGAAAAACCAACAGCGCGTTGCCTGGCTGCATACTTACGCCGCCATAACCCGAGGCAACAATGAGCAAATCATCAACGAGCAATGGGCCGTGAGAATCAATACTTGCACCCGTAGCTGGCACGCCGTTTACCGTTGTAAAGGTTTTAGCCGTATCAAACTGCCAAAGCACAGATCCGTCTTGTGCACTGTACGCTGCAATACCTCCTGCCAAATCTCCTGCAACCACCAGTCCTTGCGCCGCGACAATGCCCGCAGATAAACCGGGCCAAAAGCCAGCAACGGAGTCAGTGTCTTGGAGGTTTTTCCAGCGTATGGTGCCATCCGATAAATTCAGCGCAAACATACCAGGAACAGCAGGCAAATCGGAATGCCCACCGCTGGGGAAATCACTGATGGGTACATACAAAAGCCCCGCTTGCTCATCCGCTGCAATACCCCAGTGAATACCGCCAAGGTAACCACCGCGACTCAAATGCTTACTCCAGTACACGTCACCTGTACGCGGGTTCATGGCGTGCACATGACCGGATTTTTGCCCGGCGTATAAAACCGTTTCACCACGGCCATTATTCGCAAGAACAGGTGGCGCGCCAAAGTCTAAGTCTGGGCCGGGGGAGTCGGGACAATTCGGACCACCAATCACGCAACCCATATTGAAAGTATCTCCTGCGGTAAATTGTTTGACCCAACGGCGTTGACCGGTCGCGGCATCCACAGCAAAAATAGCGTCGCTTGTGAGCGTGGCAGGCTCCGTATAGTTCTCACCCGTGCCATAAAATAACAAACCACTCTCGGCATCAAAGGTTGGCGCGCTCCACACCGGCACACCACTGGGCCCCCACTCTTCAACAAAGAAAAAATGCCTGCCAATCACCTGGGCCGGCTCTTCAATCGTCGGCAGATACCAAAGCTGCTCGCCGGTGGTGGCGTCAAATGCAGCCATGCCGCCACTGGTGGTACAGCAGCCATAAAATGGATTCAGGCTGAGGCCTATTTCCTCACTAGAAATAGGCACAAAAATTTTGCCCTGCGCTAACAGCGGCGTGCCGGAATAAAGGGGTACAGGTTCATCATCTATGGACGCCTTCCACAGAGTTTTACCGGTTGCGGCATCTACAGCAAAAACGCCTTCGCGACGACTGGTGAAATACAAAGTCAAACCAGACTCTGTAACTCTGCTCAAAATCGCACTGGCAACATCCGCTTCACTGTCTTCGTGCCGCCATCTGACACAACCCGTCTCACGATCCAAGGCCAGTAACCCTGCACCGCTGTCACCAAAAAAGATCGTGTCTTTAGTTACCAGTGGATAAGAGCGGGGAGAATTGGACTCCAGCCCATAGGCCCATTTCAGTTTTAGTTGGTGAACATTTGTTGCATTAATGGTGGTGTGTTCAGCCGGCACAAATCGAGTACTGTGCTCGTCAATGCCCCAATACTGAGGAAACGCACCGGCTAGATCTGCCTGAGATTCTTCGCAGTCCGCCGCATGCACTTGAACAAATATAGATTGGAAAAATATGGAGAGAACCAATACAGACAGAACAAGCACAACTTGCACCTTAGAAAAGAAGGTCAGACCGCGCATAACACTTGAGCTAGATTTCACAAAGTCTCTCCTCTAGTGAGCTCACCAAAAATAGAAGTTAATGGCGGCCAAATTCTAGCCGCTAAGTTAATCCGCTTTGCTTTGCCCAAGACTGTGTCTTGGCAAGGCCCACTGCAAATTTATCGACCATTTCATGTACTTGATCTTCGGAGATAATCAACGGTGGGCAAAATGCGACAGAATCACCAAGGTTGCGCAAAATAACGCCCGCGTCTTGACAGGCTGCGGAACAGAATGCCCCCACACCGTCAGATGCTTGAAACGGCAGGCGCGGCTGAGTCTGTTTCACTAGCTCAACTGCCGCTATCAGCCCAGCGCCCCGAACTTCACCCACCAACGGCTGACCCACGAATTGTTGCAGTCGCGCTTGGAATATTTCACCCATTTTTTGCGCATGCTCGAACAAATTGGTTTCTTGCATAATCTCCAAATTGCGCAGCGCAACAGCCGCGCAAACTGGATGCCCTGAATAAGTAAAACCATGACCAAAGTTGCCAAGCTCATCGGACTTGGCGGCAAATGCTTCATACATAAATTCAGGAATAAGCACTGCGCTGATGGGCAAGTATGCGGAAGACAATGCTTTGGCAACGCTCATTGTTGTGGGCTTAATGCCAAAAGTTTCAGCGCCAAACGCGTTTCCAGTACGGCCAAAACCGCAAATAACTTCATCATCGATAAAAAAAATATCGTACTTTTCTAAAACCGCTTGAATCTTTTGATAGTAATTTTCTGGCGGCACAATGACACCACCAGCGCCTAGTATCGGCTCAGCAATAAAGGCTGCCACGGTTTCTGGCCCCTCATGCAGAATCATCTGCTCTAAGTCGTTAGCCACTCGGTCAACAAATGCCGCTTCGCTTTCACCTTCAAGACCCTCGCTGTAGTAATGAGGACTGGTGGTGTGCAGTACGCCTGCAATCGGCAGATCAAATGCGTTGTGGAACGCTGGCAGGCCGGTTAAAGACCCGCTGGCCACGGTGACGCCGTGATAGCCGCGCTTACGGCTGATGATTTTTTTCTTCTCCGGTCGCCCAACTGCATTGTTGTAATACCAAATGAGTTTCATCTGGGTATCGTTTGCATCACTACCAGAAGAACCAAAAAACACCCTACCCGCATCGAAAGGCACCATGGCCTTTAGTTTTTCCGCCAGCAATACAGAAGGCTCATTCGTCCGTCCGGCAAAGAGCTGGGAGTAGCTCATTTTGCGAATTTGTTGGGCTGCAACATCTGCCAGTTCTTCGTTACCGTAACCAATAGCCGTACACCAAAGCCCAGCCATGCCTTCCAAATACTGATTGCCCTGATTGTCCCAAATGTACACACCCTCTGCGCGCTCATGGACCTTAGGGCCTGATTCGCCATGTTGTTTCAGATTGGTGGAGGGATGAAGTAGGTGCTGAAGATCTTTCCCTTCAATTGAATCCGCTGAGAACTCATTATGTAAGGCCAAGCCAGACTGTTTTGTCGGTTGCATAATAGGTACCTAAACTCTCTCTATATTTGATTGCGCGAAGTAGCGAAGCCCCTGCGTTAGATTAGATCAGCCGGGTCTAAGTTGAATTCTTCAATGACCGCATCAGCATAATCAATGCGTCCGGTTAGCGCTTTAGGGTCGCCGTTACACAGTCGTAGGCAGGCTTCCGCCATATGCTCTACCGGAGTTACTCGATCCTTGCTTTCCTCGGTGATTAACTTGTGGTGAATAACGCCAGGGGTGGCGACTAACCCAGGAGAAATCACGTTAACGCCCACACCATAGTCATAAAGCTCTGAGGCTAAGCCGGTGGTGAATCTTTCTAACGCAGCTTTGCACATGCCATACACGGTACTACCACGCCCCGATAATTTTTTGTCAGGATGGAGTGCAGCATGAGATGAAATATTTAGGATCCAACCCGAGCCGCGCTCCTGCATTTGCGGTGCGACCAATTGGGCAAGCTCAAATGGTGCCCAAACTTGCACATCCATCATGAGTCGAAAACGTTTTTCGGGAAAATCTACTACGGGAATGAAGTAGGTTATTGCAGCGTTGTTGATCAAAATATCTATCGCGCCGTAAGCGTCCATAGTAGCGGCAACCAAATTGGCTCGATCTTCCGCTATCGCTAAATCGGCTTTCACCGCTAGTGCTTCACCACCGGCAGCTTTTATTTCGCTGACAGTTTGATTAATGCTGCCAGGCAGAAAGTGTTCACCACTCTCCACGGTGCGGGCAGACACCACCACTTTTGCACCTTCCATAGCAAAGCGGCGCGCTATGGCGTCACCAATACCTCTACTGGCGCCAGTGATAACTGCTACTTTACCCGCCAGAAGACCGTTTTTATTGATTGCTGCTGTCATATCCCACCCCTCTTTACCTAGATCTTTACCTAACTCTTTATCTAACAATTTGTCTCATGCATTTTACTTGATGCTCATTGCGCTGTTTTAGACGCAAGCCCTTTTACAGAACACATCGCGCACCTGGGTCACCCCCATGACTCAGCCGCGATTGGGACCCTGCAAATTTAGTCCTCAATATAGACTTTGGTCAACCGCCGACTTAGACCCGTGAGAATTTCGAAGGTAATGGTTTGCGCTTGGCTTGCTACTTCATCTACAGAGATCTGCGCGCCCATCAGCTCAAACCAGTCGCCTTCGGCGACCTCAAGATCACCTACGTCTACGATAGTCGCGTCCATACTGATGCGGCCGACGATTGCGCAATATTCACCGGCAAAATAAGCCCGCCCGTTATTGGACAAAAGGCGGGGTAGGCCATCGGCATACCCCACATCCAGTACCGCTAAACGGCTGGCCTTAGGCATTATGTGGGTGCTGCCGTACCCCACCGGCGTACCCGCTGCGACCTGGCGGACCTGAAGCACTTGGCCATACAAACCCACTACGGGTTTTAGCGCCTTATTGTGTTGCGAACCGCCTGCGGAAAATGGATGGCCTCCGTAGAGGCCAATACCTACCCTGTCTAGATGACTGAGCCCGTCACCCTGAATCTTTAATGCTTGGTTCGCTTGTAAGGTGAGAGAGCCCGCTGAATTGGCCAGACTTAGGCGGAGCGTAGGGTAGTGTGCTCGCAAAGCACTGTAAGCGGCATTTAGGCGCTGGGATTGCAGGGCATTAAAACTATGCTCAAACTCATCTGCACGCGCATAGTGGCTAACAAGCAAGTCTATATTCAGATTAAGCCCGCTGATGTCTTGAGCAACACTGTCTACCGCCATACCTAATCGGGACATACCGGTATCAACATGCAAAGCCGCAGGCGCTTGCGTATTTGCCCAATAGCGACACTGCTCTAGGGTATTGAGAACAGGTATTAGTCTGTCGGCAAGCAGTGCTTGGACCGCTTCTTCGCTCTTTGGGCTTACGCCAGCCAGCACATAAATCTTCGCCTCACCTACCACTCTGCGCAGCGCACTACCTTCACTGGTAAAGGCAACAAAAAACTCGCGACAGCCTTCGTCCCAAAGTTTTTTTGCAACCGCTTCAACGCCCAATCCATAACTGTCTGCCTTGACCACCGCCGCAAACTGAGCCGGGCTGCCACGGTGAAACTGCGCATAGTTATGCGCAAGGGCACTCAGATTAATCGTCAGGCGACCAGTCATAGATATCTTTAGTTAAGGCTATTGATGTACGCTACAACGTCGTTCATCGACTCATCTGTCGTCAATGTCGCCGTCATTGCACGCATTTGGCGGCCGCCATGGTCTGCGTTGTGATAACCACGCTGACCTTTCTTAAACTTTTTCAATTGCGCAACTAAGTACCAATCGCTTTGTCCGGTTAAACGCGGTGCGGCCATTGCCTCATTGCCTTCACCTTGAGCGCCATGACAAGCTGCGCAAACGGGATAAGCGGACTTACCTTTGCTCGCATCCCCTTGAATAGTCGGCGTGATGCTCTCATCCGGCAGCGAAGAAACATAAGCAACCAAATTGGCCAATGCTTCAGGCGACTTTAGCCGTGGTCCCTTAGACATGGCGGCCATTTGCATACCTTTCATGTCGCCAGCAACCGTTCCACGCAGGCCATTTTGAAAATGTTGCAGTTGCTTAAGCGTATAGAAGGCCAGTTGCCCAGAAATTTTAGGCGCGCCCATGGCTTGGCTACCACTGCCATTAACGCCATGACAGGAGGTACATAACGGGTACATAGATTTTCCTGCGGCGGCGTCACCGGGAACCGTCTGCGCCAGAACATTCACAATTTGACCACTCGCCAAAATCAACCCGGCCATAACTACAGTTTTTAGAAACCTCATAACTACTCCTAATGTGTCTCAATAACCCTTCACTTAACAAACGCTCAACACGCAGACTACTCGCTGGGCAAGGTAACTATGCATGCAAAATGTTGCGCAATAATAACGCCAAAACTCTATCAGGTTGGAAAAATCGGCTGCGCATAGCAAGCCGCAAAATGGACATAATGCTAGATTGTACTGGTAAGCTTAATTTTATTAACTGACAAGGAATGCTCAACATCATGAGTAAGAGCAAACGCACCGCCGAGCGCGCGACTGACCCTGCCCAAAAGCATGCCAAAACAGGGCACAAAGCCTCCGCCAAGAAAGGCCGAATTGTCGCGCTAGAACACACCTCAACGGTGCTGAAAGATAACCCTTTAGGGGATCCATTCGAGCGTCCCGTGAACGTTTATTTACCAGCCGCCTATGACACGCAACCGAACAAGCGCTTCCCAGTGCTATTTGATCTAGCCGGCTTTACGGGCAGCGGGCTTGGGCATCTGAACTGGCGTAATTTTGATGAAAACCTGCCAGAGAAACTGGATCGACTCATTGCCACTAAGGCCATGACTCCGGTGATTGTAGTCTTCCCAGATTGTTTTACTTGTTTAGGCGGCAACCAGTACATTAATTCAAGCGCCATAGGGCAGTACGCAGATTATCTGAACCTGGAACTTATTCCTTTTGTAGACGAACAACTCAGAACCCTTGCCTCAAGAGAACATCGCGGTTGTTTTGGTAAATCATCTGGCGGCTACGGTGCACTGCGAATGGCTATGGACTACCCGCAATATTGGGGCGGTATCGCCAACCACTCTGGCGATGCCTACTTCGATTTTGTCTACAAAGCCGAATGGCCTGAGGTACTCACTCATTTACAAAAGTACGCACAACCTCAGCTCAAAGAAGGTCTACGTAAAAGTGTCTCTGGCCAAGCCCACCCGGGGCAAGATGACGGTCGTATTAGGCGCTTTCTTGAAGACATTTGGTCACGCAATCCGAACGGACACGACCCACTGGCAGGCAAGGACATAATGGCGTTGATGTTGGTGGCCATGGCCGCAAGCTATGACACTGATCCAACCTTGCCCAATGGGTTTGGCCTACCCTTCGACCTTGAAAACGGCAAGTTTTTGCAAACTCGCTGGCGCAATTGGCTACGCAACGATCCTATCCACATGAATGCGCGGCAGAAGAAAAACTTAAAAACCCTGAAAGGTATTTTTATCGACTGCGGTTGGCGCGACCAATTTCACATCCACTATGGCAGCCGTCAGCTCTCTGAGGTTTTGCAGGAAGCCGGGGTAGAACATCGCTACGAGGAATTCAATGGCACCCACTCCGGGGTAGACCATAGATTAGACACCAGCCTGGCGTTTTTGGCTAAGAAGCTGAAAGGTTAGGAGGCTGGAAAAAGACTCGAAAATGGCTAACAAGCCAAAATAGCCCGAGGCAATGTTGCAAGAATTGCGAAAGTTGCGAGAATTAATCTATCTACACGCCCCCAAACCGTCTCGCGGTGTTAGTCAGCCACTAAAACCGCCTTTAGCATGTCGTCTAGCGGGGTCAATTTTTCCATACCCAAATGCTTCATGGTCGGCTCTGGATCAATGTTGTCGTCATGATCGAGTACACCCAACATGGCCGTAGTGATGGGCGGATTGCCGAGAAATTGCTCTAATGCACCCGCCACTAGGTAGCCTAGGCCAATAGGCAGCGAGACAAAAATTGGCGTATTCGCAAAAAGATCTGCACCGCGTTGGTAAAGCTCCTTGCGGGTCAGGCATTCTGGCCCGCCCAAGTCATACCCGCCCTCTAACTGCTGTGTTGACGCCGCACATATCGCACTGACCACATCCCCAGCGTATATAGGCTGCTCCAGGCTTTCGCCGCGGAAAACAAAGCCATTCTTACCGGACGCCCGACGCCGCAATGCGCCGCTTGCATAATCACCTTCGCCCAACACCATAGGCACCCGCAACGTGCAGGCACCGGGGCCACCAGCAGCAAGAATGGCTTCGGCTTGGCCTTTTGAGGCTAAGCAAGCATTTGCCGCATCGGGTTTAGACCCGACAATAGAAAGGTAAGTTATATGTTTTACGCTGGACGTGGCTAGCGCTTCAACAAGCGCAGCACAGCTGTCTTCGTGGGCCGCCTGATAGGTGGCAAAGGCAGTTGCTTTCAAAATACCAACAAGGTGCACGGCTCTATCACAACCCTGAGCCGCAGCTTGGAGTTGCGCAACGTTGGTGTAGTCCGCCACCACCAAAGACAATCGCGCACTATCTGCCTCAGACAAGTCTCCTTCAGGGGATGTCAGCTGCCGCAACGTTTGCAATGCACTCTCACTACGCACTACCGCCACAATGTTGTCCCTAGTAGACTGCAACAAATGCACAATTAGACGCCGGCCTAAGTTACCATTGGCGCCTGTTATCAACCATTTACCTAATACTTCTGAGACCATGCTTTTTCTAAACCTTAATGCAATTTCAAGTATGAACAGCCAATTTGATGCAACACCTTACAGCGAGCCAGCCAAAATACGCAATTACCCAAATGGGGTCATGGCGCTATTGTGCACGCTTTTGCTCAGCGCATGTGGGTCACCCATTGGCCCTATCGCTGGCGGCAGCCTAGAGGGCGAGCTAATGCCTTGGCCAACAGATTGGGCCATTGCGGAAGACTGTGAAAATGTTTTGTTAGAAACCAACCCTGCCAAACCCTACTCAGTGACCATCTGGGGTGTGGGCGATGAACAAAATTTTTATGTCGCTGCAGGCAAACAAAGCAACCGTTGGGCTCAGAATATTGAAAAGAACCCCCAAGTTCTTTTAGACGTAGACGGCAAACTTTATGCGGCTAACGCACAGCGCGTAGTAGAGCGCGCCGAGTTTGAAAAAATCAGACAGGCTTTCGTTGCAAAATACGATTTCGACCCAGACCCTGACTTTAAGGCAGAGGGCGCACTTTACCGCTTAGTTCCGGCCCAGTAGCCCTAACATCTATGTTGCGCTCATGGGCCAATTTATTAACACTATTGCGGCTTTTAGCCGCCCCATTGCTGGTTTGGCTACTTCTCAATGAAGACTGGTGGCTGGCAGCGATCACATTATTCATCGCCATTCTTAGCGACATCTTCGATGGCAAAATAGCCCGCAAAATGAATCAAGCGACCGCCTTTGGTGGATTGTTTGATCACGCCACAGATGCAATCTTTGTCAGTTCCGCCGCCTGGGCATTAGCTCAGCTTGGCTTCATAAATGATTTTTTGTGGGCGTTGATTGTGCTCGCCTTCGTGCAGTACACCCTAGATTCCAAAGCTTTGAGCGGACAAGTACTGCGCAGCAGCAAACTTGGCAGATATAACGGCATCGCTTACTTTGTTTTAATCTGTGTTTGTGTGGGCTTCCAGTGCTTGCCCCTACAGCTGCTTAACCCAGTGCTGCCCTGGGCAGCTTGGGCACTTGTTGCAACGTCGCTGCTTTCAATGAGCGATCGCTTCTACAGCTTGGTTAGACGAAACGCTTAACTGCAATAGATAGTTACGGTTAGTATTCGTCAGCCATTTATTGTTTGCCGGCTATGGCGTAAGCATGGGCCTTAAACTCGTGACTGAACGGGTGCCAAAATCCTGGCATACGCTGAGTCAAGCAAAAGCCAGTAAGGTCAGCTTCCGGCGCCATCCAGCTGTGGGTACCGGCCATGCCGCCCCAGTGATACTCACCTTGCGCACCAGCCGGGTCACCTGCCTGCAAATTCTCTTTCAGCGCAAAGCCCAGACCAAAAACCGTGCCCGGCATGGCCCACATGGGAAATGCAACACTCACCCCTTCTGCTAATTGATTGGTTCGCATCAAAGCCAATGTTTTATCCTTTAGAATCCGCTGACCGTTCCATTCACCACCGTTCACTAGCATCTGCAAAAATGCAACGTAGTCGGATACTGTAGACGCCAAACCGCCACCGCCACTTAACCATTTGCGCTGCTGATTATATTGGCCCGCAATAGGGTCATCGACTTTCACCAATCCTGGAGCCATAGGTTTAAAGATATCTGTTGGCGCGTACATTGTGGTGAATCGAGAGGTTTTTTCTGGCGGTACCCAGAAATCGGTATCGACCATGGCTAAAGGAGTAAATATGTTGTCACGCAAAAATTCATCAAACTTTTGTCCAGACAGCACCTCAACCAAACGCGCGCATACATCGGTGGCCACGGAGTAGCGCCAGCTGGTGCCTGGCTCATAAGCCAACGGCAGTTTTGCAATCTCTGCGCAAAATTCTTCTAGATCGAGACTGAAGTCACCAAGTACGTTAATAGTCTTGTTATAGGCTTGATCGACTACTGAGTCTGGCTCAATGAAGCCGTAACTTAAGCCCGCGCTGTGACTTAAAATGTGCTTTATTAGGATAGGGTTTTTCGCCGCGACAACATCGCCGGCTGAACTGGCGTTTGCGGTGAGTACTTGCATGTCGGCAAAATCTGGCATGAACTTACCTAACGGATCATCTAACTTAAAATGACCTTGTTCGTAAAGCATCATCAGAGCCACTGATGTGACCAACTTAGTGCTGGAGTACATGCGATAAATCGCATCTTCCTGCAGCGGCGATTTGTCCTCTAGATTCATGTACCCAAACGTTTTGTAGTCAACGATCTTGGTACCCTGCATGACCAATGTGGCGCAACATGACAGAATATTTTCGTCCACATAAAAACGCATGCGGTCATACATCGGGGAAAAATCTAGCCCAGTACTTTCTATAGTTAACGCCATAAGGTAGCCCTCTATCTCTTTCTTTAACTTTATCCTGCAAGCCCAAAGCTTACCACGGGCAATTTTTCTAATCGCCTAGTCAGCTCAGTCTTAACAACTGAGTCTGACTGGCTAAAACGCGTTGAATATACCGTGGCCAATTGGCCCGCACAGCTAAATGTCACTACGGTTGCGCAGCAAAATCTACTAACAGTTGATATAATGTGCGAACGCCTTTCTTGAGGTTTTCTACCCCTAAACGTTCATCGTTGCCGTGCACCCCAGAGAATTCTCCCGGCGCATAAACAAAGGGCGAATAGCCATAACTGGTAATGCCCAGATCACGGAAAAAGTGCGAGTCGGTAAAGCCGCCCGCGACGGTGGGAATAACTGGCGCGCCAAATGCTTGCTCGGATACCTTAACAATGGCCTTGTACAGTGACGTGTCTGTGCGGCTGATCGCCGGAGTGAAGCCCATGATGCGCTCAATAGTTATCTGCTTGTCGTTGATAATATTATTCAAATCAACAAGAAAGGCCTCGGGGTCTTGATCTGGCAGCAGTCGGCAATCTAACTCTGCATGGGCTTGTGCTGGCACAACATTGATCTTACTGCTGCCTTCTAAGGTGGTTATTGAGCAAGTGTTACGCAACAACGCATGACCACCGGGATTATTCAATTTCAGGCCCAGCAGATAATCAGGATTTTCTACCGCCTTAGATAAGTTGGCAAAATTGGAGCGATCGGCGCCAGATTGATAGGGCGCTAAGCCTTCAAACATTTGCGCTACTGGAGCAATCACATTCACCGGGAATTCGGTTTCACTAACGCGTTTCAAACCACGGATAAGGCGCGTAACTGACGTTTGCATTTGTGGCGCAGAACCATGACCGGGCTTACCCAATGCGGTTAACCGCAACCAGAGGGGCACCTTTTGTGTGACCTCTACCATGACCGCAATGTCCTCACCAAAGCTGCGTCCTGAACCGCCTTCATTGAGTACGTAGCCAACATTGGCAAAAATGTCAGGCCGATTTTCAATGAGCCAGCCAGCGCCAAAAAAACCACCCGCCTCTTCGTCTGCGGTAGCGACAAAAAGAATGTCTCTATTGAGTTTTAGCCCACTATCCGCCAATGCCAAGAAAGCCTGCAAATGTGCAATGCCTAAACCTTTGGTATCAATGGCCCCACGCCCATATATATAGCCGTTGGCGACGTCGCCAGATAACGGATCTACAGTCCAAAAATTTAGATCCGCTGGCACCACATCAATATGGTGAAGCAGCACTAGTGCAGGTTTCTTGTTGCCGTCCTTATCTGCAGTGCCTTCCAACTTGGCCCAGAGATTGCCTCGCCCCTTGGCTGATTCAGCGGATTCATAGGCAATGCCGGCATCATCGAGCAACTTAGATAAGTAGGCTACTCCTCGATATTCATTACCCGGTGGATTAACGGTGTCAATTTTTAGGTACTGGGAAAGTCGAGGCACTGCCTCCTCAGCATAAGTTGCAACATCTGCTTTGACGCCTTGCATAAGGCCTAAAGACACCGCTAAAACCATCAAACTCTTCAACATCACGCTAATTTTGCGCCTCATACTTATTCCTAATGAAAAAATGACTACCAATTAAGATGCACAAGTCTCCATAATCTGGCAACAAAAATTACCGGGGAGAAATATGCGGATCTCTACATTGATGAGTTATGCAGGTGGGTTTAAAGAGGCGGTTGCAGAAATAAAGGCACTAGAGAAGGCTGGGCTAGACGTTGTATGGGTGCCAGAAGCCTATTCCTTTGATGCGCCAACAGCCATGGGTTATCTGGCTGCGGAAACTGAGCGCGTGATTATTGCCTCTGGCATTCTGCCAATTTACACACGCACACCAAGCCTGTTAGCGATGACCGCCGCAGGGCTAGATTATTTGTCTGATGGCCGCGCAATGCTGGGCCTAGGCGCTTCAGGCCCACAAGTGATTGAGGGTTTTCACGGCGTACCCTACAACGCACCAGTTGCTAGAACCCGTGAAGTGATAGAAATTTGCCGCAAAGTCTGGAAGCGCGAAAAAGTTCAGCACCTTGGCAAGCACTACCAAATTCCACTGCCTCAAAATGAAGGCACAGGATTAGGCAAACCATTGAAGCTGATTAACCACCCTGTGAAAGACGACATTCCAATTGCCATTGCATCCTTAGGGCCTACCAGTGTTGCGGCTACTGCCGAACTGGCCGACGCTTGGTTGCCAGCGTTCTACACGCCTGAAGCCGCTCGCGCTGTTTGGGGCGAGTCATTAGACCAAGGTAATGCCAAAAGAGACGGTGGCAGAGCGCCGCTAGACATTTTTGCCGGCGGCAGTGTGGCCATTGGCGACGGTATGGAAGAACTAAGAGAGCGTGCTCGTCCTGGCGCAGCGTTATATATCGGCGGCATGGGCGCTCGGTCAAAGAACTTCTATAACGACATTTTTGCCAAGAGTGGTTACGTGGATGAAGCGAAGGTCATTCAAGACCTTTACTTGGCCGGTGATAAGAAAGCTGCTGAAGAGGCCATTCCGGCTGACTATCTTGCCAAGAGTTCATTGATCGGACCTGAGGGGTTTGTTAAAGAGCGCCTTTACGCGTTAAGAGAATCTGGCGTGACGTCACTGAACGTCAACTTTGCAGGGCAAAGTGCTGAAGAACGCGTGGCCCAGTGTGAGAAGCTGCGCAACCTTGTCGACTCTATGTAGGTTCAAACGGTAGGTTAAAGCGACAGGTTAGAGCTGTAGGTAAGGCTTGCCAGCCAGGCCGATAAAAAACGATTCAATGAAGGCGAATCAAGCCCTCTTGAACCGTTGACGCCACCAGCTCTCCCTGCTCAGTGAAAATATTCCCTCGGGTATATCCTCTGGCTTCCGACGTACTGGGGGTATCGATGGCATAAAGCAGCCATTGATTCACATCTACTGGCCGATGAAACCACATGGCGTGGTCAAGGCTTGCTACCTGCATTGCCTCGCGCTTGAAGCGTCCTCTATGCGGCAGGCGCGCAGTACCCAACAATACGTTATCTGACTCATAAACCAACAAACATGCCGCTAACGCGGGGTCTTCAGGCACAGGCCCAGTACTTTTAAACCAAACAAACTGCTCTGGCGGCTGTGGCGTTTCTGATTGCAAGCGGCGAAATTCATGACGCCAAGTAACAAATGGCGCGTCAAATAAGGCCTTAGGGATTTTTGCCTCTAACGGCGGCTGCAAATCCGGCATGGCGATCTGATGACTTAAGCCAGATTCCGGCACTTGAAAAGACGCATCCATATTAAATATGGCTTCCCCGCGCTGGGTCACCAATATGCGCCGAGCTGAAAACGAACCGCCATCTCGAGTGCGTTCCACGCGAATAATCGCTGGCACAGACGGATCTCCCGGGCGCAAAAAATATCCATGCAGCGAATGCACAAAGCGGTCGGAGGCTACCGTTTTTATGCCCGCCATGAGTGCCTGAGACAAAATCTGGCCGCCAAACAACCTTTTGGTTCTGGTTGGCGGGTGTTGCGCGCGAAATATGTCTTCCTCAATTCGCTCAATGTCGAGCAAGTGCAAGAGTTCAGCTAACTTGTTGATGAATTATTCCTCTTCTTCGCGAACACTTAGCCCCGTTAACTCGTACTGACAACTCGTACTAGCTGTTAATCCTGACCTTTAGTCCTGCTTTTAGTCCTGGCAATAAGGGCCGTAAAATGGGTCTTGGGCTAACGTGGTTCTGCGCCCTCTGGTGTCAATCATATCAAGATAGTTCCACAGCAAATTACAGGACAAATCTGTCTGATCTTCTGGATTACCTAGCGCGTCAAAAATAACCTCGGTGTCTTCACTGATCAGCAGGTCTTCAGGAATTGAGCACAACATGTCTAAAGCATCACGCACGGCGGCGTCCACCACCTGCATTTCGGCTTTTGCTTGCAGAGACCAAAGCCACATTGCTTCGCTGTCGATACTGCCCTGTCGCCATAATTCTACTTGTTGCAACATTTTTACTCGATCCAGCACTTCCATAACTTGTCTCCACAAGGCTGTTGTCCCAGCGGATGCCAGAACGTTATTATCCAAGCCTATTCTAAAACGATATTGGCGGAGAACCTATGCAAAGACTGAGAAATACTCCAGCGTCTTTACCATTGATGCCGATGATACGGGTGAGCCTGCTTGCGCTGGCTTCACTTTGGGTGCTCACAGGGTGCCAAAAACATGAGTCCGCAAGCCCAGAGTCTATAGTTGAGGTTGAGGGCGACGTAGCAATAGTCGGTGACTGGCAAACTTTATTTCCAGAGGGCGAAACCACCTGCTCCGATGGCTCTCCCTACAAATTTTTCGTTCGCCAAGGCGCGTCCGACAAGCTTCTAATATATCTCCAAGGCGGTGGCGCCTGCTGGTTTAGGCAGACCTGCGATCCGGAAATGACACCCAGTTACACCCTTAATGTGGCAAACACCTCTTACCCCTATTTTGGCATTTTCAATTTCGCAAAAGCGGATAACCCATTTAAAGATCACACTGTAGTGTACGCGCCCTATTGCACCGGCGATGTGCATATCGGGGCCAGCGATACAATATATCCGCCTGTTGAAGAGGGACAAAAAGATTTAGTGATTCGCCACCAAGGCCGAGCCAATATGCAAGCGGTGTTAGAGTGGACTTACGCCAACGTTAAAAGCCCCAAAAACATATTTGTCACTGGCTCATCTGCCGGCGCTATACCCTCGCCCTTTTATGCTTCTCTGATAGCCGACCATTACCCAGATGCCCGAGTGGGTCAATTGGGCGATGGCGCCGGTGGCTACCGGCGCATGAATCAAGCAACTCGGCCCCACGAACAATGGGGCATGTTTAATTTCATTAAGGACGAAAAGGGCTTCGAACATCTGAATTCACATGACATGAATTACGAGTCCTTATATATCGCTGCAGCCCAACAGCACCCAGAAATTCTTTTCGCTGAATACGATGCCGCAGAAGACGCCGTACAAAAAAGGTACCTTGCCCTAAGCGGACAGAAGAATGTTCAGCTTTTGGACTCGCTGAAAGCAAATCATCAGGACATCCGCGCAGAGGCGGATAATTTTCGCAGCTTTATAGGCGGCGGCACTTCCCACACTGTATTGCAGAAACCGGAATTCTATACGTGGGCTGCAAATGGCACAGGTATTAGGGACTGGGTGGCTCATCTTGAAAACTTTACGGATGTAGAAGATGTGTTGTGTGTTGATTGCACTCGTGAAGGCTATGTTGGCGTAACCATTGACCCTGCACTACAAGCCCTTTGGGATAGCTGGGAAGACCCAGCGACCCAATATGTAAAGCCCTTCAAGATTTTCGACAACGTTTACTATGTTGGCATCGACTGGGTTTCCGCCTATCTGATAGATACCGGCGATGGCCTAGTACTCATTGATAGCCTGTATGGAAAGTGGGTGCCGCTGTTGATGAACAACATTCGAGCAGTGGGCTTTAATCCAAGTGACATCAAGTATGTCATTAACACCCATGGACACTTTGACCATGCTGGCGGCTCGGCCTACTTACAAAAAGTCCATGGCGCAGAAATAGTCATGACCGCAGAGGACTGGGCAATAGCCAGAGCAGAACCGGAGCTGCCACAGTTTTACATGCCTCAACCCAATGTGGATATTGTCGCTAAAGATGGCGACACAATTACCTTAGGTGATAATACCTTCGAACTTTTCAATACCCCGGGTCACACCACCGGTGTGTTATCTATTCGTTATACGGTGCGCGAAGGCGACAACGAATATACCGCTATGACACTGGGCGGTGTTGGTCTGAATTTCTCCGGTGTGGCGCGCACTGAGACCTACATAAAGAGCTACGAGCGCCTGCAATCTATTCAAAACGGCACTTCCGTGAGCCTGCCAAATCACCAAGAGATGGGCAAAGTGTTTGCACGTCGGGACTTAGCGGCCGCTCAGCCAAGTGGGGCGGCAAATCCATTCGTTAACCCAGATAGTTATAAACAAGATCTGAGCGCTTTCTTAACTGCGGCAAAGGTTAAGTTGGCACAGGAAAAAGCCGGCACCGCGCCAACAGAGCTCGAAGCTTTGAAAAATGCCATAACGGACTCTTAGGGAATTACACTGAACGCTATATGGAACAACGACTCAGCAGCGGAACATACACATGAAGCTTAGGTATTTTGCCTTAATCACTTGGCTTGTCCTGTTCAGTGGCAACACTATTATTGCTTCAACTATTGCAGCAACGAACGATGTTGCAGAAAAATATGCAGGTGACTGGGTCGTTAATGTAGAAGAAACAGATTTGTTACGCGAAGAACTTGATGAAAAGCCGACTGTTCTCGGCGGGCCGGGCAAGGTCAGCATCTCCGTTTTGGGCCTGCCCATTCCCACCGGGCGCTCTAAAGTTGGCCCGCAGTCACCCTTAAGTGCAGCAGATCCTGCACTTTTACGCTCGCGCACAATGTCCATATCTGTTGCTGCAAACAAGATTAGTATTCAATACCCAGAAGTCGGTGGTAAAGACGCAAAAGAGGTTCTGCGTAAAGGCCACTATCGCGGACGAGACAGTAAATGGTCGCAAAAAAAGATTGAGCAAAAATATAAGACCACTGAACGCAAAGTGACTAAAACTTGGTCCATACGTGGCGATGGCAGACTATTAGCCGTGGTGACGATTAAAAATCCAGGCTCAAAAAAGCGTACTTTCAGCCGCGTGTTTGATAGATCCCAATAGTCAGCCAACTGTCTTTATTGGCGCAGCGAGAAGTCGCTGCTCGCGAATATCCTATTCGAGATCCAGCGACGGTGGAACATAAGCGCTGCGGCATTTAGCCATACGCTTGGGCAGATATTACGCAAAATACCCCTGAAGGCATTGAACTTGGGCGGCGAGGCTTTTAAGGTCACTCTCCCGTTCAATATGCATCAATTGATCATGGCTTTTAAATTGGCCCCTGAAATTTGCGAGTTCCGATTTATTCTGGGATCAGGCCCAGGAGGTCAGCATGTCAATAAAACAGCCAGCACTGTAGAACTTAGGGTTACTGTCAGTAAGCTGCAACTACCACCGGCACCTTTAGCACGACTTAAAGAACAGCAGGCCAAGCGCATTAATAAACTTGGAGAGCTGGTTATTCAATCTGGCAATCACCGATCTCAACTGATGAACCGCCAGGAAGCTGTATCGAGAGTAGAAAAATTCATAGACGAGGCATTGATCCGGCCCAAGTCACGGGTAGCAACGCGGCCGACACTCGCTTCAAAGAGACGGCGGCTAGAAGGCAAGAAAGTACGCGGCAGCGTGAAAAGCCAGCGGAAGAAGCCTAGTTGGTAAGCTTGGCGGGCAGGTTAGATAGATTGGATGGAATAGATGAGTAGTTAGGCAGTGGGCGTAATAGCCAACAAGAACCGTTAGAAAAAGGTGAGTCCCAAATTGAACCCACCCAATAGGGTGTTAAATTGAATGCGTTGTCTAAAGGGCTGCTTTTTCCTTCGCAACCAAAAAGTCTACAACCTTCAGCATATCTTCATTAGAGCCAGCCATACGCCCATCTACTCGATACTTACCATTCACAACCATAGTTGGCACACCCGTAATACCGTAAGCGCTGCCTTTGGCTCGAGCCTGCTGCACTCTACTTTTCACCGAAAAAGCAGAATATGCTTTGCTGAAATCCAGTGCGCTTACATTCGCATGCTCAGCAAAGAGCTCCGCTAGCAGCCGCTCATCGCGAATATCTAGCCGATCTATGTGAATGGCTTCAAACAGAGGTTCGTGCATCTGATCGCCAACACCCAGCGTTTCTGCGGTGTAAAAGGCTTGGGCCATAAGGCTCCAATCCGATGAAAATACAGCCGGGACGCGTTTGAACTCTACACCGGCTGGCTTAGTTTGCTCCCAACGGCCCAGCATTGGATCAAAGCTATAGCAGTGGATACACAGATAACCGAACACCTCGACCACTTCCACTTGGTCTGTTAACCCGGTGCTCACTGGCACGCTGATGGCTTCATAGTGAACGCCTTCAACATACGCTTCGCCAGCAATAGTCGCTGGCAGAAAAAACGCTGCCAACAACAACAGACCGGCCTGCATAGCACCCATAATTGTCTTCGTTTGCATCTGGAATAAATTACTTATCTGCATATCTGAACCCCGAAATAGTTAACTAAGGGCCTAAGTAGGCGCTTAGTGTAGGCCGCTAATGTAATCAGCGAGAATAGCAATTTGGCCATCGCTCAAACCTGAAGCAACACCGCGCATCATATTGCCGTATGCGTCACCAGTGCCTCTTCTGCCTTCTCGATAATCGGTCAATTGCGCAATGGTATAACCCACAGACTGGCCACTGATAGCTGGGAAACCAGCCTGAGCATTGCCCGCACCGTTTGGTCCGTGGCACGCCGCACATGCCGCTACACCCTTGGCAATAACGCCGCCTTTGTAGATACCTTCAGCTGCTTTGATGTCTTCATCACTGCCCGTAGCTTCAAAATGCTTCGCTGGCAATGACGCGTAGTACGCCCCAAGGTCAGCCAAATCCTGCTCAGACTTACCAATAAGCTGCGCACTCATAAGAGCAACATTACGCTCCCCTGACTGGAACATCTGCAATTGGCGAGTGAGGTAAACCTCATTTTGTCCGGCCAAATTTGGATAAGTTGGGTCAATGGCTGTTGCGCCGTCTTGTCCGTGACACGCGGCACAAGTAACAGCTTGTGCTTGGCCTGCAGCTACATCACCAGCGGCGATAGCTGCGCTGCTGAAAAAGCTTAAAAGAATAGAAATCGTTGTTATTTTTGCAATGCTTGTGCGAACACTCATGTATTCAAATTCCGTAGTTTACTTAGCGGTACAACCTTTGATGCGGCTAATTCGTGTCATAAACGCGGTGTTCATTAACGCGCCGGCTAAAGGTAGAAATTTAATCTCCAAAGCTTTCACAATTGTTAAGTTCAATTCCAAACGTCCACGCAGTTTAAGGATGTTACACTGGCGAATGACCGCCAATAGTTGCAACCGACCCTCTTGCGCTGCCGGTCAAAATCAAAACCAAGCTCAGAGACCGCGGATTATATATCAAGATGACAAAAAAAGAGTCACTACCTGAACGACTTGAAGCCACCTTTCTTACCAGTGCGCCGGATTTAAAGCGATGTCCCCCTGGTTTTGGCGCCGAAGTGGCCTTTGCCGGACGATCCAATGCAGGTAAATCTTCTGTTTTGAACCAAATCTCTGGCAATAAAAGGACTGCAAAGGTCAGTAAAACCCCTGGGCGTACCCAATTATTGAACTTTTTTGACATCAGAACCGGTGGCCGGATTGTCGATTTGCCCGGATATGGCTATGCAAAGGCGGGCAAGGCAGCGCAGAGAACTTGGCAAAAGTCGGTCAATCACTACTTGTCCTATCGCAACCACTTAGCCGGCATCATCTTAGTGATGGATATTCGCCATCCAAACCAAGCTTTTGATCTGGAAATGCTGGAATGGAGCACAAAAAGCGACATTCCAATTCATATACTTCTCAACAAAGCGGACAAACTGAGCGGCGGCGCGCAAAAACAAATTCTGCAAAAAATTCGCAGCAGTTATAGCGATTATCCTTATGCCACCGTGCAGTGTTTCTCCGCCATGCGTGGCTTGGGCAAGGAGGAGCTGATTACGAAGCTGCTGGAACTACTGGCCACGCCAATAGAGGGCGACGAAATAGGCGCGCTAGACGAATTAGACGAGAACCAAGAGCATCGAATAGAGGATTTGCCTAACGAAACCCAGGAAGAAATTTAGCGCACAAGCTAGTGCGCTTCATCCCAGTTCATACCTACGCCGGTTGCTACAGTTAGAGGAACCGATAGCTCAACCGCCCCGCACATGCGCTGCACTACTTCGTCGGTGAGTGCCTGCAAATCCTCTTCACTGACTTCAAAAACCAATTCATCGTGCACCTGCAAAATCATGCGCGCATCTAAATCTGCGCCGGCCAACCAGCCTTGTACAGAGCTCATTGCTAACTTAATGATGTCCGCTGCGGTGCCTTGCATAGGTGCATTAATCGCGGTGCGTTCCGCTGCTTGGCGGCGCGGCACTGCTTTTGCGTTTATTTCTGGCAGGTACAACCTGCGACCAAAAACTGTTTCAACATAGCCCTGCTCCGCGGCAAGCGCTTTAGTTTCTTCCATGTAGTGCAACACGCCGGGGTAGCGGGAGAAATATCGGTCAATATAGTCTTGGGCTAAGGTTCTGGAGATACTCAATTGCTTACCTAAACCAAATGCAGACATGCCATAAATCAGACCAAAGTTGATGGCCTTGGCGCTGCGCCGCTGATCATCAGACACCGCTTCTGGTGCGACATCAAATACTTCACTGGCGGTTGCTCTATGAATATCTTGGTCCTCAGCAAATGCCGTAGTCAGACCTTTGTCACCAGACAAATGCGCCATTATCCGCAGCTCAATTTGCGAGTAGTCTGCGGCCATAATTTTGTATCCCGCTGGGGGCACAAATGCCTGTCGCACGCGCCGCCCCTCTGCATTACGAATAGGAATGTTCTGCAGGTTAGGATCTGAAGAGGACAAACGACCTGTTGCCGTTACTGCTTGGTGATAGGAGGTGTGAATACGCCCCGTCTGCGCGTTAATGTCTAAGGGCAACTTATCAGTATAGGTAGATTTGAGTTTTGCCAAACCGCGATAATTGAGTAAGGTTGCGGGCAACTCATAATCTCGAGCCAAATCTACCAACACGGCCTCAGCCGTAGACGGCTTGCCCCCTGGGGTTTTCTTTAAAATCGGCAGGCCTAACTTTTCATAGAAAATTGTCTGCAACTGCTTTGGGCTGTCTAGGTTAAAAGTTTCACCCGCTTGCTCCCAAGCTTGCTCAACCAATTCTTTCAGACGGTCGGCCAACTCAGCGCCATGCTGCTTAAGCATACGTCCATCTACCAGCGCCCCCTGACGCTCTACTTGTGAGAGTATCGGCACCAACGGCATATCAATATTGGTGAAGACATGTAGCAGAGTAGGCTCTGCTTGAATTTGCGGATATAGGCATTCATGTAGTTGCAGCGTGATGTCTGCATCTTCAGCAGCATATTCACCAGCGGTTTCTAGAGGTACTTCGTTAAAGGTCAATTGCTTAGCGCCCTTGCCAGCAACATCTTCGAAATGAATGGTTTTTCTATCTAGATAAAATTCTGCTAACGCATCCATATTGTGGCGCGTTGCTACACTGTTCAAAACATAGGATTCAAGCATGGTGTCATAAAGTGGTCCGGCGAAGCTGACACCGTAACGGGCTAATACGCTCATATCGTATTTGATATTTTGGCCGATCTTGCCAATGTTAGGGTTCTGTAACAGTGGCGTTAATGCGGCTAATGCCTGATCAAGAGAAAGCTGGTCAGGCGCGCCCGGATAATCATGGGCCACTGGCAAATAGGCTGCTCTTCCAGCCTTGGCGGAAAATGAGAAGCCAACCAGTTCCGCCAGCATATAATTCACGCTGGTGGTTTCTGTATCAAAGGCAAAGGTTTCAGCGGCTGACAGTTCCTCAATCCAAGAATTAAGTGCTTCAACGGTGGTGATGACTTCATAGTCTCGGGGATATTCAACCGCCGGTACAGTGGCGGCGGCGGGTTCGGCTTTTGACGTCTTTGTAGCCTTGCTGTCACCGCGCTCTAATTCATCTGACCAAGCTTTGAACTCAAATTCCTTGAAGTGCTTTTGCAGCGTATCCACATCAGGAGGGGTAGCCTGCAACTGCTCAATGGACAGCTCTAACTCTACATCGCACTTAATTGTGGTGAGCGCTTTGGATAAAGGCAACTGCTCTAAGCTGGCCCGTAAATTTTCACCAATCTTGCCTTTGATCTCATCGGCTTTGGCAATGACTTCATCTAACGTGCCATATTCGTTTAGCCATTTGGTAGCTGTTTTGGGGCCAACTTTCGGCACGCCAGGAATGTTGTCCGCGGTGTCCCCCATTAACGCTAAGTAATCAATGATCTGTTCGGGCGTGACGCCAAATTTGTCGATCACACCCTGACGGTCCATGGTGGTTTCGGTCATGGTATTTACAAGGGTTACGTGATCACTCACCAATTGCGCCATGTCTTTGTCACCTGTGGAGATCACTGTGGCGCGCTTGGCCGCGCTGGCTTGAGTGGCATAAGTGCCAATAACATCATCTGCCTCTACACCCTCTACACAAATCAACGGCAATCCCATAGCTTTTATCAGCTCATGAATGGGCGCAATTTGCTCACGTAAATCGTCAGGCATGGACGCTCGATTAGCCTTGTATTGTGCATACAAGTCATCGCGAAATGTTTTGCCCGGCGCGTCAAAAACCACCGCGACTAAACTGCCGGGGTAATCACGGTCCAACTTACGGATCATGCTAATAACACCACGAATAGCACCTGTAGGGTGGCCACTAGAATTACTCAAGTCGGGGAGGGCGTAATAGGCTCTAAATAAATAGGAAGAACCATCAACTAGCACTAATGGTGCTTGGTGTTCGTTGGGAATAGACGGTAGATTATCCGACACTGATTACGTTCCTATAATTTGTAGAGAATTAGACAATGAGCAGATGCACTTTACCTGTGCTTGGGCAAAAAAGAACAGGCTATTTCTTCACCCAAATACCAGCCCTGAATGTTGACGCAATTTCAGCCAAATGGCCCCAGCGCCCCCTGTTCAATAAGAGCACTCTAGCTCGGTCGGTTGGCCGATATTTTGGGCTGGCCGGCATGATCTTTGCCAGCTTATTTTTGCTCTCGAATGCAGCCAGTGCGCAGACCAATAGAGGCCCAGATGTGGTTATTGTGGCGGAAGAAAATCGCATTGTTTACGAGTTTAGACAAAACGGTCAACTCAGATATATCCGTGTGGTGCCCAAACGAGGCAAGCCCTACTATCTTGTGCCAACAGACGCGACCAAGGGCAATGGTGACTTGGAGCGGGTAGATAGTTTGGTCACCAGTTGGGTGCTATGGGAATTTGATTAGTACCAGCGATTAGCCCAGGTGGACTGGGCTTCAACACGCTCGCAATAAGAAAAGAGAAAACCACTGGTTGCTGTCCTGCCAACTTTTCAGGCATTCAAACTGAGCAGATTGCGCAAGGGCAATGAATTCTTCCTTAGCATATTTATAGGAATTCTCAGTGTGCAAAAGTTCGCCCTCGGCAAAAGAAATTACCTTACCGACTAGGTTAACCTGCTGGGCCACCGTGCTCTTTAAGAACATTTGAATACAACCTTGGTCCGCGTTGTAGCGGGAGAAATGCTCAAAATGGTCCAAATCAAAGTCGGCACCAAGTTTTTCATTCAGGTGCACAAGGGTATTCAGATTGAACTGAGCGGTTACGCCCGCAGCGTCATCATAGGCCGCCTCCAAAATGCTGATGTCTTTTTTCGCATCCACACCCACCAAAAAGTACCCACCTTGCCCTAGTGTCACATGCACTCTTCGAAGAAAATCTACTGCTTGAGCCGGCTCAAAATTGCCAATACTCGAACCCGGATAAAAGCCAAGGGGCCGCAATTCATTTACCTGGACGGGTAAGTCAAAACTTTGGGTAATGTCAGCGCACACTGGAAAAATTTTCAGCGCTGGGAAGTCGTCCAATAAGGCCTGGGCATTGCTGAGCAAGTAGTCCCCGGATATATCCACCGGCACGTAGGCTTCTGGCTTTAGTACGTCGAGCAAGCGCCGGATCTTTTTGGTCGAGCCGCTACCGTACTCAATGACGCAGATATTCTCTTCTAGAGCGGCGGCTATTTCTTCCATATGCGCTTCAAACAACGCCATTTCGGTGCGAGTTACATAATATTCAGGAAGCTCAGTAATGGCATCAAACAACTCTGAGCCGCGCTCGTCATAAAAGAACTTCGGCGATATTGCCTTCGCTTCTAGGCTCAAACCTCGGTGGACTTCGTCCACAATCACACCTACCTCTGGCTTTAGGTCCAAAAACGCAAATTGCTCATTGGATAAAGAAGAACTGGTTGTCATAAATCTACCGCCAAACGTATGCCCGAGAACTGCCAACTGTCTGCGGGGTAAAAAAAGTTTCGATAACTGGCACGAATATGTGAGGAGTCTGTAACGCATGACCCACCGCGTAACACCAACTGGCTGCTCATGAATTTGCCATTATATTCGCCGAGCACGCCTTCAAGGGGTTTGTAGCCGGGATAAGGGCCATAGGCACTTGAAGTCCACTCCCAAACATCACCAAAGAATTGTTCATTTGCAGCGTCACAGACCATTGGGTGAAAGCGGTTTGAGTCAGCAAAATTACCCGCCAGCGCCTTCCCGCTGGCCGCCCACTCCCACTCAAACTCTGTGGGTAGGCGCGCACCAGCCCAACTGGCATAAGCCATTGCTTCATACCCACTGACATGAGTGACCGGCGCGTCTAATTCCAGCGGGTGCAAACCATCCATACGATATTCAGACCAACCACCATGTCCAGTTTGATGCCAATAAAGCGGGCGATGCCGAGGGTTTTCTTGCAAAGCGGCCCAACCTTGAGCTAACCATAAATCAGCGCGCTGGTAGCCACCATCGTGCATAAACTGTAAATATTCACCGTTGCTGACAAGTCTGTTGGCAATACCAAAAGGCCCTAAGAAGCATTTATGTCTGGGGTATTCGTTATCGAAGGCGAAATCAGAGACTGCGCCAATGTCCACTAAACCGGGATTGTGGTCACTAAAAGCTATCTCCCTTAGCGGCCCAGGCGGGTCCATGCAAAGCGGGGTGGAAGATTCTTGATCACTCTTATGCAACGTCTCGTGATATTTGGGAAATAAAGGGTTATGGCCCAAGTTATATTTTATATCGGTTAGCAACAGTTCTTGGTGTTGCTGCTCGTGATGCAGCCCCAGTTCCAAAATTTGCGCAATCTCAGACGCAGCTTGGTCGCCAAACTCCCCTTCATCAATCAGCGTTAAAAGGGCTTCGTCGATGTTTGACCTATAGGCATAAATTTCTGCAACGGTTGGCCGCGATAAGCTGCCTCTCTTTAGGCGCGGGAAGGGGTTGCCCACGCCATTGTAGTAAGAATTAAAAAGATGCTCGAAGGCTGGGTTATAGGAAGCGTAGTTAGCTGCGTACGTTTGTAAAAGAAACGTTTCAAAAAACCATGTGATATGGGCCAAATGCCACTTTGGGGGGCTGGCGTCTGCCATAGGCTGCACGCCAAAGTCTTCTATTTGCAACGGTTGGCATAAATCCAATGATCTGTGCCGGACATCTTTGTAACGCCGGGCCAACGCTTCTAGCTCGTTATCTAAAGCAGCGCGGTCCAACTTACCTGAATCAGTCTGATAGGACTGGAACCGCGAATGCATATAAATCCTAAAATTGAGCGTCTAGCGTCTGATAGCTAAGCCTAATCGTCTCGGCCTTGTGAGGCAACTTGATGAAACCATGATAGTGGCCACGAGGATTTATAATCACAATGTTGCCAGTGTGGTCCACGGTGTAACCTTGCGCGTCTGAACCGGGTACCGGAGAACGTAACGGCACCTTGGCAAATGCTACGTTTACTTGATCAGTGAACTTCACCAAATCAGCTCGCTCGCCCCGAACACCTAAGAAGCTCGAAGAGAACGCTCCTACATATTGGCCTAAACGCTCTAACGTATCAGCATCGGGATCCACTGACACTAAACGTACTTTGAAGCGCTCAACCAATCGGGGGTCTTGTTGTTTTAGCTGATTTTCGACCTGGCCGAGCACCGAAAGTGACGTTGGGCAAACATCAGGGCAATTGGTAAAACCAAAAAATATAAAACTCCAGTGGCCCTCTAAACTCTGACGGTTAAATACGGCGCCTGTATGGTCAAGCAATTCGAATGGGCCAATGTCTCTAGGCGTGGGCAGAATGAAAACACCCTGAGTGCGCATCTCATCCGCTGAAAGCTCGGGCACTCGCAGTTTGCTGAAGAAGAACATGACCAATACGATGGAAATAAAGACAACACACAAACCAACTGTAGACTTAATACTTTGCATTAGACCGTCACTCGTTGCAGTTCTATAGGGGCAATGTCTATGCCTTGCACCAACAAATAGTGGTCTAGCAATAAAACTAAAAACAGCGCACCCAAATAAACTATTGAGTAACGAAAAGTTTCCATTGGCGCGCGTGGGTTGTTATTGCGCATCAGCACAATAGCCCAGTACAAAAATCCACCACCTAGAGCTAACGCACCGGCAAGATAAAGTGGCCCTGACATACCAATCAAGTAGGGCAAAATTGTGCAGAGTACTAACAGAATTGTGTATAGCAAAATGTGCAGCCGAGTGTACGCCTCACCATGCGTTACAGGCAGCATTGGCATACCTACTTCTGCGTATTCGTCCTTGCGCTCAAGGGCTAAGGCCCAAAAGTGCGGCGGGGTCCAAACAAAAATGATCAGTACTAAGAGCAAACCGCCGGGATCAATACTATTCGTTACAGCAGTCCATCCAAACAGCGGGGGTGCTGCGCCAAACAATCCACCAATGACGATATTTTGCGGTGTGGCTCGCTTCAAAAAGAATGTATAAATCAATCCATAGCCAACCCAAGAGGCAAGGTTAAGCCACGCGGTTAATGGGTTGATCAGGAACCAGAGCATGCCCAGTCCGATTATCCCGGTAACGGCAGAAAAGATGATCGCGTCGCGATTAGACACCCTGCCGGTAGCCACGGGGCGACTCTGAGTACGCGCCATGCGTGAATCGATATGGGCATCAGCAATGTGATTAACCACGGCGGCAGAGCCTGCCACCAGTGCTATTCCGATGTTGCCGTAAATCAAAACGTCTAAAGGTACGACGCTAGATGTAGCAAGGAACATTCCCGCAACTGAACAGATCAACATGAGTAAAACCACCCGGGGTTTACACATTTCTAGATAATCTCTCCAGGAGGCGCCAACAATAACTTCAGACATTTAGATAACTTATTTGGATAATAAAGTTGCGCTTCAAACGAAGCGCAATCTGGGTGCGAAGTTTACTGTAACTAGACACAATAGTAACAGGGCTCCGACAGTGTTGTGTGCGGTTGCGTTCAGTAACGGCAGTACCCAAACCACGTTTAGGATGCCTAAAGATATCTGCAGTAAAAGTATCCCGCCCATTAGGTACGCCATGACTGGTTTCGTAGACAGAAGCCTCACCACCAGTGATCCGACGATAAGCAGCACGAATATAGCGCCAATACGGTGCACCCAATGGATGGCGGCGCGGGCCTCGCTGTCCATTAATCCGCCAAGGTAACTGGGTCCAACGCCTTGGAATAGGTTGAAGCCCTGCGCCAAATCTATTGCGGGGGTATAGCTACCATCACAACTGGGAAAGTCATAGCAAGCTAACGCTGCGTAATTGGATGAGACCCAGCCGCCCAGCATTATTTGAATAACCACCGCGACGAAGGCGATATTGGTATGCAGATTGGGCGCAGGCAGGTTACTGACCAGTCGCGACATACCACCTTGGCGCAGATAGATCAGCCAAATGAGGCTTAGGGTGGCGAAACCGCCGAGCAAATGCGCAGTAACGACCTGTGGCCAGAGTTTCAATGTTACCGTCCATGCGCCAAATGCCGCCTGACACAATATGAGCACCATCAGCGCTGACACCATGGTGGTGGGCGTGCGTTCTTTAGCGTTGCGCCAGGTCATGACTAGCATCGTAAAGACAATAAGCAGCAAGAAGCCAGCAATGTATCTGTGGCCCATTTCCCACCAAGCTTTTTCGATCTCTACTGGCGCATCAGGAAAACGGGTTTCCGCAGTCGAGATAGTAGCCACGTCCTCAGGGACGGTTAAAAATCCATAACACCCTGGCCAGTCCGGACAACCTAATCCCGCATCAGCAAGGCGGGTATAGGCGCCCACTGATACCACGAGTAAAGCCCAAATTACGCCGAAGCCTGCTAGTTTTCTGAGTCGGGAGTTAACCAATTTGTGACACCTTTAATAGTCGTTTAAGGTCCTGCAAAATGTCTTTGGGGTTAGTGACAATTGCATAGCGAAAAACCAAATTGCCGTTGGGGTCAATGATATAGATCCCCTGTGGCACTGGTTGATTTACCGTGTTGATAATTTTTAAGTCTGGCTGGTTGTCGGGTACGAAATTTCCCGAGTAGTTGGAGAAAGCGCGTCGGACGCGTTTTGCTTCTCTGTTCAACAAGATATGGGTCGCTTGTAGGTTTTTCAATGCCTTGGCGCAATCTTCTGCACAATTTTCTGTGACCGTCCACAGCCACCAGTCGCCAGACGTAGGCACGTTAATACCCTTACTGTCCTGCCAACCTATATCTGCAATATTCAGCGGTGGATTAACAAACGCACCGTTATTCGTCGTGCCCCAGCCAGAGCCGTTTTGAGCAACGAAAAAAAGCAAATACGAGCCGCCAAGGGACAGTGTAGCGATAATTAAAATCAGCGTAAGTTGGCGGCGACCGCTCGAGGGTTTATTTGCTGTTCCATCCTGCATCATTTACTCCTACTCTTTTCTGTTACTTGCGAAAACTGTTACGAGGTACACCCTTACTAGCGGGTTAGCTACGCTTAAATCCATAGACTATGAACCCTAAGATGAGGGTAATGCTAAGGCCAAACCAGGTTAGGGCGTAGCCTTTGTGGGTGGCATCACTGAACACCTGGGCAAAGGGTGCGGCCACCAGCGCGCCAAACTGTCCTGCTTCTAAGCGCAACTCTACAGGGTAAGCATCGACTAATTCAGCCATTCGGTCTATTTCCAAACGTTGAACTTGTTTTGGCCATTGTTCTTCCCAAGGCGTATCCACCAAGATGGGAATGAGCCCCAAATCTGGCCAAACGGTTGCTACCGGCGAGCGCTTACCTACTGGGACACTTACAACCGGCAGTTCACTGCGGTCGCGGCTGCCGGCAACAAAGCCTCTATTGATCAGAAAGCGCCCGTGATCTTCGTCTAGAAATGCTTGTATAACCCAGTAGCCAACGTTGCCGTCATGTATTTGGTTGTCTAAAAGGAAATACTCGGGCTCATAGACGCCATTCAAACGGATCGTTTTAAACGGAACACTTAGTGCGGCGGGGGAGGGTTTTGCCGGCAAGCCTGCCAGTTGTGCCAGGTATTTATTTTCTAAGCCACGCTTCTCAGCGCCGCGCTCCACCTGCCAATTGCCCAGCATCAGCAGTATTGGAAATAGCGTGGCAGTGAAGAGAGTCATGCGCCAACCTGGTGAAAATTCTTTCATTGCTTAACGCCCGCATTCATATGCTTTAGACTGAGGTTCTTATAACGAGAAGTATATCAGTGCTCAAAATCATTATTGTTGTATTACTTTTATGTGTCATTGCCAGTCTCGGTAGTGGCTTGGTGTTTTTATTCAAAGACACTGACAAACCTGACAGTCGGCGCTTGTGGTATGCCTTAGGTGTCCGGGTCACCTTCGCGACATTATTGGTTTTGACCATCGCTTATGGCTTTTATACCGGTGAACTGCGCATGGGCATAAATGCGCCTTGGCACGGTGCTACACAGCAAACTGACCAGGTCGATTAAATAGTCTGCCATTTCAACACACAATGTTGTGTGAAATTTTAGGCAAATAAAAAGGGCTCATTAGGAGCCCTTTTTGTTTTCTGACTTGTCTCAGTCGGCTTGTATGCGCTAGCAGTCATACCGCTAGCGCAGTCGTGCTATAAGACGTAGACGAAAATGAATAGGCCAACCCAAACCACGTCAACAAAGTGCCAGTACCAGCTTGCCGATTCAAAACCAAAACAATCATTGGCGGTAAAGTGGCCTTTCATTGCTCTGATCAATTGAACGAAAATGATAAACGTACCCATCGTCACGTGGAAACCGTGAAATCCGGTCAGAAGAAAGAAGGTAGATCCATAGATTCCGCTGTCTAACGTTAGACCCAATTCACTGTATGCGTGAATGTATTCTTCCACTTGAAGAATCAAAAAGATGATGCCCAGAAAAACGGTTACTGCTAACCAGCCAATAAGTTTCTTGCGATTTTCTGCTTTGATTGCATCGTGTGCAAAGTGAATCGTCACACTAGAGGTCAACAGAATGACCGTGTTGTAGAAAGGCAAATAGGCGCCCCAATTCATCATTCCGGGAGAGGCCATGCTCTCGCCTGGGTTCACAAATAGGTCGGCATTCGGGTTAGCAACCACTGGCCAAGTAGACTCGAAAGCAGGCCACAAGTAATCACCAATGATCCCTTTGTCGCCTTCGCCGCCCAACCAAGGCACAACAAATGAGCGAACATAAAACAGTGCGCCAAAAAACGCAGCGAAGAACATTACTTCAGAAAAAATAAACCAGCCCATGCCCCAAACATAGCTTTTCTTCAACGCCGCGTTATTCATGCCAGCGGCATTTTCTTCGACGACTTTTGCAAACCAGCTATAAAGCACGAAACTTACAAAGAGGAAACCAATGATGCTTTGGGTCCAATCCCCAGAGCTGCCATTTTTCATGTCGTTTAAGAAACCAGCAAGGCCAGTAACCAAGAGCATTAGGCCAAAGGCCAAAAATACTGGGTACCAACCTTGTTCGGGTACGTAGTATGTCGAGTTGTCGACCCCTGATGAGCTACTCATTTATCTCCTCCACTGGATTATTTCGTTATCCGCCCGTTACGGGGCTGACTTGATTGTCTGTAATTTGCATGTCTTCTGGGAGACCCACGCGCTCTGTTACATCAAAGAGCGCATAACTCAAATTGATGCTCTGAACGTTTTTAGGTAACCCACGGTCAACAATGAACCGCATTGGCATTTCCAACTCTTCTCCGGGTTGTAAAAGCTGCTGTTCAAAACAAAAGCACTCTGTCTTGTGAAAAAACTCCGCCGCTGATGATGGCACCAGCGATGGAATCGCTTGGGCTATCATTGGTCGCCCAGTCGTATTTTTCACATAGAAGCTCACCGTATTCGCCGAACCGGGGTGGACCCTCACCGCACCCTTTTGTGGCCAAAAATCCCAGGACATGCCTTCATTCGTATTGGTAAGAAAATTTACCTTCACTAGGCGTGTTGTATCGGGACTGGTTTTAGCTTCATCAAATACATATGGCCCGCCGGTTTTACCGTTAAGCCCTGTCACTTCACAAAACAAATCATATAAAGGCACAAGTGCTGCAACAAAGAAGCACATACCCACTACGATAAGCGCCAGCTTTTTAACAGTCCGGCGAATATCGTTTTGTTGTTTTGATTCTACAGTCATATATATCAGTTTTTGTTAGTCGAAAGCGACTAGCCGTGTACCTCTTCGCTTTTCACTTCTGGTGGGTAAGTGAAACTGTGATAGGGCGCAGGCGATGGCAGAGTCCATTCTAAACCTTTCGCGCCTTCCCATGAACGAGCCTTGGCTGGCGCGCCGCTACGTATTGTCTTGATCAAAACGTAGAGGAAGAACACCTGAGAGAAACCAAAGATGAACGCGCCAACAGACGAGATCATATTGAAGTCAGCAAACTGCAGCGCGTAGTCAGGAATACGACGAGGCATGCCCGCTAGACCTGAGAAGTGCTGTGGGAAAAACGTTACGTTAACCCCAACAAACGACAGCCAAAAGTGCAGCTTACCCAGCGATTCGTCGTACATCTTGCCGGTCCACTTTGGAATCCAGAAGTAAACGGCCGCGATAATTGAGAACAGAGCGCCAGGCACAAGTACGTAGTGGAAGTGCGCAACCACAAAGTATGTGTCGTGATACTGATAGTCGGCGGGCGTAATAGCCAACATAATTCCAGACAGTCCACCGATGGTGAAGAGCACAACAAACGCAATTGCGAACAACATTGGTGTTTCAAATGTCATGGAGCCGCGCCACATTGTGGCAATCCAGTTAAATACTTTAACGCCAGTAGGTACTGCGATGAGCATGGTGGAGTACATAAAGAACAGCTGACCTGCTAACGGCATGCCTACGGTAAACATGTGGTGTGCCCAAACGATGAAGGACAAGAACGCAATTGATGCAACCGCATAAACCATAGAGGTGTACCCGAACAATTGCTTACGCGCAAAGGTTGGGATGATGTGCGAGACAATGCCAAATGCTGGCAAAATCATAATGTAAACTTCAGGGTGGCCAAAGAACCAGAAAATGTGCTGGAACATCACTGGGTCACCACCACCTGCCGCATTAAAGAAGCTGGTGTTGAAGTGAATGTCGAACAACATCATGGTTACTGCGCCAGCCAATACCGGCATTACGGCAATCAACAAATATGCTGTGATCAACCATGTCCATACGAACATTGGCATTTTCATCAAGGTCATACCCGGTGCACGCATATTCAAAATGGTAGCGATGATATTGATGCTACCCATAATGGATGATGCGCCCATTAAGTGAACTGCGAAGATGAAGTATGTTACTGAATCTGGTGCATAGGTTGTGGACAACGGCGCATAGAAGGTCCAACCGAAATTAGGGCCGCCGCCTTCCATGAACAATGTGGAGATCATCATGCTAAACGCAAAAGGCAGTATCCAGAATGACAGGTTGTTCATTCTAGGAAGCGCCATATCAGGTGCGCCCACTTGCATTGGAATCAACCAGTTCGCCAAGCCAACGAAGGCCGGCATAATGGCGCCAAAGACCATGATCAAACCATGGTTGGTGGTCATCTGATTGAAAAATTCTGGCTCTATAAATTGCAGACCGGGTTGGAACAACTCGGTACGAATAACCAAAGCCATTGCACCACCAATTAAAAACATAGCAAAACTAAACCAAAGGTATAGCGTACCTATGTCTTTATGGTTGGTGGTATATAGCCATCGCAACATGCCCTTAGCTGGGCCGTGTGCGTGGTCGTCGTGATGATCTGCGTGAATAACTTCGCTCATGCCTATTCCTTACTGACCGTTAGATAAATTGATGACGTCTTGAGGCTGGGAAATATCCCCAACATCATTTCCGAATGCGTGGCGCTGATAATGCACAACTGATGCCAACTGAACCGCATCAAGCTGCTTGCCAAACGCTTGCATTGCACTGCCTGACACGCCGTTGATTACTAAGCTTAAGTGATCGTCCCGTGGGCCTAAGGCAACAGGTGACTTGGCAATGGCTGGAAATACGGGTGGCACGCCTTCGCCGTTCGCCATGTGACATGAAGAACAGTAAGTGCCGTAAATTACTTCGCCTTGCACCATTAGCTCGTCGTGAGTAAAGGTTTTGCTCATGCTTTCTTGGCGCACAACCTCTGAAGTCACCTTGGTTGCATACCATGCATCGAATTCTGCCTCGGGCATTGCTTCTACAACAATTGGCATAAAGCCGTGGTCTTTACCGCAAAGCTCGGTGCATTGGCCGCGATAGATGCCGGGTTCTTCTACAATCGCCCAAAGCTCATTGAGCATGCCGGGTACTGCGTCGCGCTTAATACCAAAATCAGGCACCCACCATGCGTGGATCACGTCTTCTGAGGTCACTAAGAAACGCACTTTGCGGTTAATTGGAATTCTCAAGTGCTCGTCCACTTCCAATAAATAAGTATCGGTTTTCGCGGAACGGTTAACAATTTGCGACTTAGGTGTCGCCAAGTTAGAGAAGAATGAAAACGAGTTGTTATAGTCTTCGTCGAGATACTTGTACTGCCACTTCCACTGGTAGCCGCGAACTTCAATGTTCATGTCTTCGCCGCCAGTGTCGTACATCGCTACTAGCACCTGTGTTGCAGGAATAGCCATAACAATCAGAATAAGCGTTGGCACGATGGTCCAAGCCAATTCCAGCTTGGTGCTGTCATGAAATGTTGCCGCTACAGCGCCCTTGGATTTACGGTGCTGAAAAACTGACCAGAAGAGCACACTGAAGACGACCACACCAATGGCCACACAGATATAAAAAATCGTCATGTGCAGGTCGTACACTTGGCGACTGATGTCTGTCACGCCGACGCGCATATTCAGTTCGTCCGCCAAGGCCACGCCTGAAGCTAAAAACGCTAGGGTGCCGGTTAGCATCCGCAAAATCTGATTTTTCATTCTGCTCTGTCTCACTTTCAGTTCTATTTCTAAAGTACGTAATAAACGCGTCGTTAACTTTCTAGGCAGAGTGACCTGCATAGGCCTAACAACGAATTTTTAAAATTATCTACAAGCCTGAGCCTTGCATAGTGCCTACAGCGACTTTTAAAGCTAGGTGATTCACAAATTAGGCTGCAGCGAAATACTGCTAAAGCGCCTCAATAAATTTGTAAGTGGCTAAATGAATCAAGCATCATTTCCAATTGCATAGGGCTGAGGGACACTGATTTTTAACGGTATTAAAACGGTGCTAGGGCGTAATACTGCTGCTCTCTTAAATGCGAGTCCTACAAACGGGGCGAGATTATAGCAATTCACTACCTTAGAGCAACTCGAACTTTGGTTTTTGATGGTGACAGCAAGCTAAAAGTTCTTAGACAAAAGCTATGTAAGCCTATGAAAAGCAAAAGATCCGAGCAATGGACAATGAGGCAACCTCAACCCTTAGGAGGATTGGGATCCATCAACCGCACCACTTGTGGTTCTGCTGCAGGCACTTTCGCTCGTTCAAATCTAGCCCTGGGCAAAACAACACCGTTTGGCGGTGCCTCCGACTCCATGATTTCGGTAAAGCCACAGCTCACGCAGCGCCGCTGAACTTGGTCATCAACTGTTTCCTCAACGCCTTGTGTGGTGTCAAGTGGAACCGACTCGAGGACTGTACGGTCCAATTCTCGACATTCCGGGCAAACAGCCCCGGAGATAAACCGCTTTGTCGTTTTCAAACCTAAACCCCTACTCGCTTTCTCAAGCTGTGATAAATTTCATCCGTTTTTGGCCTAACACCACGCCAAATATTGAAACTCTCGGCGGCCTGTTCCACCAACATGCCTAGCCCATCTACACTCTTCAGCGCATCTTGCTCTTTAGCCCAACGAGCAAATGCCGCTTTGTCGCCATAATTCATGTCATAACAAAACGCCCCCTGGGCCAAACTGGACGGCAGCGTGATTCCCTCTGCAGACAAACCTAAAGAGGTAGTATTCACCACCAAATCATAGGTTCCAGCGTCGCCCTCAGCCAACACCGAAAGGTCTACACAGCTTAGACTGTTATGACCATGCCGACCGGAGAACAATTCACACAAGGCCTGAGCATTGGCAAGGGTACGGTTTGCAATAGTAACTTGGGCAGGATTTGTATCTAGCAGCGGTTCAATAATGCCACGGCAGGCACCACCCGCACCCAAAACAAGTACAGATTTACCCGCAAGCTGAACACCATGTCGATGGGTTAAATCGCGAATAAAGCCAAGGCCATCTGTATTGAAGCCAATGATGTCCGCACCCTCTATAGAAAGTGTGTTCACCGCGTTGGCGATGTCAGCAAGTTCATGTAACTGGGTTGCGCCGTTAAAGGCTTCAACTTTGAAGGGCACGGTGATATTTAGACCTTTACCGCCTGAGTCGGCAAAGTCCTTGAGGAAGTCAGCAAAACCCGTCAGCTCTACCTTCACTTTTTCGTAAGTCAGTAACTCACCGGTCTGCGCTGCAAATTCTTGATGAATCTGCGGCGACAGTGAATGTTCGATGGGATTGCCGATCACACAATAGCGATCCATATACTTGCGTTCCTGTTCTTTTGGGGTTCAAGCGCTTTGCATCAGCACCTGCCCATTTATTACGAGTATTTCCTAAAGTATTCGCGGGTTACGCATACCGGTTGGAATCCGAGTTTTTGGTAGAGCTTTTTCGGTGGCGCAGTAACGTGACTGCCTAAAAGAAAATCCTTCGCTCCACGTTCAGCACAGTAGGCAACACAGTGCTCGATAATACTTGAAGCGATACCTCGGCCCCTGTGAGCCGCCAAAGTAAAAAGGTCCTCAACCATGCCCATGCCATTGTCGCATACCGTGCCTGATCCATAGGCCACCGCTCGCGCGTCATGGTAACCCAAAAAAAATTGGCAGCTGGGCGCTTTAGCTCGATAGCCTGCAACGATTCCAGCGGAAACGGTGTTAGACAGCGCGCCAAGAGTACGTGCACCTTCGGCATGATCTGCTAGGACTAGTTGTAAAAGCAGATCCCAATCGGAGTGCGTTTGCACCGGCAGAATCTCAAGATCTGATCGCGGTGCCAACTTCGCCGGACTCGCCCGAACCATTTGTAGCGTAGCCTCCAGCTCAACAAATTCTCTAACCACTAAAGCCGCCTCAAATGGGGCCGGTGTCAGCGGGTCGATTATAAAGTGATGGTAGTCGGTGTGTTGAAAGGGCTCAGAAAGCTCGCTGAAGAGCAGTTCAACTTCGTCGGGCCTACTGGCCACAACCGCATACACCTTGTTTGACGACCAGACGTTAGGGTTGGCGCTATCAACCACTATGGCGCAATGGGAAAGATTGAATTGCTGAAGGCCCAGTTGTCCATGGTAGGCATAGGTCTCACAAACACGAGCTATAAGATTTGCATCCATGTGCTATATCCAAACGGTTATAAGTCTTCTACCCGAGGCCACTAGACTATACGGAGCCTGGATCTAAGTTAGGTCGAATATTTTCATGCCGTCGCATCCTCGCACAAAAATTGGGAAGCGGTCGAGACCACCATATCGGTATTACCGAGGCTTACCTAACTTATCTTATCGGCGAGTAAAGCCTTCGTGCAAAAACTAAGATGAACACTGTTTAATGGGACTCTGCCATGGTGACCACTCTCGTACTCGGCTCACCTCAGTGTTTGCGTACCAGCACCTTCAAGTTGCAATATTTTGCTCGGCCCTTGAGCGCTGCCAATTTCGCCGGGCAAAACTAAATCAACCCACTGCGCAAATTGCGCCGCTGCGTCAGCGTAGGTCTTAAGCGGAGGTTCACCGGTTAGATTCAGCGAGGTAGAGACGATTGGGCGGCCCATTTTTTCTGCTATAGACCTTGCCTGATCATGATCCGGCACCCGGCATGCGACCGTTGCACGACCACCACCTACCCAAGACGGATATTCCGTGTCAGGCAAAATCCACGTCACGTGACCGGGCCAACTGTCTTCTATACGTTGTCGGTCAGCAGCGCTCAGTGTTTTTAGTTGCGCAGCAAAAGCTTCGGACGAGCCGCCTAAGAGCAACAAGCCCTTATCTTCGGAACGTGTTTTAATTTCTAGAATTCGCTGCACGGCTGCGTAATTCAGCGGGTCACAGGCGAGACCCCAGACCCCTTCTGTGGCGTGAGCTAGAATGCCGCCGCGTTGTAAAACGTCGACGGCATCATGGAGGTCACTCAAGAGTCGAGTGATTTCTGCACAGAGGCGTTTTGCGCTTCGACTTTTTCTCTATTAGCGCTTCGATCAGCAACAACCACCTTATGCAAATCGTCGTTAGCAATCGCCAACATTTGCGCAGCCAAGTAGGCGGCATTTTTTGCCCCCGCTTTGCCCACCGCAACTGTTGCAACGGGAATGCCACCGGGCATTTGTACTGTAGACAACAACGCATCAAAACCCTGAAGTGGTCCACTGTCGATAGGCACGCCAATAACCGGCCGTTGAGTATGGGCAGCTACTGCGCCAGCCAAATGTGCGGCCATACCTGCAGCGCAGATAAAAACTCTACAACCACGAGCTTCAGCGTCTGCAACGTAATCTGCCGTACCCTGAGGCGTACGGTGGGCGCTGGTTACACGCACTTCAAACTTGATACCCAAGGTCTCTAGCATTGAAGTAGTCGCTTGCATGACCGGCCAATCTGATTCGGAACCCATTAATACTGCAACCCAAGACATGTTGTTATCCTATAAATTATGAAACGCGAATATACCCGCCTAAGCCTTGGCGAACAAACCCTGCCAGCTGTAATTCCACTAAACTTTGACTGATTTCTTGGGGGTCATCGCTACTCACCAGGGATATTTCATCCAAGCTCATACCATAGGGACTTAAAGTTGCGAGTACCCGCTGATTTACTGCGCTGAGTTGCGATGCGGGTTGTAGCTTCAGCGCGGGATCTTTTTTTTGCGTATTTTCTTTTGAATTTTGATTAAACCCAGTTTCTGGTAATGCCAAATTTCCTCGTCCCGCGCCCGCGCCAGCTATTGGCTCGTCGCCACCCTCTGTTGATAGGCCTGCAGTATTTTCCTCTAACGGCACAAACCAGCCCATTTCTTCCATAACTTCATCGGCGCTCGTTACCAATGCTGCACCTTGTCTGATCATTCTGTGGCACCCCTTACTCACTTCACTGAGCGGAGAACCTGGTACAGCAAAAACCTCTCGGCCTTGCTCTAATGCCATCCGCGCTGTTATCAGGGAGCCGCTGCGTTCACCGCCTTCCACCATAATTGTTGCCAAAGCCGCACCGCTGATTAGTCGATTTCTTTCCGGAAATTGATAAGGCCGAGGCTGAATCTCGTAAGGGTACTCGCTGAGCAAAACACCCCCTTCGGCAATTATTTTTTCCCCAAGGTGTTTGTTTTGACGGGGGTAAATATTACCCAGCCCCGCGCCAAGAAAAGCAGCCGTGCACCCGCCGGTTTTTGACAACGCGCCCTTATGGGCGGCCGCATCTATACCGTAGGCTAGGCCGCTAATAGTACAAATGCCCTGCTCAGCTAGGTCCGCGGCGAGTTTTTCAGCAACCAACTTACCCACCGTTGTACATTGGCGCGCACCCACGATGGCAATGGTCTGTTGCGCCAGCATGCTCAGCGAGCCCAAATAAAAGAGCACTAATGGAGGGTCCGGTATCATCTTCAGCAGCGCTGGATATTCGCCATCTAAAATGCACACCATTTGCGTTTTCCCCCGCCCACGTGGTGATACAAAGGCCTCTAATTTGCTTCGGCGCCTTAACGATTCTGGAGGGGTCTGTGTAGAAGCCAACAGTTGTCCCGGGGAAACTGCGGAAAAAAGCCACGTATGAATCACTTGGCGTGGCCAACCCGCCAGAAGCTCACAAAGGCGCAGCGCACTGTTTGTCATTACCGAATTAGTTGTCAAACCTCTGCTCCCCTCTTCAGAAGGCATTTATCCGAAGGCTTTCATCTGAGGGCTTTCATCTGAAGGCACTCGTCTGAAGACCTTTGTCCTTTGTTTTTTGTTTTTTGCTCTTTGCAACTAGCCTCTAGCCTCTAGCCTCTAGCCTCCAAACCTTTAATCCTTTAATCCTTTAATCCTTTTGAACCTCTAATGAACCTCTAAATCTTTAACTGGCCGGTTTTTTATTGAACGCTCATTAGAGGATTAGCTTGCGCGATGGAATAAAGGGGGGAAATCAGCGCATTCCTATTAGCAGTTAAGCAATTGACCCTATTTCTCATCAGTAATTGCCCAGCAAAGTATCGGTATCCTTCCGTGGAGGCGTTATACTGCCGCCTTTATTCAACAGGGTTTTAGCTAACACATGTCTCTGCTGCGCATTTTACATCACCCAGACCCACGCTTACGCACTGAAGCTAAAGCCATCACCGAGTTCCCACCTGAAGTGGCGACCCTTGCGGCAGATATGCTGGAAACAATGTATGCAGCGCCGGGGATTGGCCTGGCAGCAACGCAAGTTAATGTGCATCAGCGACTCATTGTTGTGGATGTTTCAGAAAACAACGACGAACCCTATGTGTTGATCAACCCAACGCTAAAACTGATTGGTGAAAACATTCCATGGGAAGAGGGCTGCCTCTCAGTGCCCGGCATATATGAGACAGTACAGCGTTCCGAGCATATTGAGGTGTCCGCCCAAGACGTAACCGGCAAGGAAATCACCATGCAAGCCTCGGGCATTCTTGCCATTTGCATACAACACGAGTGTGATCATTTAGATGGCAAACTGTTCGTTGACTACTTATCTAGCCTCAAACGCAGCCGAATCAACAAAAAACTTAAGAAAAATAAAGAAGAGGCGTGACAACCCTAACCACTGCATTTGCAGGTAGCCCAGAATTCGCAAAGAATATTTTACATCGCCTACAGGACTCTCCGTTTGCCCCTGCAGTTGTACTGACCCAGCCTGACAGACCCAAGGGCAGAGGGCGCAAATTACAAGCAAATCCTGTGAAAACGCTGGCCCAAGAAGCCAATATTCCCGTTTTGCAGCCTATCAATTTTAAGGCGCAAGAAAGCTTAGCGGCCCTTGCAGAATTTAACCCGGACGTACTAATTGTTGCAGCCTACGGACTTATCTTGCCCCCATCTGTTTTGGCCTTACCAAAGTTTGGGTGCATTAATGTTCACGCGTCACTTCTACCACGTTGGCGCGGCGCGGCACCAATTGAGCGAGCCATCATGGCCGGCGATACAGCAACCGGGGTTGGCATTATGCAAATGGAGAGAGGTTTAGATACCGGGCCCATATTTGCCGAAAGAGAATTAACTATTTCAGCGCAAACTTCGGTGCTGCAACTAGAGCAGCAACTGGCCCTCAGCGGTGCAGAGCTGCTTATTGATGTGCTGGGTCATTTGCCCATGAATGCGCAGCCGCAGAATGAAGAGGGTGTGACCTATGCGTCTAAACTCACGGCAGAAGACAGGCGGGTTCATTGGCATAGTTCTGCCATAGACATTGAGCGGCAAATTCGTGCGCTCGCCGACAGAATGCCGGTAACTGCCAAACTGCCCGAGGTAGAGGTTCAGTTTTTAGCAGCCAGCGTGCTGGACGAGGCCCCGACAACAGCCGCGCCAGGCACCTTGCTTATCGCGCGCAAAGGGCGCTTGATCGTTCAATGTGGGACTGGGCAAATTCAAATTGACCGACTTCGAATAAATAAGGGTAAAGGTTTACCGATGGATACTGCTGCGGCAATTAATGGCTTTCAACGCTTCCTACCAGAGGGCGCGCAATTTGACGCAAACGACCTAGTTGACCCTAACCTGTGAGTTTTTCTTGGCACACAAAGGGAACAGCTCAAGATCCCAAATCGAAGGTGGGGTTGAATAAGAAAAACGAAAGCGCACGAACACGAATGGAGGTATGCAAGGCCCTCCAGCACATTGTTGAAGGTGGCCGAACCATAGATTGGATACGCGCAGAAAAAGCTGCGTGGATCGCAACGCCACTGCATAGAGAACTGATTTACGGAACCACTCGTCACTATCTTTCGTTGCAGCAAGCAGTAACCGAACTGCTTAAAAAGCCAATGCGGGACAAGGATAGGGATCTGTTCCAACTTTTGATAGTGGGTGCTTACCAACTAAAATACACCGGTATAGCAAGCTATGCGATTATAAATGAGAGCGTTAACGCTTGTGTTGTCTTGGGTAAACCCTGGGCGAAGGGCTTGGTCAACGCCGTACTCAGACAGTTGCAACGAACAGCAGAGGCAGCGCAAAAGGATGCAACTCAGGGTGAAGGCGTAACAACCAAACAAGCGCTTGCTGCCGCAACAGCTGATCACCCGCCGTGGTTGAAAGACAAGCTGAAAATGCAGTATCCCGCAGAATGGCAAGCGCTGCTGATCGCCAACAGCCAGCGTGCGCCTATGACTTTGCGCATTAATACTGCAAAAGTAGAGCCTGGTTTTTACAAAGCCAAGCTGCGCGAAGATGATATCGCTTTCTCTGAATCTAGCATGATAGAAACGGTGATTCTCGATACCCCACAGAATGCTGAAACACTGCCTAGCTGGTCAGACGGTGAGGTTGCGGTACAAGACCTCTCGGCCCAACTCGCAGCAAACACATTGATGTCCATGCTGCCGCCACATATTGCTGGGCCAAGTATCCTTGACGCTTGCGCAGCCCCGGGCGGCAAATTATTTCACCTACATGAGCGCTTGAACGCTCGATTCAAAACGCATCAGCTGTTTGCTCTGGACAACAAAAAGAAACGCTTAAACGAAACTAAGATCATTGGCAGCCGGTTGGGCCACAGTGACGACCCGCGACTAACAATGCTGTGCGCCGATGCAACCAATGAGGATTGCTGCGGCGATTTGCTTTTCGACGCAATATTGCTCGATGCGCCTTGCTCGGGCAGCGGTACCATTCGACGCAACCCGGATATTCGCTTGTTGCTGCGCTCCGATCACTTAACGGCCCATCAAGATCTACAACTACAGTTATTGCACAACCTATGGCGCAGGCTAAAAGAGGGGGGTACTCTTCTTTACTCGACCTGCTCCATTTTCGAAGAAGAAAACGATCAAGTGATAGACAAGTTTATCAACGCCCAGGCTCAGTCAACGGCAAAGGCAGCGTTAGTTGCTTTGAATATGCAACATGGCAGTGCTACCTCTCTAGGTTGGCAGCTATTGCCGTCAGCAAAAAATACTGACGGATTCTATTACGCGGGCCTGACCAAGGTTACACAAATATGAAAATTCTTATTTTGGGTGCCGGGCAGGTAGGGGGCACCTTGGCTGAAAGCTTAGCTAAAGAAGCCTTCGATATCACTTTGGTGGACCAAAATAGTGAGCGACTACAAGAGTTGGGCGGCCGCTTAGATATCCAAACCGTTGAAGGCTCTGCCTCACACCCTGACGTACTACGTAAAGCCGGCGCAGATGACGCGGACATGCTGATTGCCGTGACCTCTAGCGACGAAATCAATATGGTCGCCTGTCAGGTTTGCTACTCGGTTTTCCGCACGCCTATGAAGATTGCGCGGATTCGTTCTTCGGCCTATCTCAGTAAAGAAGGCTTTTTCCACAAAAACCATATGCCAATCGATCGACTGATTAATCCTGAGCAGGTAGTCACCGACCAAATACATGAATTGCTCAGTCACCCTGGCGCACTAGACGTTTTAGACTTTGCCGAAGGTAAGGCTCAGTTGGTTGCAATGCGCGCATATCATGACGGACCTTTGGTTGGTCACGCACTAAGCTTGCTGCGTAAACACATGCCTAAAGTAGACACGCGGGTGGCTGCTATCTTTCGCCGCGGCCAGTCAATTATGCCCGAGGGCAGCACGGTTATTGAGGCCGATGACGAAGTCTTTTTCATCGCCGCCCGAGAGCACATCAGCGCCGTTATGGGCGAATTGCGTAAAGCAGAGCAGCCTTACCGGCGCGTGATGATTGTTGGCGGAGGAAATATTGGTGCTCGGTTAGCTGCCTCCATCGAAAATGAGTACGCAGTAAAGGTGGTGGAGTACTCAAGGCCTCGTGCCACTAAACTGGCTGCACAATTAGATAAAGCGGTGGTCATTCACGGCGACGCAACCGATAGAGATTTATTGTTGGAAGAAAACATCGAACAGTGTGATGCTTTTTGCGCACTGACCAACGATGACGAAGTGAATATTATGTCCTCGCTCATGGCCAAGCGGTTGGGCGTTAGACAAGTTATTACCCTGATTACCAAACCCGCGTATGTTGACCTTGTCCAAGGTGGTGAGATTGATGTTGCCATATCACCGCAGCAAGCCACCATTAGTACTGTTTTGTCCTATGTCAGGCGCGCCGATGTAGCCCGTGTGCACAGCTTGCGCCGGGGTGCCGCCGAAGCAATGGAGGCCATTGCCCATGGCGATGCTAAAAGTTCAAAGGTTGTGGGGCGCAAAATTAGTGAGATCAAGCTGCCGCTGGGTGTCACTATTGGCGCGCTTGTTCGAGGCGAAGACGTTCTTATTGCTCACGACGATATCATCGTTGCGTCCGACGATCACGTGATTTTGTTTATGGTGGATAAAGCTCAGGTTAAAGCGGTTGAGCGGTTGTTCCAAGTTGGGCTAACGTTCTTCTAAGTAGGAGCAGCAAAAGCTTATGCACCTATCCGTTATTTTTCGTGTCACCGGCACGCTGCTGACCTTTTTTAGCTTTACATTTTTGCTGCCTATCATCGTTGCTTTGGCATTCAATGAGGGCAATGCCAATACATTTGTCACCGCTTTTTTCGTTACCCTGATCAGTGGCCTTGTGCTTTGGCTACCCCTTCGTGGTAATCGGGAATTACGCGGCGGTGACGGCTTTTTAATTACCGCCCTGTTTTACATCGGTTTGGGCATCTTCGGCGCAATCCCCTTTTATATCGACCCGGCCACGCAACTGTCTTTTACCGACGCCGCCTTTGAGTCTATGTCGGGACTCACCACCACGGGTGCAACCATCTTGGTGGGTCTTGATGATCTACCCAAATCCCTGCTCTTTTACCGTCAACTTCTCCAATGGTTTGGCGGCATGGGGATCATCGTTTTGGCAGTAGCCATTTTCCCGATGTTGGGTATTGGCGGCATGCAGTTGTATAGAACAGAATCTCCCGGGCCGGTGAAAGACAACAAGCTAACACCGAGGATTACCGAGACGGCTAAAGCCCTTTGGTATATTTATTTAGGTTTGACGGTGTCATGCGCCTTGGCGTATTGGGCCGCTGGCATGAGCATTTTTGATGCCATAAGCCATAGTTTCGCAACCGTCGCCATTGGTGGTTTCTCTACCCACGATGCCAGCATCGGTTTCTTTAACAGTGGCACAATTGAAGCTGTCGCCTGTCTGTTTATGGTGTTGTCCGGGGTTAACTTTGGTTTACATTTCTTGGTTTGGCGGCGACGCAACCCATTCCACTATTTTCAAGATTTCGAAGTCCGCGCTTATCTAACATTTCTCGTTTTAATTTGCGTAGTGGTTTGCAGCATTCTTTTGACCAATACCCCCGACAGTGTTTCACCTATTCGAGATGGTATTTTTCAAACTATATCCATCACCACAACAACGGGCTTTGTCACCCAAGACTTCTCCCAGTGGCCATCGGTGGCACCCGTCATATTATTACTTGCCGCTTTTGTCGGTGGATGTGCAGGTTCTACCGCCGGCGGCATTAAGATGATTCGAGTAGTGATGATTTACTTACAAGGTATGCGCGAGGTAAAACGCCTAATTCACCCAAACGGCATTTTCCCAATTAAGCTGGGTAAAACGGCGGTTCCCGATCGGCTTATAGAAGCTGTTTGGAGTTTTTTCAGCGTTTACGTACTGCTGTTTTTGTTTTCAGTGACGGTCATTATGGCCATGAGTGAGTTAGATTTTTTGACGGCTTTTTCAGCAGTTGGCGCCAGCCTAAATAATCTTGGTCCCGGGCTTGGAGAAGTTGCCATGAACTATTCTGGGCTAGATGCCGATGTGAAGTGGGTGCTGATGTTTAATATGATGTTGGGGCGCTTGGAAATTTTCACGCTCTTGGTATTACTGACACCCGCCTACTGGCGTCGATAAATATCCTCTTTATCAGGCCCTAAACGACGAAAGCGCTTATACGACCATTGGTATTGGGCTAAGTCTTTTTCCGCAATCTTTTGCACACTGTTGTTTAACGCAGCAGCATATACTTCCTCGTCTGGACTAGAGATATCTGAGTCTGGCAGCTCAAAAGAAATGTTGTAACCGATGCCGTCACTTTTTACCGATCGCCATGCGCAGGCCATAATGATTTTCGGCTGGCCAACTTTGGCGATTCTTTTTGCCAAAGACATTGTTAAGGCATCTTGTCCAAAGAATTTGCTCATCACGCCACCGCCCTCTCCGGTAGGCACTTGGTCGGGGAGCAGTACCACTACATGGCCCGCTTTCATACCTCTAACCAACCCGCGTAAACCTGCGGCAGTGGTTGGAAATAGTGTCGCACCTTGGCGCTCTCGCGCCTGAAGAATAGTAGGTTCTAGCGACGGTAAATTGGGCGGCGTATAAAGGGCTGACACCTTATAGTCGCTGCCCAGATATAGACTCATAAATTCCCAGCACCCAAAGTGTGGCATGAGCATCAATACGCCATTGCCCTCTGCCCAAGCGTCGCGCAACAAATGCTCACCCTCAACGCTAACAATTTGCCCCATCAGCTCTTCAATTGGCCGATGCAGCAGGTGGGCAAACTCAACAGGTAGCAGCGTAGTCTGAGCTAAGGAGTGGAAGACAATTTGTTCTCGTTCCTGGGCGGTTTTATTGGGCAGGCTGTGATCGACATTGATTTTGCTGATTCGATAAGAATCCGCATTGAAGAAAATCATCACGCGCGCAACACCTCGACCAATCGCTACAGCCCAATGGGGAGGAATGAAACTGAGTAACCAAAAGGTCCACCTAAAAAAGGTAGCCAAACAAATTCTCCAACAAGCAAATATAGGTTCAACAGTTGGGCGCTGAACGTGAGTGACGTTAAATTGAACGTCCGTTATGTTTTCGCTAACGCTGCTTTTAGCAGTTTTTGGCAATCTGAATACCGCCAACAATCCGGATGATGATCATTGACCATGCCAGCACTTTGCATAAAGGCATAACAAATCGTTGGGCCAACAAAGCGAAAGCCCTTAGCCTTTAACGCCTTGGACATTAAGTTTGACTCGTCTGTCTGTGCTGGCACATCAAAGTTTTTATTGGTGCGCAGTTTAGGCGGCGCAAACTGCCAAAGAAACCCACTGAAGTCTTGAATATCTAATGCGCTTTGCGCGTTGCCGATCATGGCGTTTAATTTGCCACGATGTCGAATAATGCCTGCATCCAGAAGCCAAGACTCAACATCATCTGGGGTTGCGGCCGCTACCTTAGACATATCAAAGCCGAAAAATAACTTATGCATGTGCTCGCGCTTGTTTAAAACCGTGATCCAAGCAAGTCCCGCCTGCATGCCCTCTAAGATGAGTAGCTTAAACAGCGCTTCAGGATCTTTCAGCGGCACACCCCACTCTTGATCGTGATAATTTTCATATAAATCGCTACCCGTGCACCAATTACAACGATATTTGTCTTTTGTCTTATTCTTCGGCGTTTTTGCAGGGGAATCTTTGGCAAGGTCTTTTGGAAGGTTTTTGGCAGTCATAAACAGCTCTCGAAAAGTGTTATGCAGCGAGTGCGGTCAGATACCCGAAGCGGGAATGCTCCGGGTACCCCGTATGCGAAGTTTACCTTATATGTCTAAATTCACCACCGAGAGCGCATTTGTTTCAATAAACTCCCTTCTGGGTTCCACTTGGTCGCCCATTAATGTGGTGAACATACGGTCAGCGCCAATAGCATCTTCAACAGTGACCCGAAGCATTCGGCGTACTGTCTGATCCATAGTGGTTTCCCATAGCTGCTCTGGATTCATTTCACCCAGGCCTTTATAACGCTGCAGATCAACACCACGGCGCGCTTCGGATTGCAGCCAAATGAAGGCTTGGCCAAAGTAAGTGATTACTTGCTTACGCTCACCGCGTTGTATGAAGGCATTTTCTTCTACTAGATCATCCAGCAGATCAATCATTTCAGATATCGCCCGATACTCAGGACCGGCTAAGAAATTCTGCGATAGCGCCACTCGCTCTCTATTACCCTTCAACAAAATGCTGATGTTTGGCACAAATATCTGCCGTTCTTCATCCCATACGGCATCAACTGTGGGAGTTGAACCAGGGTTATCGCCAAGAATGCCAACAAGTGTTTCACACCACGCATGGATGTGCGCTTCGTTGGTCAAGTCTTCTGGCACAAGTTTAGGTGCCCGAATTAGACCGTGAGTGATTTCCACTGGGTATTTTCTTTTTGAGCGATCCAATCTATCGATGAGGTTTTGATAGGCTTGAACCAAGGTCTCAAGGGCTTCGCCTTGAATCGCTGGCGCTTCAGGATTGACGAAAAGTTTTGCATCCTGAAGAGAAAGCTCCATAAAGTAGGCGCTAAGCTCTTCATCGTCTTTAACATAACGTTCTTGGCGATTCTTCTTCACCTTATATAGAGGTGGTTGCGCTATGTAGATATGCCCGCGCTCAAACAATTCCGGCATTTGGCGGAAAAAGAATGTCAGCAACAAGGTTCTAATGTGAGAGCCATCGACATCCGCATCGGTCATGATCACAATATTGTGATATCGCAGCTTATCCGGATCAAAATCACCCTTACCAATACCGCAGCCTAATGCAGTGACTAGGTTGCCAATTTCTTGGGATGTGAGCATTTTGTCGAATCTAGCACGCTCTACGTTAAGAATTTTTCCGCGCAATGGCAGAATTGCTTGGGTACGACGGTCTCTCCCCTGCTTGGCCGAACCGCCAGCTGAGTCCCCTTCCACTAAAAATATTTCAGATTTCGAGGGATCTTTTTCTTGGCAATCCGCCAATTTTCCTGGCAGTCCAGCAATGTCTAAAGCGCCCTTACGGCGAGTCATATCTCGAGCTTTACGAGCGGCTTCTCTTGCACGTGCTGCGTCGATCATTTTGCCGACAACAGATTTAGCGTCCTGGGGGTTTTCCGCCAAATAATCTGAGAAGAATTTATTCAACTCTTGTTCCACGGCGGTTTTAACTTCGCTGGAAACCAGTTTGTCCTTGGTCTGGGATGAAAATTTGGGGTCAGGGACTTTCACAGACACAACGGCGGTTAAACCTTCTCTAGCGTCATCGCCAGTTGTCGCAACTTGTGCTTTCTTGACCATGTTTTCACGCTCAATGTAGGTATTGAGTGTTCTGGTCAGTGCGCTGCGGAAACCCGCTAAGTGTGTACCACCATCGCCCTGGGGAATGTTATTGGTATAGCAATAAACTTGCTCTTGAAATGTGTCATTCCACTGCATGGCAATTTCTACGCCAATGCCGTCTTCACGTTCAGTAGTGAAGTGGAATACTTCGTTAAGTTGTATTTTGTTTTGATTTAGATATTCAACAAAAGCCTTTAGACCGCCTTCATATACGAATATGTCTTCCTTTCCGGAACGCTCTTCGCTGAGGTGAATTGCCACGCCTGAGTTAAGAAACGCTAACTCGCGTAGGCGTTTGGCCAAGATTTCGTAGTGGAACTTAATGTTATGGAAAGTGTCTGGCGATGGTCTGAAATAACATTCAGTACCGCGCTCTTCCGTGTTGCCGATTTGCTTTAAAGGCGCAACAGGTACGCCGTGGCGATATTCTTGCTCATACAGTTTATTGTCACGACGAACCGTTAAACGAAGCTCGTCGGAAAGCGCATTTACAACGGATACGCCGACACCATGTAAGCCACCGGATACTTTGTAGCTGTTGTCATCGAATTTTCCGCCAGCATGCAAGGTTGTCATAATGACTTCCACGGCACTGACTTTTTCTTCTTCGTGAATGTCTACAGGAATTCCGCGACCGTTGTCGCGCACCGTAATGGCCTCTTCAGGGTGCATAATGACGTGAATGGTATCGCAGTGTCCTGCTAGCGCTTCGTCGATTGAGTTATCGACTAACTCTTGGACCATGTGGTGCAAGCCCGTACCGTCTTCGGTATCACCGATATACATACCTGGTCGTTTTCTAACTGCATCAAGGCCTTTAAGCACTTTGATACTGCCTGAGTCATAACTATTTTCTTCGGACATGTCTCCCCCTTCGTTGGGAATTGCGTAACCATCACAGCGTTGGCATTTTAGTCGATTAGAGCCGCGCTGTATGTATCGGACTAGTAATGAATTCTATGTATTAGTGCTATTACGGGCTTAGTGCGCCCTGTTTCACGTGGAACACTCTAATTTCTTCTAACGCCTTATATTCTAGCAAATCTGCTGGAGCATCAGTGGTCGTGGCGATCACCTGACAATCTAAGGACATCAGGGCTTTGAGAAAACTTTGTCGCCGGTCCTCATCTAATTCGGCTCCAAAATCATCAATAAGTATGACGGGTTTTTTGTCATAAGCCTTGGCTAAGAGTGCTGCGTGAGCCAGCGTCACAGCACTGGCAATAATCTTGGCCTGCCCTCTAGATGCAATGTCTCTTGCAGTGGACCCTTTAAATCTGAACTCCAAATCCCCGCGGTGCGGCCCATAGTGACTGACCCCAAACCTTAAATCCCGGGCGAACCCCGCTGCTAGCTTTTCCCTGCCCTCCTCTTCACTTGAACCATAGCCACCATCTATGTAGGCCAAAGAACAGGCTAACTCCGGGTCAAGTAATCGCAACATGTCTTCAAAGTAAGGGTTCATCTCCTGCAAAAATGCATTTCGCCAACTACTAATCTGCACACCACCCGTTACTAGTTGTTCTACCCAGGGGTCCTCTTCGAAGGCGCTATTTTGGTTGGCCTTCATCCATGCGGCCCTTTGGGCCAGAATTCGCTTGTAGCGTTTGGAGGCATCGAGAAAGGCGTGTTCCACGTGAAACAATCCCCAATCAAGGAATTCCCGCCGCGTGTTGGGCCCGTCTAATACCAGATCAATGACCCCAGGCAACAACACTTGTACCGGTAAATACCTCGCCAAGTCAGAAGATCTTTTAACACTTTCGCCATCAACGCGAAGCTCTGACGTGCCGTTTAGTGATTTTGCCACCGCAAGCGCTCTAACTTGGCCAGACTCGTTGCCGACCTCTGCCCTTACGCAAGCCTCTTTACTCTCTGTTTTGATAATGTTTTTTAATTTGGTGGTTCGGAAGGAGCGGCTACGCGCTATCAGATAAATGGCCTCTAATAGCGCAGTCTTGCCTGCGCCATTATCGCCATGAATGAGGTTAAACCCAGCACCGAGGTCCAGTGAGACTTGTTCGATATTTCTAAATGCGTAGGCGCTGACGCTTAATAAATGCAAAGCAGTCCTGCCATAAGTGTCCTAATAGTAAGAACCTACTACAGTCTCATAGGCATAACGACGTACACAGCACCCTCTTTAGAAGGATCTTCCAGCAGCGCTGAGCTATTAGCGTCAGAGACACTGATCTGTACATCATCTCCAGAGAGGACACCCAGTACATCTAGCAAATAACTCACGTTGAAACCAATCTCCAACTGCTCACCACTGAACTGAACCGGCACCATTTCTTCAGCCTCGTCTTGCTCAGGGTTGTTCGCCTTAATCGTCATTTGATCATCTGCAATGACCAGTCTAACGCCGCGATATTTTTCGTTGGAAAGAATTGATGCACGCTGAAAACCCTGTCGCAGCGTATTTCTATCCCCAGAAATAGCTCGGGATGCATCTTTTGGCACAACCTTGTCGTAATCGGGGAATTGGCCATCAACCAATTTGGTTGTCAAAGTAAACGCGCCCTTGGTTACTCTCAGGTGGTTAGTGCCCAGCTGGAGTTTTAGTTCTTCGTCCTCTTCATCTAACAAACGACCCAGCTCCAACACCGCTTTTCTAGGTACAATTGCCTGCTTACGAGATTCCAGTGCTGTTTCTGGTGTACACGGCTTAGTAGACATCGCCATGCGGTGGCCATCTGTTGCTACTGCGCGAATATAGTCATTGCCAATTTCCAGCAACATGCCATTTAAGAACACTCTTACGTCTTGTTGCGCCATGGCAAAAGACACTTGGTCTATTAAGCCCGCAAGCGCCGTTGGCTCTAATGGCACGAGAATGTCGGCATCGCCGCCTTCCACCTTAGGAAAGTCGCTGGCCGGCAAGGTAGCCAATGTAAAACGGCTTCTACCACTGCGAATGGTTACTCTTTCGCCTTCAACAGACAAAGACACTTCAGCGCCATCTGGCAATGAGCGCCATATATCAGCTAACTTTCTGGCAGGAATTGTCACTTCTCCAGCTTCCTGAACTTCAACGTTGCAATGGGCAACCATCTCGACTTCTAGGTCCGTACCGGTAAGTGAGATCCCATTTTCGCCCGCCTGAACAAGGAGGTTCGATAACACAGGCAATGTTTGACGACGTTCTACCACACCGGTAACCAACTGCAGTGGCTTTAACAATTGCTCTCTTTGTAATGTGAATTTCATTTTTGCCTCGCTAGCCCGACAGAAGTCGTGACAAATTTTTGTAATCTTCAGCTATATCTAGGGACGTACTTCTGAGCTCTACAACCTTTCTACATGCATGCAAAACCGTTGTATGGTCTCTACCGCCAAATGCGTCGCCGATTTCCGGCAACGAATGATTAGTCAATTCTTTCGCTAACGCCATAGCTAACTGCCTTGGCCTAGCTATTGATCTGTTGCGGCGCTTTGAAAGTAAGTCACCAATTTTAATATTAAAATATTCTGCCGTGGTGCGCTGAATATTATCAATTGAAATCTGTCTATCTTGGATTGCAAACAAATCACGTAAGGCGCGGCGGACCTGCTCAATAGAAATACGGCTGCCTGTAAATCTAGCGTTAGCAATCACTCGCCGCAGTGCACCTTCTAACTCTCGAACATTAGACCGAATACGCTCTGCTATAAAGAAAGCTACTTCGTGATCTAAAGCAACTTCTTCTGCTTCAGCCTTTTTCATCAAAATAGCGACACGTGTCTCTAGATCCGGTGCCTCTACTTCTACTGTTAACCCCCAAACAAAACGCGACTTCAACCTGTCTTCCAAACCGTCGATTTCGCGAGGGTACTTATCACTCGTCAAAATCATCTGAGCACCACGCTCAAGCAAAGAGTTAAATAGGTGGAAAAACTCTTCTTGGGATCTTAGTTTTTTCGCAAAGAATTGAATATCGTCTATTAGTAGCGCGTCTATAGAACGATAGTACTGCATGAAATCCTGCATAGTGCCGGTCTGCAGCGCTTTCACCATGTCTTGAACAAAACGCTGAGAGTGCAAATAAAGCACATTTGCATCTGGCTTAAGGCGCAAAATCTCATTGCCCACGGCCTGCATAAGGTGTGTCTTTCCTAAACCAACGCCGCCGTACATAAGCAGCGGGTTGTATGACTTTCCTGAATTATTGGCTACCTGGGAGGCGGCAGCTTTAGCCATTTCATTTGATTTACCTTCAACAAAGGTGTCAAAAGTAAATTCTCTATTCAAATTATGGCCTGTAATACGATTTGTGGCGTGACTTACTGCTTTGGACTCCACACGGAGCGGTTGCGCCTCTTTTACGCCCCCTACTGACAAATTCACCTCGGAATTGTCCATAGCGCCGTCAAAATACTCGCTGATTCTCTCTAGGTAACTTGAGCGGACCTTTTCTTCTACGTAAATATTAGGCGCCAGCAGAGTCAGACGACCGTCATCATACTCCGCATGTAACGGGCGGATATATGTATCGAACTGCTCATTAGCCAACTCTGATTCGAGTTGCCCTAAACACTTTTGCCAAATAGTTTTTGCCACCTACAAGCATCCTCAGGATTCATTATTCTTGGGTTGGAAAGATTCTTGGCCTGCAATCTCCCCCTGTTAACGACTAGATCTACCGATTAGATCCACCGACTAGATCCACTAAGTATTATTTAACTGCGCTACTTTAGCTGAACTGGTTTTTCAATAACCTAAGTCTTTCCTAATGAGAAACCGCTCCCCGCACTGACCAATTCTGCCGAAACTGGACGTTATCTCTCGAAGAAAAACAGGAAAGTACCCGATAAGAAGTGTCTTACCTTTGTCATCTATCCGCTATGGGTGCAATTCTATGCCCATGCACGGGGTAAGTACTATGCAATCATAAAAAAAAGTAAAATGTTTTACTTTATCTTTCTATATCAGAGACTTAAGTCCTACTTACCCCAAGATACCATAGCGTCTATTTTGCATAAGTTGTGCGCAAAATGTTTAAGAACCTGTGGATAACTTTTTATACATATTTAACCCTGCACCTATACATAGTAGGAACACCCTTTACCCACAAGCTTTGCCAAGTGCAAAAGCCATTACAATCAAGACATTAGGTTACTTATACAGCAGACCTTCTCCCTTAATAACAAACAACAATAAAATCTTATATATATAAATCAAATTAATTGACACTCTTCTCCACTGTTCATAGAATCGCGCACCCTCATCTGCAGCCCTTGGGTTTTACACGGGTCCGTTTGATTGAGGCATTGTCCCAAAGTACCGAAATTTCTGAGCTTTAGAGTCTGATATGAAAAGAACGTTTCAACCAAGTAACCTTAAACGAGCTAGAACTCATGGTTTCCGCGCTCGCATGGCTACCAAAGCCGGCCGCAAAGTATTGAATGCAAGAAGAGCGAAAGGACGTAAGCGTCTTACCGTCTGATTGAGCCTTCCTTGAACTTGATCAGCTACGCTTTCCCAAGGCGAGCTCGGCTGTTAAGTGCTCACCAATATACTGATGTATTCAAGCAACCGGATATAGTGGTCTCAGATGGGCCTCTGCGCATCCGCGTGAGAAAAAATAAGATAGAACACGCCAGATTAGGTCTGGTGATTGCCAAGCGCGTTTTTTCTAAAGCAGTGAGGCGAAATAGAATAAAGCGGATTATCCGTGATCAGTTTCGTAGAAAAATTAACAATTTACCGTCCGTAGATCTAGTAATTCAGGTTTTTGCCGAATTAGACGATGACCGCTTGCACAAGTTACTGGAACGACAATTTTTGCTTCTAGAGAGCAAAGAGGATCTGAAAAAAAGTGACTTCTGAGACAAAAAATCAAGCGGATGCAGTTGGAATTATCCCCACCAAACTTATGCAAAAATTACTCATAAGCTGCGTTGTGGTCTATCAAAAAGCCATAAGTCCGTTTTTTGCGCCAAGTTGTAGATTCCACCCAACCTGCTCAACCTATATGATTCAGGCCCTCAGCCTTCATGGAACCCGTAAAGGTCTTTGGTTGGGGATCAAACGTATTGCGAAGTGCCATCCTTTGCACGAAGGGGGCATAGATAACGTCCCCGAAAATGTTAAAAAGTAAATAAAGAGACCTAGATCTATGTTACCTCCTGAAATTCAACGTATTGTTCTGCTCATTGGTCTCGCAGCAACTTCCTACCTGCTTATCTTGGCTTGGAACGAAGACATGCAAGCGGACAGATCGCCTATCTCCTATAGCGATGCTCCCCTAGTTGCCGATCAGCAAACTAATGCAATAGACACTTCTGCTATACGACCAAGTGTCGTTGATCAATCCCAGTCAGATTCGGACATTCCAGATGTTAGTCTCCTCAGCAACGACGAGTTGCCGACCTCCTTATCTACAACAGATGCGTTCAGCGAAGCTCAGGCACAAACACCCGAAAGTAGATTGGTGGTCGTTACAACGCCTAAGTTGAAAGTTTGGATAGACCTGTTGGGTGGCGACATAGTTAGGGTTCAGTTACCTCAATATCCTGTTGCTTTAGATCTTCAAGACACGCCCTATTTGCTGCTAGAACAGAATCAGAATCAAACCTATGTGGCTCAAAGTGGACTAATTGGCCCTAATGGTTTGGACAAAAATGGCCAACGACCACAGTACTCGTCTTCCGTGCGTGAGTTGACCATAGATGAAAACGATGGACAAAGTGACTTGGTTTTATCAACGGTAGCTGATGGCATGACAGTGGAGAAAGTATTCTCCTTTACCGCCGATAAATACTTGTTAGACGTTAGTTACAGGCTAACTAATACCAGCAACGTAGCTTTTACAGCTGGCATGTTCACGCAGATTAAGCGGGATAGAAAAGCTGTACTGACAGACGATTCGTTTTCCTTAGCACCAGACCCCTATCTAGGTGGTGCCATCACAACGATCGAGACCCCGTATCAAAAAGTTGAATTTGATGATCTAGATGAAGACGCCCTGCAAGCTGAAAATACCGGCGGCTGGGTAGCTTTTCTTCAGCACTACTTTCTTTCCGCTTGGGTTGCACCAGCTGATCAACAAATTCGTTATTACGCGCGCCCCACCAAAGACAATAATTACTTGTTTGGTTTTACCGGGCCGGCAAAAGTTGTGCAGCCTGGGGCTTCAGGGGTTTGGAGCGCTGAATTTTATGCAGGACCCAAGGATCAGGTTGAGTTAGAAGAAATATCCGAACACCTTAACCTGACGGTGGACTATGGGTTCCTTTGGTGGATAGCGATACCGCTGTTCAAGGCGTTAACTTTTTTCCATGACCTTGTGGGTAACTGGGGAGTGGCCATTATTCTTCTAACCTTGGCTGTGAAAATCGCTTTGGGCTGGGTCTCAGCGAGAGGTTATAGGTCCATGGCTAATATGCGCCGAGTCGCCCCAGCAATGAAGAAATTGCAAGAACGCTATTCCAATGACCGCGAAAAGTTGTCTAAAGAAATGATGGCTTTGTATAAAAAAGAAGGCGCAAACCCGTTGGGTGGTTGTCTCCCCATGCTCGCACCCATGCCTATATTTTTGGCCCTTTATTGGGTGCTGCTTGAATCAGTTGAGCTACGCCAAGCGCCTTTCATGTTTTGGATTGAAGACCTTTCGGCTATGGACCCTTACTTCATATTGCCGCTGCTCATGGGCGCCAGTACATACCTGATGCAATCATTAAACCCTCAAGTCGGTGACCCAATGCAGGTTAAAATGATGAAGCTGATGCCCATCATGTTTACTGTATTGTTTTTGTTCTTTCCGGCAGGACTTGTTTTGTACTGGCTGGTTAATAACTTGTTGTCTATTGCTCAACAAACCTACATTTATAAGAAAGTGGAAAATGAGCGCGCCTAAAAATAACAGTTTCTATGGTATGCATGAAACGCTGCAAGTAGTGCGACTCTAAAATTTATTGTGGAAACAGACCAAGCGCTAAATAACGATTTAATCTGTGCAATAGCCACACCCCCAGGACAAGGGGGGGTCGGTATCGTGCGCTTGTCCGGTGAAGGCGCCCACACAATAGCTGCCGAATTATGTAAAAACCCCCTACGCGCTAGAACCGCCGTTTATACTGATTTTTTCGACGCCGAAGAGTTGTTAGATAATGGCTTGGCACTGTGGTTTCCGGGTCCAAATTCATTTACAGGTGAAGATGTTGTCGAGTTGCAAGGCCATGGCGGACCGATTATTCAACACCGAATTCTCAATGCGTTATGTCAACGCGGTGCTCGCTTAGCTCGACCAGGCGAATTCAGCGAGCGCGCTTTCATGAACGGCAAATTAGACCTCGCTCAGGCAGAAGCTGTGGCGGATCTTATTTCTTCTACCTCAATTGCCGCGTCTAAGGCCGCACTTAACACCCTCAAGGGCGCATTTTCCCAAATGGTCACAGCTATTGCCCTAGATATAGCCAACATGCGCGTGCGGGTAGAGGCAGCCATTGATTTTCCTGAAGAGGACATTGAAATTCTTCAGGAGGCCAGAGTCGCACAAGACATTGCTAAAACGATTACCTCCTTGGAATCTATTCTGGCTCAGGCAAACCAAGGTAGGCTAATCAATTCGGGTATCTCCGTTGCCTTAATTGGTAAACCAAATGTAGGCAAATCAAGTCTACTAAATGCACTCGCTGGTGAAGAGGCGGCCATCGTGACTAACGTACCTGGCACGACCCGCGATTTGCTCAAGGTCGATTTAGTCATAGATAGCCTGCCGATTCGCTTAGTTGACACCGCTGGCCTGCGTGAAAGCGACGACGAAGTAGAAAAAATTGGCATTGCGCGAGCAAAAGCTCAAGCGATGGAGGCAGACCTAACGTTGTACGTGGCTGCCGCTGATGAAATAACAACGCAGGTAAATGTTTCTGATCTAGGAAAAAATCTAGCATCACTGCTCGGGTCAAATGACACAGCAGCTGAAATGCCTACAAGCAATATTCTGCTCGTGATTAACAAATCAGATTTGAATCTTGCGGCGGGTGCTCCAGAAGACGTTGCCAGTGTCAGAGTATCTGCAAAAACAGGTGAGGGATTAGATTTACTAAAAAAAGCCATCCAAGAAAGTGTTGGCTTTGGTCAAGAAAATGTCCCTTTTGCCGCGCGCCAGCGGCATATCCTAATTATCCAAGATACTTTGGCTAAGGTGAATGCGGCAGCTGACGCACTGGCGCAAAACTTGGGCGCTGAGTTTGTTGCCGAAGAGCTATTTATTGCTCATCAATGTTTGGGAGAGGTTACGGGCATTGTGACACCAGACGATTTATTAGGAAAAATCTTTTCAGAATTCTGTATCGGCAAGTAAATTCGCCAAAAATAAGCCACGTGGGCTGAATAATTGGTCACAACAAGATCTTCCAATCCCAAAACTAAGCACTATACTACTGCGCCCCTAGCAGCCATGAGCACTCATAGGTATGCAATACCCAGAACAATTTGATGTCATCGTCATTGGCGGTGGCCACGCTGGAACAGAAGCCGCTGCGGCGTCGGCCCGCATGGGCGCAAAAACACTGTTACTGACTCAAAGTATAGAAACACTTGGCCAAATGTCCTGTAATCCAGCTATTGGCGGAATAGGTAAAAGTCATTTAGTGGCAGAAATTGACGCATTGGATGGTGTAATGGGGTTGGCCACCGACCAAGCCGGTATTCACTTTAGAGTCCTCAACGCCAGTAAAGGCCCAGCAGTGCGTGCTACTCGCGCCCAAGCGGACCGAACACTTTACAAAAACGCCGTTCGCGAAATTCTTGAACATCAACCCAACTTACAAATGTTTCAGCAGTCCGTTGTAGACCTAGTTGTAGAGAACGACAAGGTTGTAGGCTGTGAAACACAAATGGGTTTAATTTTCCGCAGTAAAACCGTGGTCCTAACCACAGGTACGTTCCTCGGCGGCAAGATCCACATTGGTGATCAACAGCAGTCAGGCGGACGAGCAGGAGACCCCCCCTCCATTGCTTTAGCGGAAAGATTGCGTGCTTTGCCTTTTAGAGTTGGGCGATTAAAGACGGGCACACCGCCAAGAATTGATGGACGCAGTGTTGATTTTTCTGAACTTGAAAGCCAGCTAGGCGACGACCCTAGGCCGGTAATGTCATCCATGGGTAAGCGCAGCTATCACCCTAAGCAGATTAGTTGCCACATTACCTATACCAACGCCAATACCCATCAAATAATCACTGATAATTTGAGTCGTTCTGCAATGTACAGTGGTGCTATTGAGGGCGTTGGCCCTAGGTACTGTCCGAGTATTGAAGACAAAGTGGTGCGCTTTGCCGATAAATCTAGTCACCAAATATTTATTGAGCCAGAAGGCCTTAATACTACAGAGCTTTATCCCAACGGCATTTCCACCAGTCTGCCCTTTGATGTGCAATTACAGTTTGTGCGTTCCATGCAAGGCTTCGGCAATGCGCATATTTCTCGGCCCGGATATGCAATTGAATATGACTACTTTGATCCAAGAGATTTAAACCACTCCTTAGAAACTAAGGTGTTAGAAGGCCTGTTTTTTGCGGGTCAAATTAATGGCACAACCGGTTATGAAGAGGCGGGTGCTCAGGGTTTATTGGCCGGCATAAACGCAGCGCGTAAATGTCAGGATAAGTCTCCTTGGGAGCCTCGTCGAGATGAAGCCTACATAGGGGTTTTAGTCGACGACCTAATTAACCTAGGCACAACCGAACCCTATAGAATGTTTACCAGCCGCGCGGAGTTTAGATTGCGGCTGCGAGAAGACAATGCTGACCAACGCTTAACACCCATGGGTTTGGAGTTTGGTTTAGTTGGGCCACTAAGGCGCGCTCACTTCGAAGAAAAGTTAAGGAAGGTAGAAGCGTTCAAGAAACAGTTTAAGGGTACATGCATTTTACCTGGAAGCGACTTAGATCAAAAGTTAGCGCTGAATTTGCGTAAGGAAACAACGCTAGAAGAGGCGCTACGCCGACCAGAGGTCGACAGTGAAAAGATCTCCAAAGCAATAGACATGCCATTAACTGAAGAAAATGGCGATGCTCATCCTGACGCGCAGGCGCTCAAACAGCTAGAAATAGAAACAAAGTATGCGGGCTATATTAAGCGCCAAGACGATGAAATTCTAAAACTCCGCAGGCACGAAGGTATGTTATTGCCAGCTTCTATGGATTTTTCCCAAATCGACGGATTGTCTAATGAGTTAAAGCAAAAGCTACAACACCACAAACCCGATTCGTTAGCAAGGGCGGCGCGTATACCTGGCATGACACCCGCTGCGTTATCGATTCTACTGATCAACGCTAAAGCGGCCTCGAAAAACTCTACAAAGGCGTCAACACTCTGAATATTACTCTGGAGAGTTTAACAGCAGGTGTAGAGGGCTTAGGCTTAGCTATCGAACCTAACAGCTTAGTTAAACTGCACAATTTTGCGAATTTGCTTGTGCGGTGGAATAAGGGCATGAACTTAATTTCGCGGCGTGACATTAATCGTCTTCTGCCCCGACACCTTTTGGACAGCTTGAGTGTTCTACCCCACATAATCGGAAGTAGCGTTTTAGATGTAGGGACAGGTCCGGGTCTACCCGGCATGCCGTTAGCAATTGTTGACCCTAACAGAATGTATACGCTATGCGATCGAATGGCTAAGAGAATCCGATTTTTGCATATGGCCAGTCGCGAGTTACAAACGTCTAACGTAAGCCTTGAGGAGCGTAACCTCGCGAAAGAACCCTTTGTTGAACAGCGTTTCGATACGATTCTGGCTCGCGGCGTTGCGCCGGCTGCCGCGCTGTGGCCCATGGTAGAACCGTACTTGGAGCTAGGCGGCAGGGTCATTGTTTTTGAAAGCGCCCAAGTCGAGGCTTTGGAGGACACCGCAGAAAGTGAGGTGCCAGAGCAAGATACCCTTTCAGATGCCCTTGATGAAATTGCGTTAGGCTACAGTTCTGAAAAAATAAGTTGTCTTATTCCTGGCTTAGAGCAGCCACATTTTTTGTGCATTTTGCAGCGCAAAGACAAAGATTAGAGAGCCAATGAACAAAGTTATTGCGATTGCAAACCAAAAAGGTGGCGTGGGTAAAACCACGACTAGCGTCAATCTCAGTGCTTCGTTGGCGGCGCAAGGCTGTAAAGTTTTGCTTGTCGATCTAGACCCTCAAGGTAATGCGACCATGGGCAGTGGTGTAGATAAACAGGAACTAGAACTGAGTATTTATGATTGGCTTATGCAAAGCGCTGACTTTGCGCAAATAAAGCAAGTCTCCACGGCCCTGTACGATGTAATGCCTGCCAACATAGAGCTTACCGCTGCGGAAGTTGCACTGCTGCAAATGGACAACCGCGAATTCTTATTGAAGGAGCGGATTGGCTTAGATTGCTATAACTATGATTACGTAGTTATAGATTGCCCACCTTCATTGAATATTCTCACGGTGAATGCGTTGATTTCTGCCACTGGCGTACTCATCCCAATGCAATGCGAATATTATGCGTTGGAAGGGTTGTCCGCATTGCTAGATACCGTTGAGGGTATTCGTAGTCACGCTAATCCAAATTTGCAGATAGATGGTTTACTTAGAACCATGTATGACCCACGCAACAGTTTGACTAGGGATGTGTCTCGACAGCTATTACAGTTTTTCGGTGATAGAGTATTTCGTACGGTAGTGCCACGTAATGTGCGTTTAGCAGAAGCCCCAAGTCACGGGCTGCCGGTATTGATATATGATAAGTCCTCTAGAGGCTCTCTGGCTTACCAAGCCTTGGCCGGTGAGTTGCGCAAGCGACACGATTTTCACCCGGTTCAATAACAACAGCGCTATTTAATAGGTAATGCGGAAGGACAATGAGTAAAAAACGTTTAGGCAAAGGGCTAAGTGCCCTGCTATCCGATGGAGCGAAAACTGGCGTCATGGCAGCGTCAGCGAACAACCCGTCAACCTCTGCGTCTTCAGGTAGCCTTGAACTCGATATAGACCAAATTAAGACCAGCCCGTATCAGCCTAGAAAATGGTTCGAGCCGAGTGCGCTGCAAGATCTAGCCCAATCCATTAAGAACCAAGGGTTACTCCAACCTATTGTTGTGCGACCCATCGCACAAGGTGGCTACGAGTTAATAGCAGGTGAGCGTCGCTGGCGTGCCGCCCAGCTAGCAGGTTTGACCAAAATCCCAGTAATCAACAAGCAAGTCAGCGATCGCGAGGCCTCAGCAATTGCCTTGGTGGAAAATATTCAGCGCGAAGACCTCAACGCCCTTGAAGAGGCCGTTGGTTTAGAACGCTTGCGTAATGAATTTGAGTTAACCCAACAAGAGGTAGCTGACGTTGTAGGCAAATCTCGCGCAGCGATTGCAAACAGCTTGAGACTACTGAGTTTGGGGTCCATTGCGCGTGAGTTATTAGAAGATGGCAAGTTAGACATGGGCCATAGTCGAGCATTACTGGGACTCACCGGCACCGCTCAAGACCAGGCGGCTCTGAAAGTTGCAGACGGTCAACTGTCGGTCAGAGATACTGAGGCGTTAGTCAGAAAGCTCCTTCAAGAGCAACAACGTGGCGTTGAAACAAAAGCCAAACCCGAAAAAGATGCAGACACGCAGCGCCTAGAACGCAAGTTAATGGATCATTTGGGCGCCCAAGTGAATATTAAGCATGGTAAGAGTGGGCGCGGCGAACTGGTCATCAAGTACTCTACTCTAGAAGAGTTAGACGGTGTTTTATCGCACTTTAGTCTATCTGACTGATATTTCGGTGAATTGTAATTGAATGGTAGCGCCGCCATCCCTATACTACGCGCCGCGAAACGTCTGATATTTGCACAAGAACGCCAAATTTTGGTGATTCAATTGCAAGTTTTTATCGGCGCTATAGTTAGCCTTGGGTTTCTTGGTGTAGATGGTCGAGAAAGTTACGCCGCTTTAATTGGCGCGTTGACCATTATCTTACCCAGCGCATATTTGGCTTGGAGTAACAGCCGAACCAGCAACCCAGTGCGTATTTTGGCGCAAGGTGTTGTAAAGACGGTAACCACCTGCTTGTTAATGGTGGTGGGACTGGTGTTTTTGCAGGTAGCGCCACTAGGCTACTTTTTTAGTTTAGTCATTGTGCAATTTAGTTACCTGCTCGCACTGGCACCCTTTTTCAAATTGGCTCAGGCCGACGAAAAAAGGGAGTGACTTAAGTACAGGGGTTAGAGTAAGCCCGCCAGCTTGGGTCAACAGATGACAGAGAGTGACGATCTAAATATCGGCGCTCGCAGAACAGGACAGCGCGCCAATAAACAAAGCGTCAGTCCTGCGGATGGTAAGAACGAATAAAATATAAAAAGCTGCACCAACTACGTGTAGCCAAAAGGTCGAAGATTAATGAGCAGTGAAGCTAAGACGACAGCTGATTACATTCAGCATCACTTGACCAACCTAACGTATGGTCAGCACTCTGACGGTACCTGGGGTTTTGCCCACAGCGCCGCTGAAGCAGCACAAATGGGCTTTTGGTCGCTTAACGTTGACTCAATGGTTTGGTCAATATTCCTTGGTTTGGTGTTTTGTGTTTTGTTTCGTACCGCAGCCGTTAACGCCACTGCTGGCGTCCCAGGTGGTCTGCAAAATTTTGTCGAGATGGTTGTCGAGTTCATTGAGGACACCACGGACAGTATTTTCCAACATAAAAACGATCTAATCGCGCCGCTTGCAATGACCATCTTCGTTTGGGTCTTCTTGATGAACGCCATGGATCTGGTGCCAGTGGATTGGATTCCTGAGCTAGCTGTCTTGCTAGGCATTTCGCATATGAAAGTAGTGCCTTCAACAGACCCCAACATCACAATGTCTATGGCACTTTCGGTATTTGTGCTGATTCTTTACTACAGCATTAAATGCAAAGGCGGTATGGGATTCTTAAAAGAATTAACCCTGCACCCCTTCCCTTCAGTTTTTGCTATTCCAGTTAACTTTTTGCTCGAATTTGTATCGCTAATTGCCAAGCCGTTGTCGCTAGGTTTGCGTTTGTTCGGCAACATGTATGCTGGTGAAATGATTTTCATCTTGATCGCCCTGATGTTTGGCGGCGGTATTGTGTTCTTTATTTTCGGCGGTGCTTTGCAGTGGGTATGGGCGGTTTTCCACGTTCTCGTGATAACCCTGCAAGCATTCATTTTCTCTGTTTTGACCATTGTGTACCTAGCTCAGGCCCACGATGCGGATGAGCATTGATAGATAAGTCTCTGGAAGAAGGCTGAGTGCGGCCAAGCCGCTAAATTTAAATTGTAAATTGGAGTAGAAATGGAACTTACAGGACTATTGTTTATCGCTGGTGGTCTAATGATGGGACTAGGCGCTGTAGGGGCTGCCGTTGGTGTAGGCGTGTTGGGTGGTAAATTCCTCGAAGGTATTGCTCGCCAACCAGAACTTTTGCCAATGCTTCGTACGCAGTTATTCATCGTATTGGGCTTGGTCGACGCCGTTCCCATGATTGCTGTGGGTATTGGCTTGTACGTTATTTTTGCTGTTGCCGCTTAAGGCACATTGTTTTTACTCGGCTGTGTATCAGCGAGTATCGAATGGATAGCGCCAGCCATGCTGGTGCATAAGAGCCAGAGCAATCTAGCAGCCATTCGGTCCGACGACTAATGCAAGACGAGTTTGGCAGCAAAAAGTAAATAATTTTAAAAGAGAAGAGCGATGAATCTAAACGCAACTCTACTAGGTCAAAGTATAACGTTTGTTATATTTGTCTTGTTTTGTATGAAGTACATCTGGCCGCTGATTGGCGCCGCTATGCGCGAACGCCAAGAAGCCATCGCTGCTGGACTTCAAGCTTCAGAAGAGGCTGATAAAAAGCTCGCCCAAGCAGCATCAAATGCTGAACAGGAAATGGGTGCGGCGAAGCAGGAAGCCTCAGCGATTATCGAACAGGCGCGTAGCCGCGCCAGTCAGATCGTAGAAGAGGCCAAAACAGAAGCGCGAACTGAAGGTCAGCGCCTTATTGATTCTGCTAAATCAGAGATTGATCAAGAGATTAATCGCGCTAAAGAAGCTTTGCGCAGCCAAGTTGCTGGGTTAGTGATTACCGGCGCTGAGAAAGTACTTCAAGACAACATCGACGCTGCAAAGCACGGTGAGATGCTTGATAAGCTTGCGGCAGAGCTATAGAAAATGGCAGAACTAGCAACCATATCTAGACCCTATGCGAACGCGGTTTTTGGCCTAGCGAAAAGCGAAGGCACCCTAGCTCAGTGGTCTGGCGTATTAGCAGTATTGGATACGACTGCCCAACAGGACTCAGTTAAAGACCTGTTAAGTAGTCCTGACCTTGCCGCATCTGACAAAGCTGCCAAATTGGCGGAAATTTGCGCGGAAGAAATTACCGACCAAGGTAATGCCTTTCTGCAATCGTTAGCTGAACACGACCGCTTAGAATTAATAGGCGATGTTCGTGGTCAATTTGAAGCATTACGTGCTGAAGAAGAACGAAGCATTGAAGTAGAAGTCATTTCTGCTTACGAGTTATCCAGCAGCCAAAGCGAATCTTTGCGCGCAGCACTCCATGCTAAGTTCAATAAGGAAATCACAATCGAGGCCACAGTCGATGCCAGTTTAGTTGGCGGCGCGATTATCCGAGCTGGCGATATTGTGATTGACGGCTCTGTAAAGGGACGTCTGGCTAAGTTGGTTGAAACGTTGGTGCAAGCGTAGCGCACCGCGAAACGAAATAAGATTTAAAAGGAAGCTAAAATGCAGCAACTGAATCCATCGGAAATCAGTGAAATCATCAAGAGCAGGATTCAGGGTCTTGATATCAAAGCAGAAGCAAAAAACGAAGGAACAATCGTTGGCGTTTCTGATGGTATTGTCCGAATCCACGGCTTAGCAGATGCTCAGTACGGCGAGATGATCGAATTTGATGGCGGCCTCTACGGTATGGCATTGAACCTCGAGCGCGACTCCGTAGGTGTTGTTGTTCTTGGCGAGTACGGTGCGTTGACTGAAGGCATGACCGCTCGTTGCACAGGTCGTATTCTAGAAGTACCAGTGGGTCCCGAGCTTTTGGGTCGCGTTGTAGACTCATTGGGTAACCCAATTGACGGCAAGGGCCCTTTGGGCGCTAAAGAAACCTCACCAATTGAAAAAGTTGCACCAGGCGTAATTGAGCGTCAGTCGGTAGACCAGCCTGTACAAATTGGCTTTAAGTGTATTGATGCAATGGTTCCAGTTGGCCGCGGTCAGCGCGAGCTAATTATTGGTGACCGTCAGATTGGTAAAACTGCCATCGCTATTGACGCCATCATTAACCAAAAGCGCAGTGGTATTAAGTGTGTCTATGTGGCCATCGGCCAAAAGATGTCGACCATCGCGAACATCGTTCGTACCTTGGAAGAACATGGCGCAATGGAATACACCACTGTTGTTGCTGCCGGCGCCGCTGACCCAGCAGCCATGCAGTTTATTTCTCCGTATTCAGGTTGCGCCATTGGCGAATACTTCCGCGATCACGGTGAAGACGCTTTGATCATTTATGATGACCTAACAAAGCAAGCATGGGCATATCGCCAAATTTCATTGTTGCTTAAGCGCCCACCAGGTCGTGAAGCGTATCCAGGTGACGTATTCTACTTACACTCTCGCTTACTTGAGCGTGCTGCTCGCGTAAATGCCGATTATGTTGAAAAGCATACAAACGGTGCAGTAAAAGGTAAGACCGGTTCACTCACCGCGCTGCCCATCATTGAGACCCAAGCGGGTGACGTGTCTGCGTTCGTACCTACTAACGTGATTTCAATCACGGATGGTCAGATCTTCTTAGAAACTGAAAACTTTAACTCGGGTCTTCGCCCAGCGATGAGCCCAGGTATTTCGGTATCTCGAGTAGGTGGATCGGCCCAGGTGCCATTCATGAAGAAGATCTCTGGCGGTATTAAAATGGCCTTGGCCCAGTACCGTGAATTGGCCGCTTTCTCTCAGTTCGCCTCTGACCTTGACGATGCAACTCGTCGTCAGCTTGAGCACGGTCAGCGTGTAACAGAACTGATGAAGCAAAAGCAGTTTGCGCCAATGTCCGTTGCTGAAATGGGCACCGTACTTTTCGCCGCAAACGAAGGTTATCTAGAAGACGTACCTGTAGAAAAGGTTTTGGACTTCGAAGAATCTTTGTTGAGCTTTATGAACGCAGAATATGCAGCGTTTGTAGAAAGCACCAATACAACAGGTGCTTACAATGACGATGTCGTTGCGACGCTTCGCGAAATTATCGAAAAGTTCAAGGCAACTCAGGCCTACTAAGCCTACGAGGATAGATAATGGCCGTTGGTAAAGAGATTAAAAATAAGATCGGAAGCGTGCAAAACACGCAGAAGATCACCAGTGCTATGCAAATGGTTGCAGCAAGTAAGATGCGCCGTACCCAAGACAAAATGCGTCAGGGTAAGCCGTACAGCGAACATATTCGCGGTGTGATTGGTCACCTAGCGAATTCAAACGCTGAATATCGCCATCCGTTTATGCAAGAACGTGACGTGAAACGAGTGGGATTTATCATCGTTTCATCGGACCGTGGCTTATGCGGTGGCTTGAACGTTAACTTGTTCCGCTCCGTGGTTAAGCAAATTGCCGAATTCGATGCCAAAGGCATTGAGTGCGACCTTGGCGTTATTGGTAATAAAGCAGCCCCCTTCTTTCGTTCAATTGGCGGCAACATAGTTTCTGTTATGAACGATGTGGGCGAAGCGCCTGCGCTGGCTGATCTAATTGGTGGTATTAGGGTGATGCTTGAAGCTTACTCTGAAGGAAAGATTGATCGTCTTTTTCTCGCCAGTAATGAATTTGAAAACACAATGACGCAGAAGCCCGTTGTGCGTCAGATATTGCCGTTAGAACCATCAGCTGATGATTCCTATCAGCATCGCTGGGACTATATTTATGAACCCGATGCTCGCCAGTTAATTGAAGGACTCATTCTGCGTTTTGTAGAGTCCCAGGTTTTCCAGGCGGTAGTAGAGAACGGTGCATGTGAGCAAGCTGCAAAAATGATCGCGATGAAAAACGCGACAGAAAATGCAGCAAAACTGATAGATGAGCTACAACTGATCTATAACAACGCAAGACAAGCAGCAATTACCCAAGAAATTGCTGAAATCGTCAGTGGTGCTGCGGCTGTATAAGCCCCGCCACGGACTTTCGAAAAGATAATCGAGATATAAAGAGGCTAGAAATGAGTAGTGGTCAAATCGTACAAATCATCGGCGCTGTTATCGATGTGGAATTTGATCGGGATAATGTCCCGAAAATTTATGATGCACTTTCCGTTACTGGAAATGGCCTAACCCTAGAAGTGCAACAGCAGTTAGGCGACGGTATCGTGCGCACAATTGCGATGGGTGTTTCAGACGGTTTGTCCAGAGGCTTAGAAGTCACAAACACTGGGGCGCCGATTAGTGTGCCAGTGGGCGAAGAAACTTTGGGCCGAATCGTTGACGTACTCGGTACGCCAATTGATGAAAAAGGACCAGTAAACGCCAAGACCCACATGCCTATTCACCGTAAGGCGCCTGCGTATGAAGATCAAATCGGCGGTAACGAAGTGCTAGAAACAGGCATTAAGGTCATTGACCTTATTTGCCCATTCGCCCGAGGCGGTAAAGTTGGACTGTTCGGTGGAGCTGGTGTTGGTAAAACCGTAACCATGCTTGAGCTGATCCGAAACATTGCTATCGAGCACTCAGGTCTATCCGTATTCGCCGGTGTTGGTGAGCGTACTCGGGAAGGCAACGACTTCTATTATGAAATGGAAGAAGCTGGCGTACTTGACAAGATTTCATTGGTGTTCGGTCAAATGAACGAGCCTCCAGGTAACCGTTTGCGTGTTGCGTTGACCGGTTTGACCATGGCTGAGCAGTTCCGTGACGAAGGTCGTGACGTACTGTTGTTCGTTGACAACATCTATCGTTACACTTTGGCGGGAACAGAGGTATCTGCACTGTTAGGTCGTATGCCTTCTGCGGTAGGTTACCAACCGACTCTTGCTGAAGAAATGGGTGTTTTGCAGGAACGGATTACCACCACGAAGTCTGGTTCTATTACTTCAGTACAAGCGGTATATGTACCTGCCGATGACTTGACTGACCCGTCTCCAGCGACGACTTTCGCGCACTTGGACTCAACGGTTACATTGTCACGAGCGATCACTGACCTGGGTATTTACCCTGCGGTAGACCCACTTGATTCTACTAGTCGTCAGCTAGACCCACTTGTTGTTGGTGAAGAGCACTACAAAGTTGCACAAGATGTGCAGCAGGTACTTCAGCGTTATCAAGAACTGCGCGACATTATTGCGATTCTTGGTATGGACGAATTGTCAGAAGAGGACAAGCAACTGGTATACCGTGCACGTAAAGTACAGAAGTTCTTCTCTCAGCCATTCTTCGTTGCAGAGCAGTTCACGGGTAACTCAGGCAAGTTTGTAAGCCGCGAAGATACAGTACGTAGCTTCAAAGCGATTCTAGACGGCGAATATGATGATCTTCCAGAAGATGCATTTTATATGGTCGGCGGAATCGAAGATGCAGTGGAAAAAGCGAAGACTCTTTAAGTCTTTGCTTTTTAGTCCATCGTTGTAAAAACAGGGAATTATTATAGTGGCAAATATGCAATGTGAAATTGTTAGCGCGGAGCAATCGCTTTTCTCCGGCAGCATTCAATCACTTTCTGCAAGAGGCACAATCGGAGAGCTTGGGATCACACCAGGCCACGCGCCTTTGCTCACGGGTATCGATCCCGGCGTGGTAACTTTGCATTTAGAAGACGGCACCGAACATCTGTTTTATGCTTCGGGCGGTTTTCTTGAAGTGCAGCCAGGCTTTGTTACCTTGCTTGCAGATACAGCCATCCGTGCTGAAGACTTGGATGAGGCTCAAGCTGAAGAGGCGCGAGTTGCTGCTGAAAAAACGATGGATGATAAGAACTCAGAAGCTGACTTTGCTTCCGCCGCGACGATCATGTCAGAATCTCTTGCTCAGCTGAGAACTCTTGAGGAACTGCGTCGACGCAAACGTTAATGCGCGCATCGAAGATAGGTGTTTAGTAGAGGAACTTGCACCTATACTCTCATGGGCTGTGCAACGATCATGAGGTACTAGATGCAGACAAATGTCATTGTCCTTGCCGCCGGTAAGGGCACAAGAATGCGCTCCAATCGCGCAAAAGTGCTCCATTGTATTGGAGGGCTGCCGATGATTTCCCATGTACTAAAAGCTTCCCTAGCTCTCCAGCCTTCGTCAGTAGGCGTGGTTCTAGGGCATCAAGCCGATGCAATAGAAAATTACATCGGCGACATAGACTCACGCATTGTACGTATTGATCAGGTCGAGCAGAAAGGCACCGGACATGCTGTCCAAGTTGCGGTCGCCGGACTCCCAGACAGCGCTGTAACCCTTGTCGTTTATGGTGATGTACCCCTTATTCAACAACAAACGCTCGAAGCGGCGATTGCTGCTGCGGAACAGGGTAATGTGGGTTTAGTTACCTCAGTTTTCGCAGATCCGGCTCAGCTAGGGCGGATCGTTCGCGGCACAGACAATGCTATTCAGCGTATTGTAGAGTTCAAAGACGCCACATCAAAAGAGCAGCAAATCTGCGAGATTAACTCAGGAATCCTCGCCGCTCCTACAAGCCTGCTTAAAGGTTGGTTGGACCAGGTTCGGCCCAACAATCAACAAGGTGAGTATTACCTAACGGATATTATTGCTATGGCTGTAGCAGATGGTGTGGCAGTGGATGGTATTTTTGCGACCTCACCAGTAGAAGTTATCGGGGTGAACGACCGCGTACAATTGGCCGAATTAGAGCGCGCTTATCAACAACAGCAGGTCCACGCGCTGATGTTAGCCGGCGTGTCCTTCGCTGACCCCCAGCGTGTTGATATTCGCGGTACCCTGACGGTTGGGCGTGATTGTTTTATCGATATTAATACAGTGTTCGAAGGCGAAGTCATCCTTGCCGATAACGTTCACATTGGACCAAATTCTATTATTTCCGATAGCGTGTTGGGCGACGGCGTATACGTTAAACCCAATACATTAGTAGAAGGCGCTGTTGTAGAAAAAGCGTGTGAGCTTGGGCCCTTCGCGCGCATTCGGCCCGGTACAGAACTGGGTGCTGGGGTGAAAATTGGTAACTTCGTTGAAGTGAAAAAATCTAAATTAGCGAGGGGCGTTAAAGCCGGTCACCTTGCCTATTTGGGCGATGCAACGATAGGCGCAGAGTGCAATATTGGCGCTGGTACGGTCACCTGTAATTATGACGGCACGAACAAGCACCCAACAATCATTGGTGAAAACGTATTCGTCGGTACCAACTCGACACTGGTTGCGCCACTGAATATTGGAGACGAGGCCTTCGTCGCCGCTGGTTCAACGATTACTAAAACAGTGGAAAACAGCCACCTAGCAGTGGGGCGCGGTAAACAGCGGAATATCTCTGGGTGGACTAGCCCGGTTAAACGAGACAAATAGCAGGTCAACTACAAGCGCTCTCCGTTGAAGTTGGTCAAAGGTTATAATTTCACCAATGAATAACTCTTAGCAAGAAAAGCACATCGAAGCCCTCTTGCTAGAACGTTGGTAAACTTAGGATGCAACAAATATGTGCGGAATCGTTGGCGTAGTAGCAGGAAGAAATATTCCCTCCATTTTATTGCAGGGCTTACAGCGCCTTGAGTATCGAGGCTATGATTCCTCTGGCGTCGCCGTGATCGACGAAGCAGGCGAACTCAGTGTTTGCCGCCGGCCCGGCAAAGTGCAAAACCTTCTTCAAGCCATGGAAGATCAGCCGATTCGTGGCAAAACGGGCATTGCGCATACTCGATGGGCAACCCACGGCATTGTTAATGAAGCCAATTCCCATCCGCACTCCTCCGGCCAACGGGTAAGTCTTGTTCACAATGGCATTATTGAAAACCACAACGTTTTGCGCGACGAACTGAAAAAAGCGGGCTACGTGTTCGCTTCCGATACCGACTCAGAAGTTGTTGTTCATCTTATTGATAGCTATCTGGAGCAAGGACATAGCTTATTAGAATCTGTTAGAGCAGCGATAAAGCACCTAGAAGGGGCATTCGCTATAGCTGCTGTCAGCCCCCTATTCCCAGACCAGATCGTTGCGGCGCGCTTGGGATGTCCACTGGTCGTCGGCAAAGGCATTGACGAAAATTATGTTGCTTCTGATGTTTTGGCACTCAACGCTGTCACCGACAGGTTCATCTTTTTGGAAGAAGGTGATTTGGTTGATGTTAAGGCCGACAGCCTAGACTTTTGGAACGTAGACGACGAATCTGTAGTGCGTGCGAGTGTTGAAGTTCAAGTTGGCGTTGCCGACATTGAGCGTGGCAATTACCGGCACTTTATGCAGAAAGAAATCTTCCAACAACCCCAAGTCGTGATTGACACATTAGAAGGTAGGATAGGCAAAACTACTGTTCTGGAGGAGTCTCTCGGCCTAGGGATTTCTAGTGTTTTGGATGACGTTGAAGCGGTAACCATTGTGGCCTGCGGTACAAGTTTTTATGCGGCGAGTGTTGCCCGCTATTGGATTGAAGAGTTAGCAGATATACCCTGTCAGGTAGAAATTGCCAGTGAATTTAGGTATCGGCAAGTCGCTCGGGCGAAAAAGTCACTTTTTATTACCCTCTCCCAATCCGGAGAAACAGCGGACACCCTTGCGGCTTTGCGCAAAGCAAAGGAGTCTGGTTTTTTGGCAACTCTGACTTTCTGTAATGTAGCTACTTCGTCTATCGTGAGAGAAAGTGACTTTTCCTTTATGTTGCATGCTGGAACGGAAGTGGGCGTTGCGTCCACGAAGGCCTTTACCGCTCAGTTGGTCGATCTCCTCTTACTCGCAATCTTGTTAGGTCGGCGTAACGCGGACAATCCGGGCAAAGAGCAACAAATTGTTGAAGCCTTGCACAACCTTCCCAGCCTAATCGAAAGCGTTTTGGGTCTTGATGATGCAATTGCTAGTGAAGCCGAACGATTCATTGATAAAAACCACTCCCTGTTCCTTGGTCGCGGCAGTCTCTTTCCAATCGCAATGGAAGGCGCGTTGAAGCTCAAAGAAATTTCCTACATCCACGCGGAAGGGTATGCCGCAGGCGAGTTAAAACACGGTCCGCTGGCATTAGTAGACGAAAAAATGCCTGTGGTTGCGGTTGCGCCCAATGATGAATTGCTAGAGAAGCTCGAATCGAATTTGCATGAGGTGCGCGCGCGAGGTGGTGAGCTTTTGGTTTTTGCTGAAACCGGCAGCTCTTTTAAGTCTGAACCAGGGGTGAGGATCGTATCTTTGCCCGCAGTAGACACTTTCTTGGCGCCGATCGCCTACACCATCGTACTGCAGTTATTGGCCTACCATGTCGCCGTTCACAAAGGCACCGACGTAGATCAGCCGAGAAACCTCGCTAAATCCGTTACCGTCGAGTAAAGGCGCCATTAACTGAGCGGGCTAAACCTTAGTGGCGTGCCAAAGGTGTCTTGAACAATATGTTTGAATTTTCGCAGCTGCGGTTACCAATTATCCAAGCACCCATGGCAGGTGGTCTTAATACGCCATTGTTAGCCAGTGGCGTGAGTAATGCTGGTGGCGTCGGCAGTTTTGGTTTTGCCTATACTGGCGCTGAAAAAATTGCACAAGATTTGTTCGAGACCAAGGTGCTGACATCGGGTCCGGTAAACGCCAACTTCTTTGTTTTTCAACCGGTGGAATTGCCAAACGAACAGGTTGTTAACGACGCCGTGGCGGCGCTCTCGGACTTTTCTATTGATGGCGGCTACAACTTAAAAGTACCTACTCTGCCATTCTTTTCTGACATTACTCATCAGCTCGAAGCCGTTTGGGCGCAGCAACCGGCTATGCTTACCTTTCATTTTGGTATCCCAGCCCAAGAGATTATTGAGGCTGCGCACGCCCGGGGCATAAGTGTGGGCATCACGGCGACAAACTTGGAAGAGGGCTTAGCCATCGTAGCATCTGGGGCTGACTTTATAGTCGCTCAGGGGATTGAGGCGGGTGGGCATCGAGGCACGTTTAGCCCCTATGGTAATGACAGCGAATTACCGTTAGAGCAGTTGCTGCGCGATTTGGTCAGTGTAACGCCGTTACCCATTGTGGCTTCCGGTGGCGTAATGACGGGCCAGGAAATCAACAGGGTTCTGAGTTTGGGCGCAGTTGCCGCGCAGATGGGTACAGGGTTTTTGTGTTGCGATGAGGCAGGCACGTCAGCAAGTTATCGCAAGATGCTCCTGACTGAGGGGTCGAGGCCCACGCAATTCACTCGTGGGTTTTCAGGGCGTCGCGCCCAAGGCATTAGCAATCGCTTTATGGCCGCTATGGAACACAAACCTACGCTACCATTTCCCATTCAAAATTCGTTGACGGGTCCTATTCGACAGGCAGCGGCGAAAAGCGACGATGTTGAGTTCCAAAGCTTATGGGCCGGGCGTAGTTATGCCAATACTAGGTCGATGCCGGTGGCAGATTTAATGCAGACGTTAGGCGAGGAAATGAAAGACAGTAAGTAGGTGTTCGTGAGTAGAGGTATTTACAACCTGAGGGAGGTTTGTAGTGAGTTTACTAGGAATGTCGGTACTGCCACTGCCGAGTTTGAAGGGGTCAGAACTTCCAGCCTGGGCGATCTGCTGGCCGAACTGAACCACCCTTAGCGCAATTCGGCGAAAGCCAAAGTCAGGTTTCTTGTGTATCGCCTTCCGAATCGTCGTCTGTATCGCCTTCCGAATCGTCGTCTGTATCGTTTTCGTTCAGATCCAAATCTTCTGCGTGCTCTTCTTCTTCGTCGCTGACCAAAAATTGCAGCGGTATAATAGGGTGATCTAACTCTAAGTTTGATGTGATCTCGTCGGTAATTGTGGTCGCCAATTCTATGGCCCGATCTTTGGTCACCAGCTCTTGCTGATATTTTGAGCCCAAGGCAAAAATCTGGTTGGTATAGCTCTGAGGCAAATACACCCAGACCTTACCGCCCATGGTCCTAACCTCTTTATACGCGCTGGTAGAGGGCTGAGGTGGATTGGGTCGACCTTGGCTTTTGGCTAATGTGGCCGCCTCAATATACTCAGTGGTTTTTCTCGCACCTTCGATAAACGTTAAATTAATGAATGCACTGCACCTATTGCCCAGAATAGACTTAGTCCTGCGGGCATCTCCCGCGTTTTGTGCCGGATTCATCCCGTTGTCATAAAAGGCCTTAGCCTTTTGTTGCTCACGGGAATCTTTCATACCTTTGAATAGGCCCATTTCTTTGATGCTCTAATTTTTAGTCGCTAAGAAGAATTGTACATTATAACAACAACTTGACGCACAAAGTTAGTGTTGAATAGCTAGATAACTTTGCCTGTACACCCACTTTGACACGCGTGTTAACTCATCAATCCGCGAAGCTTTTTTGCAGTTTCCGAAATAATCTGACTAACCCGTGATTCGCTTACATTCAAAATAGCGCCAATCTCCTTGAGGTTCATTTCCTCTTGATAGTACAGTGCTAACACCATCTTTGCGCGATCAGGGAGTTGTTCTACAGAGTCTGCCAAATTTTTTATCATCTGCTCTTTTTCTAAGCTTTCATCAGGCCCGTCTTCTACCTGACTGAATTCTTCAAATTGGTTGGGTGTCGCATCGCTACTGACGATGTCTACACCCTCCGCAATAATTCGTTCTTTTTCATAGGTTGCTACGTCCTTATTGAGAAATTTAGCAACTTCTCCACTCTTTGGTGGCCGACCAAATTCCCTACTCAAAGAGCTTATGGCGTGGTCTTGCTCGCGCTTAATGGTTATGGCGGACCTAGTGGAATAGGAAATACGCCTCACCTCATCAAGCATTGCCCCTCTGATTCTAGTTTTTGCGAAAAGCTCAAACTCAATGCCTCTAGAAGGCTCAAAGGACTTTTGTGCATGGATTAAGCCTTCCATGCCGGCTTGAATGAGGTCATCGGTGGCGATGCTAGAAGGCAAGCGCGTGCGCAAGTGGTAAGCAATTCGCTTTACCAAAGTATAGTGCTGGCCTATAGAGATGCCGGTATCTGTTTGTTGCTCTGAATATGCGTCAATATCAGACATAGGGCGAAGCCAGTTAGTTAACCTTTTCCGCTGAGTTTGCAGAGAATTTCGAAGACCTTAGCAACTCAATGAGAGATTTAGCAAAGCCTTTGAAATTTGCCGCTGCTCGGCTACTTGGGTGATCGTTAAGAAGATTCTCTCGTCGTCTAATAATTTGCGACAGTAAATCATCTTCAACAACAGAATATAAATAGTTAACAGGCTCTTCAAGAAACTGCATGCAAACACGGTTCATTTTATTGAAAAGGTTACTGCCGGTGTCTTGAGAAGCAACCTTGTTGGGAATAACAAAGAGGGTTTCTAGCCGATCTTTGCGGCTTTCCAGCTTGATCAGCCCGTAGGCATCTGCAATAGAAGCAGGCTCGTCCTGCAAAATCACCAATCTAGCGTGGCAGGCGTCTAAAAAGCTCATGTTGGAACTAGATAAACCCGCAGCCGAATCGATAATCAAAATATCTAAATCAGGGTAAGTATGTAAAATTTGCTCAACTAACGATTTGGCCTGCATAGCCGTTATATTTGCGAGAGATTCGTTGCCTGATGCGCCCGGTATAAGGAGAAGGCCATCGTCATTGGTGACGCTGACCTCTTCGACGGTTTTTTCGCCATTAAACACATGGCTAACGTTAAATGGTGCGTTAATACCCAAAATGATTTGTGAGTTGGCTAAACCAAGGTCTGCGTCCAGCAATGCAACTTTGCGGTTTTCTTTGCAAAGGGCCAATGCCAAATTTACAGCGATGGTCGTTTTGCCAACCCCGCCCTTGCCGCTGGCAATGCCAATTACTGATGTTGTGTTCACGGCTTCAGACATCTTGTTTGCAAAGGCCCGGATTAATTATTATGGCGACTGGTATTTTGTTCATCTTATTAATCGCTTTGTTCCTGGTTCCATTCACTCGGCGCACACCCTGTGACGCAATCAACCTGAGCGCCCACCACTTCTAAAGCGCTAATCAGCGATTCGAAATCTGGGGCTAAATCCAGTCGAGTTAGAACTATAGAGGATACTAGCCAAGGCGCGCGCTGTCTCAAATTTTCGAGTATTAGCAGCGAGTTATCTGCGGGGAAACAAACGTGGGGTGTTAAGGAATTTTGGCTGACCAAACTAAACAATGCTTCATCATCATTAAGCTGTTCAGAATGGCTGTCGATGAAAATATTGTGGGTTGGCCCATAGGTTTGCAAAAGTTTTGCCAAAGCCACCTCATCGGCCGCGTGGAAGTAAGCGATGTTGAGTTTCTGCGCATGCCGGCTAAGTGTTGGCCAGTATTCGCCTTGTGCTTGTGGAGATCCCGGTTGCGCGAGTGTAATCAGTGCATTGGGTCTGTTTGGTGTATCCGCCGCTGTAGCAGCAGCGACCAAGTTATCTACAATTTGCATAATGCAGGTGGTTTTACCGCTGCCGGGTAAGCCAAGGAAAAGGTGCGCACCCTGCCAGTCTTGTTGTTGGCCTGGGCAAAGCTTATTTAGCCGTTGAATTTGCTCTAGCACATTCTGAAATTGGTCTTCACCACGCTTTTGAATCAATCTGTTAAATGAAGAAATGGCAGCCCTAGCCCTGTCGATAGGCACATTGGCAGTTGATTGATGTTGAAGCGTTTCGCGTAAGTCTGAAAACTCCGATTGAATGGTCTTCATCAGCTGACGCATTTCACTCATAGACGCTTCGGACTCGCGGCTAGACGAGGACACTGGGGCTGAAGTTAGGGCGGATGCAGCAGCTTGCGGGCTAAGTTCCACTTTGATTTCGCTGGCTTGTGGCTGGCTTGTTGAACCGCGCAGCGCGTTGCCTAATTGATTAGAAAAACTGTCTTTATCCGCAGGCGCAAAGCGGCCAGAGCTCGGTGCAAAAGGACTGTCTGCAGCGTTATCCGCAGTATGCCCAGCAGCAGGTTCGCTGACATCAGATTTTGCTACAGCCTTGGACAGCATATTCACTACAGCCGCTGCAGAACTAGGCTCTGGCGTTTCCTCAGGGGCAATTTCCACTGCGCAAATCATCTCGGTCTTGTTACCGATACGGTTTGTGCTAATGATTAAAGCTTCTTCCCCACAACTGGCTCTCACCTGCTCCATTGCAGATTTAGTGTCGGCGGCTACAAATCGTTTTAGTTCCATAATTTACTCTCGCAAGGATTACTCTTGCTCAATCTCTCGTCGGTTAACTTCAATAGATGAGACCACGCGAATGGGCTGATCATCAGGGATTTCGGTATAGCAAAGTACTGTCAGGTCTTTAGAAGATCTTCGCAGCAGGCGAGCTAGCCAAGGTCTAAGCAGTGGGGATACCACCAGTACCGCAGGTAACTCTTGCTGTTCTAACTCTTCAATGGTGTCTCGAACAGACTTGAAGAAGCTCTCTGCCAAAGACGGTTCTAGGGCAATCTCGTCGTAGCTGTTCGCACGGCTGACCAAGTCACTCATTAACTGTTCTAGCTCTGGATCAAGGGTCATCACGGCCAGCTCTTCGTCAGATTCAATGATCTCTTGGACTATGAGGCGACCAAGCTTAGGCCGAACCAGGGCTGCAAGTTGGTTAGCGTCTTGTGTGCGGCCACTTTCTTCAGCCAATGTCTCAAGGATGGTGCGCATATCACGTAGTGGCACACGCTCACGTAGAAGATTTTGCAGAACTCGAACAACGGTACCCAAAGAAAGTTTCTCAGGAATAAAGTCTTCAATAAGCTTGGGCGACGTCTCAGCAATTTTGTCGATAAGCTGCTGGCTTACGTCGTAAGTCATCAATTCGTCAGCATTGTTCTTAATCACGGCATTAAGGTGCGTGGCAATGACTGTGCTTGAATCTACAACGGTATAACCAACTGCTTGAGCATATTCGCGCTCAGAGGATTCAATCCATACCGCGTCCAAGCCAAATGCTGGATCTTTGCCGGCTTGGCCCTGTATTTCACTCAAAACATTGCCGGGATTAATGGCCATTTCCTTACCTACAGCAATGGTACCCATGCCGCGTACCGAGCCATTCAATACAATATGATAGGAATCAGGTGCGTTATCTAAGTTGTCGCGGATTCTGATGGAAGGCAGTAGAAAGCCCATTTCAGCAGACAACTTTTTACGGATGCCTTTAAGGCGGTTTAACAGTCGGCCCCCCGTGTCAGAGTCCACCATAGGGATCAGGCCATAGCCCAGTTCTAAGCTGATGACATCCACTTGGCCGGCGTCATCCCAATCAAGCTCAAGCAAGTTAGGATCAGCTGGCGCTGCATTGGCATCTGGCCCGTCCAGCGTGGTTTCTGGAAATTCTAGGGCCAATTTTTCTTGTTTGGTAATATAGAAGCCCAGCCCCAATGCCGCCGCGCCCAAAGATAGGAACACCAAATTTGGCATGCCGGGAATAACGCCCATAAATGTCAAAATGCCGCCAGCAATAAAGAAGGCTAGTGGATTGGCCAGCTGCTTACCGGCCTGTTCTGGTGAAGATTCAGAGGTGGCTACTCGAGTAACGATGATCGCTGTTGCGAGCGAGAGAATAATGGCGGGTAGCTGTGCAACTAGGCCGTCACCAATGGTCAGCAAAACGTAATTCTTACCCGCTTCAGCTAGCGTTAAATCATACTGTAATAAACCAATACCGAGGCCGCCCACCAAGTTAATGATAAGAATCAATAAGCCAGCAATTGCGTCGCCTCGAACGAACTTAGATGCACCGTCCATTGAACCGAAAAAGTCCGATTCTTGAGAAACTTCCATACGTCGCTGCTTCGCTTCAGCCTGATCAATAACGCCGGCATTCAGGTCCGCGTCAATGGCCATTTGCTTGCCCGGTAGGGCGTCTAATGTGAAGCGAGCGATTACTTCAGATACACGCCCTGCACCCTTTGTGATGACGATAAAGTTAATAATCATCAGAATTGCGAAGACAATAAAACCAACAACGTAGTTGCCACCAATAACGAATTCGCCAAATGCTGCAATCACTTGTCCAGCTGCGTCGCCGCCCTGGTGTCCTTCTAAAAGAACCACCCGCGTAGATGCAACATTCAGCCCCAAGCGCAGCATGGTCGCGAACAAAATGATGGTTGGAAAAGAAGAGAATTCCAGCGTGGAAGAGGTATTTAGCGCAACCATAATGATCAATAGCGCCAAAAGAATATTCAGAGTGAAAAAGATATCCAGCATGAACGGCGGTAAGGGTAAGATCAGCATGGTCAAGATCCACACAATCACCACAGGCATAGCTAATGACTGCCATGGAATGTCTAGTGACAACTGTCGAAGATCTGACAATGTAAAAGAGCTAGATGCCATTTCGTTAAAAAACCCTGTTTGCTGCTACAAATATTGACGAAAAATATCGATTTTTCGCAAAAATACGCGGATGCACTGCGTCCACACGCTTGAAATGCAGGAACCGTGCCTATTACTGAAAAATCGCTAACTTTGCTGAATTTATTCAAGAAATTTGCTTTTGGGCCGACTGAAGTTATGTAAGAAAATTAACTTAGAGTTCACCATGTATTTACAAAGTTCAGGCAAAGCCAATTCTATGTCGCTAAAAAAGCAGTTTTGCCAGTGGGTATTTACACTTGCCTTGGCATTGCTATTTGTTGGCTGTGCCAGCCAAGGGCGCAATCAAGACACTTATGGTATGACTCAGGGACAGGGTATTGTTGCCACGGGTTATGCGGTGATCTCCTCTCAACACGGCGACACACCAGCGCAGAAAAGGCTTATGGCCATTAAAGCTTCCAAGTTAGACGCTTACCGTGCGCTAACTGAGCAAGTTTACGGCCAGTATGTAAACGCAACGGGTACCATGGTCGATATGTCGATTACTCAAGACCAAATGCGCAGCAGGGTTGAGGGTGTGATTTATGGCGCCAAATTAGTCAGCATTACGCCTATTGGTGGTGAGACCTATGAAACCAAGCTTTCTTTAGGTCAGGAGACCATCAACGAGTTGGTGCGTAATTATCTACAAGTATCGAAAGTCGATAGAAGCTCTACTAGCCCCGGCAGGTAGGGGAGGCTAGGGGTCGCTAAAGTGAGCGCAAAAGCGATGCATATGTGGACAAAGTGCAATGCCAAGGTGGCGATGCTATGTGTTATGGGTTTTGCTTTGAACCTGTTTGGCGCTACTACGGTGGCCGAAACCGCCTTAACATCTAATGCGACAGATATTGATTCACTGGCATCGCTGAATCAAATTGACAGCGACGAGCAGTTGGCCATTCTCAAGCAATCTGTCTTGGACTATGCAATGGAGCGTAATGCCAGCGTAGCAGCGGCCAGCTGGACCGACAATGACGGCGCGTTAAAAGAAGAAGTAATGATGTTCAGCAACCTTCAGTTAGAGAAGTTGCGACCTCAGCCCTACATCAACCGCTTTGGTCTCAAAGGCACGCGGTTAGTAGAGAGCGATTCCGCAGGCTTAACAGGCGACGAGCAAAGTTGCTCCCGTCCCGGAGCAAGAAGACAGCGGTTAAAGTTAATGCTGCAATTGGATCAGATTGAGGACGTCAGTGTGCTGAACCTCATGAGCGACAGTGCCAGATTAATCAAACAAGACTTTATGCAAGCCGCCCGCTTTGGCGCCTTGCAGGACACAACGATAATTGAGCCTGAGGTTGTGGGCACATCTGCAGGTGCAGATTATCTGCAATATATGGTCTTGGCCGAACAGGTTACTTCGGATCTTGAAGTGATCATTCGTATCTCCGGTCGGCCTGAAGCCAAAATGCTAGATCGGTTTTGGGTGACCAAATCATCCAGGGGGCCCATACGTTTGGACATTGAGATCATTGCTCAATCCAGCCTTGGCGTTCAATTCAGCCAAACCGGTTCAATTCTAGTCAAATCAGATGCGGGCGATAAAAAGGCTCAAAAGGCTTGGCTTACGTTGTCCAAATCTGCGGTAACAGATCTAGCCCAATGGTCTTCTCAAGCGATAGAGGCCCTTGGCGCGAGTATCCGCTGTGATACTGGTTCCGCGATCGTTGTTGCCCACAGGCCTGATGGTGGTTTGCTTATGGCTGGACGAGACGTTGGCCTTTTTTATGGGCAAAAGTTTCTCATTATGCCCAGCAGTGCGTTGGCCCAAAGGCAAGGTTTAGAGCGTGCACTGAGTGCAATTGGCCTTGCCCAAATTACCCAGCTGAATAATCATACGGCGAGTATTGAAGTTTATGCCGGCCCTGAACCCCGTTCGTATAGCAACATGATTGCTATCCCGTTGGCGGCGTTAGCGCCGTGAATGGTCTTATTAGAAGAAAGTCGATGTTAAAAAGAAAAACAGGAATTTGTATGGCTACTGGACCAATATTTATATCAACGTCTATCTCGATGGGGCTAGCGAAGTTGGTCTCAATATCTATGCGTAACGTGTTAGGTATGTTTGCCGTACTGGTTGTTTTATCCGGCTGTGCAGCTGTAGAGCCAGAACCTGAACTTGCCTTAGCCAACGGCGAAGACGCAGTGGAAGAAATTGATGTTGCCGAACTAGACGCGGCTCTAGCCCGACTAATTAAGGATTTAGAGGCTGCAATAGAAGCAACGAGAGTTGCAGATAAAAACACCAAAGATGCCGTGCTTGCCGAAGACGGTACGTACCTAGTTAAGCCCGGTGACTATCTAGACAAAATCATTAAGCAGACAGCCGGCAATTCAAGCATCCGCCCGTCTATTTTACGCCGGGCATTTGTACGGGCTAACCCAAGCGCGTTCAAACGTTCCAATCCCAATTGGATGTTGGCTAATAAGCGTCTCAAAGTGCCGGATGTAGACGATATTAAGAAAGTCATTTTTAAGGACATAGATCCGAACAAAGCCAAGGCGCGCGGCATCGATCCATACGAGGGTTGGATCCAATATCCTTAAGGCCCCATTTTGCTTAACTATGCGCCCGTAACCACAACGCCGGCTCCGGCGACTGTTGCCACCGCACTGACGGTGACCCAAGTGCGTATTCCGCCTACTCAAGCACGCCTGTTGAACCTCCAGCCTGGTCAGGTGGTACAAGGCCAAGTTGTCATTAATGAAGGTCTGCGCGCGTTGCACGTTAAACAGCAGCAACTGCCGCTGCCTTCAAGAGCAACATTGCCGAACGCTGTCACTGCGCCTAACCAACCCCTAACCTTTCAGGTCAAAGTAGTCGACGGCCAGCAAGTGCTCACGCTTGTGCAGCCCACGCCCCAGGTTACCACTGCGAAATCTGTTACTCCTCGCGCTCTACCGTCAACGAGCCCAATACCCGCTGTGCCGCAAGCGCCCGCAACATCTCAAGCGCCTCAAACGATTCAAATCACCCAACAACAGGCGCGCAGCTTAGGCTTAGTTGTGGGTCAACCTATTCAAGCCAAGGTAGCACAAACAGTAAGCACGACTACGTTAACGGTAGATAACAAATCAATTACGCTGCCACATCGAATAGGCACGCCGGGACAAACTATTGCGCTCACAGTTGGGTTGCAGCGTGGTCAATACACGTTAACCACCGCCACCGCCACCGCCAGCACTGCGGCTGCAACCCTGCCGGCAGCAAATTCAGGCCGTCGGACGAACCAAACTTTAGCTGGGACTAATAACGCCTCCACTTTAGATAATTTGGCGAAGTTCGAAAACAAACAGATCGCTCGACTCAATCAAACGCAAATGAATCAATTGGGTTTGCGTGTAGGCCAACCACTAACCGCAGTGATTAGTCACAGCTCTACGGGCAGTGAGTTGAAGCTACCCAATGGCACGCTGCCTTTGCCGATGGTTGCTAAATATACTCAAGCGTCAGTGGCACTGGTCAGCCAGCACAGTGAGGTGGGCGGCAAAAGTATAGTACGGCACTTCTTAGTTGCCGCAGCGCCTAATGCAGCACCTACTGCACCTCTAGCAACTGCGGGGTCAGTGCCGAGCAGCGCCAACGCCGGTGGCAATCAAGCGCCTGCGCAAACTAACGCCACAGTCCAGCCGAGGATTTCCATAAGTGCCGGCCAGGCCCAAGAGTTACTTACCCAACAAGGCCCCAATATACAGGGGCGGGTGATCAGCAAAGGTTCAAATACTTTGTTGGAAGTAGGCAACAGGCAGTTTAATTTGCCTAAAGGTTTTACCCTATCCCAACCGCCAACAGCCATGGTGGTGGATCGGCAGGGTAGTAATTACATATTGAAGCAAACCCAATCAGCCGGGTTTGTCGCAAACAATCTCAGTGGAGGCGTCAAAATGTTGACCGCAGAACCCATGAATATGTCCATGCGACCTAACATTGTTTATGTGGAGGGTGCCGCAGCGGGTATGCGCATCAACCCTGAACAGGCACGAGTGTTAGGGCTTAGAGAGGGTCAAGTTATCAACGCCGTGGTCGCGCAGCGCGCAGACGGTAACTTGTTGTTAATAGGTAACCAACAACTGGCCATGCCGGCGCGTATGTCGCTAGCCCAAGGGCCAGCTGCTTTTATGGTCAGTGTTGTAAATGGCAACATGGTGCTCAGCCTAGTAGACCCAAACAGCGCGAATAAGCTCAATCAGCGGGCTGATGCAGATGCACGCTTTGGCAGACTCTTGGGCCATGCAGGCGGCATGCATTTGGGCCGCCTTTTTTCTCCCGGTGTTATGCCGCAACTCTTGGGCTCGCCGGCCAGTGGCGACCTAAGCCAGGTGCTGCGCGGTTTACTCATGAACTCGCGGGAAATTAACAGTGCCAGCATCCGCCGCTCGCTAGAAAATTTCGGCTTGTTTACTGAAAGTGAGATCCGCCAGACCGGCATGGCACCAGCGAACCAAGGCATTAAATCTGCGCTTATTGGTTTGCGCGCGCTTTTTCAAAGCCGCCAAATGGACACCACCTCAATATCGGGTGCCATAGACGAATTGGAGGCCCGACAGATTGAAAGTTTGGCACAACAGGTTGCGGGTAAAACGTCTTTGTCTTGGGTGATTCCTTTTGCCGATCAATGGCCGGTATATATTCGCTTGAGCCAAGACGAAACGCCGGGAAATGCCGAAAGCAATGTACAAAAAACTTGGTCAGTAGATCTGGAAGCAGGTTTAGATGAGCAAACGGCTATGTCTGCGAATATTAGAGTAGATGCATCGAAACAAATTGAAGTGCGTATTTGGCTGCCCTCGACAGAATTATTTGCTGTGGCCCAGGCCTCCAGAGAGGAACTGGTTAAGCGATTACGCGAGCAGGGCGTTACCTTGGTGACCCTAAATATCTTCCCAACCACAAGAATCCCCATTACCGATGACGTTCCTGAGCAAAGAGTGGGGTTAAATATCGATGCCTAAGTCCAATGATAAAAATAGCTGGAATAACCCAAGGCAGGGCGATAGCGTCTTTATTGACGGTAATCACAGCGAAAAGAAAGCGGTCGCGCTGATGTATGACCAGGTGCGCGCACCGATTATTAAAGCCAAGGGCAAGGGCGCCGTGGCTTGGCAAATTATCGAAATTGCAAAGCAGCATGGTATTCACGTCGCGGAAGATCCGGTGCTTGTGGAGACGTTGTCCTATCTAAAATTAGAGCAAGAGGTGCCTGAAGAGGTATATCAGTCAGTGGCAACAGTGTTGTCCTGGGCCTATTGGCTGAAGGGCCAGGTGCCCCAAACGCTAGAGTAAAAGAGCGTTGTTGCGGGTCAGCGCTTGGTGAAGAGAGGCAGTTAAGCCGAGGCGTTCAAGTAAGAGGGTTGTCAAAAAGAGAGGTGTTAGAAAGGGTTGGTTAATAAAGAGGCTGACGCTTGCGCTTCATTTTGCCCATTTTATCGTAGAGGTTGCTTGAGTTGTCGGTACTTCTCTTTGTGAGAGAGGCCAGTACAGTTCTTACAACTTCCAGCTGGCGTTTCAGCAATAGATCGTTGCGAATATGAGCCTCTTTGCATTCACTGATTAAGCTGCGCGCCTCGTCCCATAAAGGCTCATCTAACGCAAGTGACTCCGTCTCGCCTTTAGGCCATGTGCTTTCCAAGTTTTGTAGTAGCTCAACTTTTCTAACTTGCACACTTTCCAGGTGCTCTAAGTTCTTTTCCGATAGGGCAATAAACTCCTCTTCTAATGTGCTCTTTAGAAGGGTGCCTATAGAAATAACGTCAGTGATGACCTCTACGCTGGACATTTAATCAGCTATCTAGATTAGCTTTTCCAGCGCGGCGAAGTTCTCAGCAATACGACGTGCGTCCAGTGGGAATGTCCCAGACTCTATTGCTTTACGCATTTCTTGTACTTTAGCCTCGTCGAAACTTGCGGTTTCGCCGCCGGCACGAATCTCGTTGCTCAGCGTCACTTCAACGCTTGCAGAAGGCTCGCTTGCTCTAGCAACGCTAGTACCCGATTCGCCACCTGTAGGCGTTGTTGCTTGCTTGGCTGCCCTATTCGCGGCAACCGCGGCACTATTTGATGAATTTATACTATCAACCATTTTTCGCTCCTGAATAAGCGTTTAAAACTATCTAAGAAAGCAATCGGCCCAAAGTCGGAAAACTTTAGCCATTTTGCCCTGTTTAATCAATTGTTTAGCCAATTTACCTACAATTTTGTAGACAAAGTTTTTGCTCTGCTTGCACCTGTCACAATCGCCGATATCCTGCGCTGACTCTCGGGGTTGAGCAGTCGCACTTGCTCACCTAAAAAACCATCCTCCAGTGCCACCACTTCTGAGGAAATAGCGTAGCTGAGTCCTTGTGAAAGCAATGCAACTTTTTCGCCGCGTTTGATCAACTTACCTTTGGTCAAATCCCGTCGGCGTAGAATATCGCCCGGGTGTAGCAGTTTACTGGCAGCCAAGTTTGCAATGTTCTCCATGGAGGTAATCGCATCTCGCGGAATATTAACAGCGCGCTCTTCAACGTCGAAGGACTGCTTAGTCAGCAGCGTGCCAGCGGGCAGGGCCTTATTGACTACCAAAACCTTTCTCGGTTGGCGCAAATCTTTGCTTGTGACTATATAGCCTGGGCGCATTCTGCGCGCAGAGAACCATCTTGATGAGGTATCCAGTTTCGCTATGGCCCCCTGAGGTGTTCGGTGTGGTGGCAACTGGCGAACGGTAAAATCTTTAGCGGAAACGCTTTTGCCTGCCTCAATTATCGCAATAGGGGTTAAAACGTCGACCAAGGCCGCCTCTATGACGACCTGCTCTGTGGCTTTAGCTCTTATAAAGCGCGACCAGCCCACTTCAGCACAGGCCACATTAACCATGAATGCCGACTTAGGCTCCGTTGCAGACACGTTGCTGGAAAAACTGAAGGTTTGGCAGCTGGGCACTTGTAAGCGCCGATCTTGAGTCGCGAATGTATAAGCACCCTTTTGCCCAAACTGCGCTTCAGACCATCTATTTATTTGTACATCCAGACGCTTTACTGCGCTGGACTGAGCGGTGGTGTTCGCTAAAACGCTAGGGGACAGAACTAAACCCATTAAACCGATCAGGCTCACGAAACCCAAGAAAGCCAGAGTCATTGCTGGAATAGAAAGCAACAGAAAACCGCCAACCCGACCAGGCAGTCGCATGACGCTCGGCTTTGTTCTTCGTTTTCTATTCAGCGCTGTACTGAGCGCTCTAGTGGGCCTTGTACTGGGGGAAGTACTGGGCGTAGTACTGGGCGTAGTACTCAGCTTCGTATTCAGTGTTGTTTGCACGTTAATCATTGTTACCAATTATCTATTCTGACTGCTTTCAGTCTTGTGAACATTCTTTGTCAACATAAGTATGCAATGAAGATGCCACCCTTCAAATTAATTGCGGAAAATAGTCAACGCGCTGTTCAGCAAATGGCGCGGCCTCCTCAAAGCTGTGTCCCTGCTTGCTGTGACAGCTGTTTTAACCGCTATCTCAAAAAATAATTTCTGAACCCGCACCAGTAAACCCGTTTCTTTATATAGGGCATTTTTCTGGCGTGGGTGAAGGCGTCGATTTTTCCACGCTGACTGCCTGACGGAAATTTGACAGTCGGCAAATTTCGTCCGAATGCGGACAGAAATCTCCGGTGAAAAATGGCCGCTTTTGCGGAAAAGCCCGTAAAACAGGGGGAAAACACTAGGTTCTAAGAAAAAAACAAAGTTGGCACAGCAATTGCTTTGTCAGAGGTGTGACGAAAGATGACGAATTTATTTCTCATCTTATAAGTCGAACGGAAATTATAAAACTTTAGGAAAGAATGAATTTTCTTTTTAGCTGGGACGAAAAAGTTAGATGAATATTTTAGATAACGTTTTTGGTGTGCATGAAACCGCAATTGGGGTGCGTCAACGTCGCCTTGGCCTTTTGGGCGAAAACATTGCGAATGCAGATACTCCTAACTACAAAGCAAAGGATCTTGATTTTAAAGCTTTGATCAATAACGAACGTTCGATGTCGACGCGGCGCACTCACGAGTCGCATATAGACCACTTAGGTGGTGCTAGAAACGGTTTGGTCTATCGCGTACCAAACAACCCTGCTGCTGACGGTAACACCGTTGAATTGAACTATCAGCAAGCACAGTTTGGTAAGGAATCAGCGCGATATACGGCAACTCTCCAATTTCTTGAAAACAGGATTGGTGGAATTAAGCGAGCGCTTCGCGGCGAATAAAAAATAATTGAAACGAGTAGGTTAAGAAAATGTCATTACTAATCAACACAAATGTAGCGTCTTTAACGGCACAGCGAGCTATTGCAGGCTCGCAAAATGAGCTGACCACCGCAATGGAACGCCTCTCTACTGGATCAAAGATTAACAGCGCATCAGATGACGCTGCTGGCTTAGCTATGTCCCAGCGAATGACCGCGCAGATCCAAGGCCTAAATATGGCTATTAAGAATTCTAACGACGGCATCGCCATGACGAAGTCGATTGAAGGCGCAATCGCAGAAGTCTCTGACATGCTGCAGCGAATGCGTGAACTTTCTATTCAGGCGGCTAATGGCACCAACAGTGCCTCTGACAGAACTTATCTCCAAGACGAAGTAAACCTGTTGATTCAAGAAGTCACACGAATTTCTGCTAATACCCGTTATAACGGTTCCCTTATCCTGGACGGCACGTTTATCAATAAGCAGCTGCAGGTAGGTATAGAAGAAGGTGAACACATTACATTCTCCGTCGATTCAATTGCAGCAAAGCAGATTGGCGCGCACACGCTAATCGGTAACGGTATAAATCCAGAAACCCCTGGGGCTACTGCTCCTAATAATCCTATGACAACTGCCGAAGATATTGAAATTTTCGGTTACCTAGGGTCGAAGACTGTAGAGTCTTCCTCGCAAGACACCTCTAAAGAGGTAGCAGAAAAAGTGAATCTCTTAACCGCAGAGACCGGTGTAAAAGCATATGCCAAGACTTATGCAGCACTATCCTCCGGCGACCCAGCCGCGCGCACATACAACATAAAAATAAATGGCTATCAAACCGGTAACTTTATTATCTCGAGTACTGATGTTGGAGACGCGGTAGACGCAGTGAATAGAATATCTGGTTCTTCTGGCGTGACAGCTAAAGTGGAGAACAACAAAGTAGTATTGTTTGACGCAGACGGCGACGATATAACAATCGAAAACACAAAGGTAGGAACCGAGTTCGTAGACTTGGTTGTCGAGAAGCTGGGTGAAGATGGCGCAGTAACAAATACTGTGGGCCAGCCAATCAGGTTAGGAGAAGGCGCAACGGCGACGAACACCATTGCCACCTTCACACAAGCCACCGGTACACTCGGCAACTACGCCAACCAAACACACACAATGACAGACGGTACAACCACGCTGTCCTTTACAGCAGGTGCAACTTCGACCGCAGAGGAAGTTCAGGCTGGATTTCGTGCGGCTTCCGGCTACGACAACTTCAAATATGACGTAGGCATCGCCGCTAACGTAATTACTTATACGGCAAGAGAGCCAGGCGTGATTCAATCAGCCGAGCAGCCCGTACTAACGCCTCATACGAATGTAACCGATGCCGGCGCAACAACAGCAGTTACAGCGGGTGCTTCGGCGGATTCAACGCGCATCTCAGGTACCTTAAAGTTCGTCTCTGCCAATTCGTTTTCGGTAGAGCAAGCTGGCGCAACAAAGGCGACCTTTACGCAGACACATGGCACCTTGTCGAACTACGCTAGCGCAACCCACACGCTATCAGATGGCGTAACGACACTGTCTATTACGCAGGGCGCTACAACGCCAACCACAGCCGAATTGGTAACAGCATTCCAAGCGGCTGCCGGATACGCGGCTTTTGATTATGAGATCAGCGCAAATGGCAGCACAGGTTTTACTTTTACTGCAAAAACAGCAGGCGCGATTAGAACGGCAGATCAACCCGTATTTACACCCGATGCCGCGGTAACCCCGGGCGCTCTAACGGTTGGAGTTGCAGGCGATCAGCTTGGATATTTTAAAGACGGGTCACAAACGGCGTCATTAGTCGATTTAACCCAGGTCTCGATCAGCACAGAAGCAGGTGCGAGCGACGCAATTTCAATTATCGATGCTGCTCTGGACAAGGTTGCGCAAATGCGGTCTGACCTAGGTGCCATTGAAAATCGCATGGATCACACCATTTCTAACCTGATGAATATTGCTGAAAAGACTGCGGACTCGCGCTCAAGACTACAGGATGCCGACTTCGCATTGGAGTCTGCGCGACTGGCCAAAAACCAGGTTCTGCAACAAGCAGGTACATCGATGTTGTCTCAAGCAAATCAGATGAGTCAGTTAGTAATGGAATTACTGCGCGGATAGTGGATAAAACTACTTAGGAGCAAATGATATGAGTTTAGACAATATTTTAGGCGTAGCTGGCGGCGCAATGGATGCACAAGTCATCCGCATGAACTTAGCAGTATCTAATATTGCTAACGCTGAAGTGGCAGGTAGCAGCAACGAAGACGCCTACAAAGCCAAGCGCCCAGTATTTGAAACCATATTGGCCTCGGAAGTGAGTAGTCGTCGTGGCGAAGTACAAGGCGGTGTGCGCGTTAAATCCATTATTGAGGATAGCAGTACAACCCCCGCAACTTACGAGCCCAACCACCCTATGGCAGATGAAAAAGGGTACATCTATTCATCCAATGTAAATCCGATGAACGAATTAGTTGAAATGACCGCTGCAGCGCGGTCCTTTGAAAGCAATATTGAAGCAATGAATACCGCGAAGCAGTTGATGATGCGCACGGTAGAAATGCTCAAAAAATAGGACAAGTAGATGAGTGAATTAAGTATATCTGGCATCCGCACTTCTGCAGACCTTCGAGCCGCCGCCGCTGCGCCGGTAGAGGAAGACCTGGACAGAAATGCGTTTCTGAAGCTGTTTACAGCTCAGCTGCAAAATCAAAATCCATTAGATCCAATGAAGAATGAGGCTTTTGTAGCGCAGCTTGCGCAGTTCTCAAGCTTAGAAGCGACCACCAAGATGTCGGACTCGTTGGACCAGTTTGTAAGTTCCCAGTCCGGTGAAAAAATCATGCGCGGCGCTTCACTTATAGGTAAGAGTGTATTCGTAAATGGCGCAACGATCACCCAGGGCGGCGGCCAAGTGAAAAGTGGATTTGCCAATTTAACTGACACAGCTGATGAGCTCACGCTGAGTGTTATAGATGCCAAAACAGGGCAGGTAGTGAACTCTATGGACCTCGGGCCACAAATTGCAGGTGAAGTTTCCTTCGCTTGGAATGGCGGCAACTTTGAAGGCGAAGCTGCGCCAGCAGGCGAATACTTCTTTAGCGCTCAGGCTCGCAAGGGTGAGAACACCCGCGTAGTGCCGGTTTTGGGCGAGACCAAAGTTAAAGGTGTGTCGTGGAACGACACGCTTGGACAAGTCCTAGTTGAGATAAGTGACGGCCAAACAATGGCGCTTTCCGAAGTCACAAGAATTTCTGAGTAATAACTCACAACCCTATTAATTGGAGCATTAGCAAATGTCATTTTATACCTCGCTTACAGGGCTAAAAGCCGCGACAACAGAACTCGCATTAACCAGTAACAACATAGCTAACGTCGGTACCAGTGGATTTAAAAAATCCAGGGCTTCGTTTGGTGACATCTTCGCCACCTCACCCTTACAAAAATCAACATCGGTTGTAGGACAGGGTGTATCACTGAAAGAAGTACGCCAAGAATTCAGCCAAGGTAACGTAGAGTTCTCCTCTAATACTTTGGACCTTGCGATTTCTGGTGAAGGCTTCTTCCCGCTGAAATCAGCTGATGGACTCACCGACATCTTTACCAGAAACGGTAGCTTTGTATTGAACGAACAGTTCAACGTTGTGAACTCCTCGGGACAAGCACTTTTAGCAGCGGCGGTTGACTCCTCCGGTAAAGCGGATTTGGATAAGCTCAGCCGACTTGCCATTCCAGTTTCGACCTCCGGGCAGGCAACAGAGACATCGCTAATCGAATTAGCGTTGAACTTGCCCTCGGACGCCGGCGTCATCGACGTTCCTTTTAATAGAAACAACCCAAATACTTATAACAAGTCTACCGCTTTGAGCGTATACGACAGTGGGGGTAACTCATACCTAGCAACGATTTACTATGTAAAGACCGCAAACGCGACAGCTAACTCGCCTACCAACAAGTATCAAACGTATGTATATGTTGGCGACGACCAAGTGAATCCAGCGCTACAGCAAGCAACGGACAGTAATGACGAAGCTTTGTACGTAAATAAGTACGGTGTACTAAAGCCCTTCTCGCAAGTGGAAGATTTACTGGTTAACAGAAAAACCCAGAAGTTCTCGCTAGACGATCTAACAGACGTGCGTACTTCTGTACCGGCAACGGTCACTGGCGCTAAGCTGCCAAATGATCTGACCGCAGACCAAGGCTTTAACTTTAGTACATCTGCCTTCACAGCAGAAAACCTTGCCAACTTTATGGCAGTTGACGTGGATAACTCTGGCAACCCGGTCACCGTCGACCTCTCGGAATTGAAAGCACAGAATAGATCTGTTACTGGTGTTGAGCTTGCCTCGATCATGCAGAACCAGCTTAATGTAAAGTTTGGTGATGAACGCTACTTTGATTTGTCCACCGCCAGTAACAGAACTTTTAACCTAAACTTCACCTCAGGTGGAGCAACTACCGTAGCCGCAATTGATTTGGGTACCACCTTTAATACGGCGGCAAAACAAATAACAGCGACAACTAAAGAAATTGTTGCTGATATTCAAACTCGGGTAAATGCCGTCTTGGGGGCAAACAAAGTGAATGTTTCCTACGATACTGCGCAAAGAAGCTTTAAGTTTTTGCCCACATCTTCCTCAGATACTATGACAGTAGACGCAGCGTCTACAAACAATCTTTTTGGTGCTGCGCCTACTGCGGTTGCCGTTGACGCTCAGGGCTTTTATGGTCAAACCGTAACCCCTAATGGTGACCTACAGCGCGTGGCCAATGAGCAGCGCTATGGCATTAAGGTCGCATACGACGGCGCCCAACAAACGTTCTCTTTCTCGTCTGGTTCAACCGGTGACACCTCTGAAGTTTCAGTAGATTTCTCTGTTCCTGCATACAATGCTGGTACCGGTGTACCTACTGGTGTGGACACTGACGGTGACGGTGAAGTGGATAAGCAAGCCCAAGTAGATTTCGCTACATTTATGGGATTCGAAGTCACTGGCCTAACGGATTCCAAATACTCAATCACACCCTCAGCAGACGCGCTGCGCGGTGTTGCCTCGCTACCTGCTATAACCAAAGGTTCAGGCATCGCGGTAAACGTGAATAACAACTTCTCAGTGGATGCCTCTAACAATACGTTCGTCGTATCGGTGGATGACGTTAAGGGCACACTTGTACTACCTACAGGTGCTGGTTACACACTAGACAGCTTCATTGTTGAACTTGAAAAGGGCATCAACAAACTCGCTTCTGATACGGGCAGCACCGTATCGGGTGTAACAGTTGAATATGACGCAGAAACAAATGGCCTAGTCTTTACTACAGGTAGTACGGGTACGGACTCGTTTATCAAAGTATCAGGTAGTGCAACATGGGGACTGGCAAACATCAGTTCTGGTCGTGGCACCACAACCACTTGGATCAAACCATCCCAATCTGCCGACATTGTAAACAACGTAGCAGTGCAAAAATACATTGACGAATTTGGTGTAGAAACCGCCAGTGCGGACGGGTTTTCAACTTTGCCAGAATGGTCACCTATCTTCCTGGACAAAGGCGAATTGACCTTTGATACATCAGGTAACTTGGTGTCCCCCACCGGTGGTGCTCAGTTAGATACCGTGTTCTTGGCCGGTGGTCGTGGTGCTTTGAACCTGACTATTGATTACACGGGCACCACTCAGTTTTCACAAGCATTCGCAGTAAAGTCTCAATCACAAGACGGTTCACCTGAGGGTGACTTGGTCGGAGTAGACATTGGCGATGACGGTTTGGTGGTTGCCAGTTACTCAAACGGCTCTCAGGATTCTTTGGGTAAGATTGTACTCGTGACGTTCCCAAGTAATGAAGGTTTGCGTCAGAACGGAGACAGTTCTTACCTATCATCTGCAAAGTCTGGTGCGGCTACATTTGGTGAGGCTGGTACTGCTGGATTCGGAACCATTCGAGCAGGTGCTCGAGAGCGATCAAACGTAGACCTAACAACTGAGCTTGTTGGTCTAATTACCGCGCAAAGAAACTTCCAAGCCAATGCTAAAGCGATTGAAACATCGTCTGCATTGACGACGGCCATTATTAATATCCGCTCGTAGGTTAGTCACTCATGGATAAAGGTATATATACAGCGGTTGCGTCTATTAACTCGCAGCGTATGCAAGAAACGAACTCTGTTCACGAACTTGCAAACGTGTCGACTTTTGGATTTAAAAAAGCTTATCAAATGGCATTGCAATCCTACCGTGTAGACGGCGACGGCTTTAAAACTCGTTATCTTGCCGGTAACGCAGCCCAAGGCATTGTTGATTTAACACCGGGCAGCAGAATTGCTACAGGTAATGACATGGATATTTTCATGAATGGATCTACGGTTTTGGGTGTGCAGAATGACGAAGGCCAAACTGCATTTACCAGACGTGGCGATATACGACCAAATCAAAATGGCGAGCTAGCGCTGACCACTGGGCAAGTTGTACTCAACGACGGCGGCGGCCCTATTGCTGTACCCATAGATCAGATCCTCAGCATTTCTGATGAAGGCGTAATTTATGCAATGGACCCCAATGATGAGACGGGTGCTACACAAGAGGTCGCACGGTTAATGTTGCGTGACAGTAGCGCAGTATCGTTAGAAAAAATGGAAGACGGTCTATTTAAAGTAAGCGGACAAGAACCCGGTGATTTCGCAAATGGCCCCGAAGAGGTCTCGGTATCTAGTGGCCAGCTTGAAGGCAGCTCATCAAACGCTATGGACGTAATGGTCGATATGATCAACGGCACGCGCTCTTTTGAGATGAAAATGAAATTAGTCAAAGAGCTGGGTGACCTCGGTGACTCTAACAACACATTAATGCGACTGGCATAAGCCCAGTAGTTTAGGAATAAGAATATGGATGCTTCACTTTGGGTTGCTAAAACCGGACTAAACGCTCAGCAAACGCGAATGAGCGTGATCTCGAACAACTTGGCCAACGTTAACACCAATGGCTTTAAGCGCGATCGTGCGGTATTCGAAGACCTGCTCTATCAAAACATCCGTCAAGCTGGCGGCCAAACTGGCGCTGATTCAGTTGCACCCACCGGATTCATGTTAGGTACGGGTACGCGTATTGTCGCGACAGAAAAAATGCAGGGCCAAGGCAACATGATTGCAACAGAGAACTCTCTGGATATGGCTATTGAAGGTCCTGGCCTATTTCAAATTCTTCAGCCCGACGGCACGCTGGCCTATACCCGGGACGGTAGCTTCAAGCTGTCCCAAGAGGGCGAGCTCGTGAACTCTGCCGGCTATTTGCTGCAACCGCAGATTGCTATTCCTCAGGAAGCAGCTTCTATTTCTGTGGGTGGCGACGGCACGGTAAGTGTTGAGCTGGCCAACGGTGGCGGAAATCAGCAGCTCGGCCAAATTCAGATTGCTCGGTTTGTAAACCCAGCAGGTCTAGAGTCCCTAGGCCGTAACCTATTTCGTGAAACCCAAGCCAGTGGACCGCCATTAGTGGGTAATCCGGGTGAACAGGGTTCAGGAGAAATTGCCCAAGGCATGTTGGAAGCCTCCAACGTCAACGTAGTTGAAGAGTTGGTCAACATGATTGAAACCCAGCGCGCTTATGAAGTGAACTCCAAAGCGATTTCCGCAGTGGATTCCATGTTGCGCTTCCTTAACCAGAATCTATAGAGGTCCGTGATGTTAATTTCTAAGTCACTACAAAAGCTTCTTTGCGCAACAGTTCTCGTAACAACCTGCTCAGCCTGTGTAACTCAGGGCTTGCCCCCGCTGGTTCAGGATTCAGCCTTTGAACCTATTACACCGTTAATGCCGGTGGCGAGGGTATCAGTAACAGGTTCCATCTTTAACGATAGCAACGCCAGTGCGCGCTTTGGTTATAAGAAGAACTATCAGGTAGGCGACATCATCACAGTGGTGTTGACCGAATCTACTCAGGCACAAAGACAAAGCGGTGTTGAAACTTCTAGAGAAGGTTCAAATAGCCCAATGGCCGCGCTGCAGGGTGCGTTTGGGTTGTCGCCGGACTTTCCAGCAGAATCTAGTCGGATTCAACGAGCGCTAAAAGCTACGCCATTCGGTGATCTGAAAATTGATTCCAAGGGTTCTGGTTCCGCAAATCAAGCAGCTTCACTTAATGGCGCGATCGCTGCAACGGTTGTACAGGTATTGCCCAATAACAGTGTTGTTGTTCAAGGCCAAAAGCGCCTGACCCTTAGCGAAGGCAGCGAAACCATACGGATCATTGGCGTTGTTTCACT
>Ga0209251_1000059_pt1 | contig 101264 bp, 85 predicted proteins | sample SaaInlV_100m_DNA_6_FD_184665 | JGI IMG/M metagenome (GOLD analysis project Ga0209251, IMG submission 184665) | Marine microbial communities from expanding oxygen minimum zones in the Saanich Inlet - Saanich Inlet SI073_LV_10m_DNA (SPAdes) (version 2) | ecosystem: Environmental > Aquatic >...
AGGCAGAACAACAATACATGGCTCACTTTTCTTAGCAAGAGAACTCTTAGTCCATTTATGAAAGAAACTTAGAAACGCCATCTTTGAATTCCATCGTCGTCCCAGCAGCCTCGATCAGAGTTTGTTCGTGCTTGAGATGTGTTTCAAAATCGTTGAGTGTTTGTACATGAAGAAGATGCTTTGTTGCTTCACTGAAGTGATTGCCCCATTGACTCCAGTCGGTTGCTATTTCGAGTGATCTGTTGATGAGTTCATCTTCTTCGACGACTTCATCGATTGCCCCTGCTGTTGATGCTTCTTCTGCTGACCAGATTTGATTCTCGAAGAAGAACTTACGACTACGTTGTTCTCCAACAAGTCTTGGAAGAAGCCAGGTTGTTCCTCCATCTGGAGACAATCCGATTCCTGCATAGGATGCTGCAAGTTTTGCTCTTGGTGAAGCAATACGAGCATCACATGCTAGTGCAAGTCCAAGTCCACCGCCAGCAGCAGCTCCATTGATTGCTGCGATGACGATGGTTGATGATTCTCGGATTCTCATCAATAATGGATGGAGAATATTGGTGAGATCTCGAATCAGTTGAGGTGCTTCATTTGCATCAATGGCTTCTTGGAAGGCGTTGATATCTGCACCTGCTGAGAAGAACTTGCCTTCTCCAGTAATGACCATTCCTTTGATTTCAGAATCTTTCAATCCGTTATCGATTGCATTGGCAATGATTGGTAATGATTCTCGTGAGAAGGACTTGCTTGCTGAAGCCCCTATCAATTTGATGATTCGAATTCCATTTGCTTGGTTTTCGACTTCAACGGTCATGTTCTCACCTCAGAGTTTGACGTTCACGTTCTTGACTCGTGTGTAGAATCGAAGTGCGTCTTGGCTTTGTTCAATTCCGATACCTGATTGCTTCCATCCTGTGAATGCGGTTTGTGGGAAGGTGATTGGGTATTCATTGATTGAAATCATTCCAGATTGAAGGTCTCGAGCGAACTTGTGGGCACGACTGAGATTGTTAGTCCAGACACCATTGAGAAGACCAAACGGTGAATCGTTTGCAAGAGCAAGTGCTTCTGCATCTTCACTGAACGTTGTTACTGCAAGGACTGGTCCAAACAGTTCTTCTTGGAACAATGGATTGCTTGCTTCAACATCTGTGACAACGGTTGGTTGCATGAAGGCTCCATCGCCTTCAACTGCTGCTCCACCAGTAACAACTGTTCCACCTTGCTTCAATCCGTTTTCAAGCATTGAAAGGACATCTGCTCGGTGATCTACGTGAACAAGGCTTCCGATTCGGACACCTTCGCTCATACCTGGACCAATTGGCCATTTTGCAACTTCAGCAACAACTGCTTCAACCAATTCATCGTGAACATCTTCGTGAACGATAAGTCTTGAACCAGCCCAGCACATCTGTCCTGCATTCATGAAGATTCCAAAGCAGATTGCTTTTGCACAGAACTTGAGGTTTGCATCAGGGAAAACAATGTTTGCTCCTTTTCCACCGAGTTCAAGAGTAACTGGAGTCAATCGTTCGCTGGCTTTTGCCATGACCGCTTGTCCTGTTGGCACGCCACCAGTCAAGACGATTCCATCGATGTCTGCATGTCCTGCAAGAGCATCTCCAATCAATCCGCCTGAACCAGTAATGACTTGAACAACATTCTCTGGAAGTCCGACTTCTGCTTCATGCATGGCTTCGAGCCAAGCGATGAGTGAAAGAGGCGTCCAAGATGCTGGCTTTGCAATAACTGTGCATCCTGCTGCGAGTGCTGGAGCGATTGAACGCAATGCAAGTTGGAGCGGGAAATTCCATGGGATGATATGAGCTGTGACACCAATTGGTTGTCGCAATGTATAGTTGAGTCTGTTTCCAGGGACTGGAATTGTTGAACCTTCGATCTTATCGCTGAGTCCTGCAAAGTATTCCAGAGTCCATGCTCCGAATCGGATTTCAGACAATGCTTCACGGAATGTCTTTCCATTGTTTGTACTTTCAATTGCTGCAAGAGACTTTGCTGAGGCATAGGTTGCTTGAGCCATTCTGTTGAGCATTCGACCACGTTCTGCTGGGTCCATTGCACTCCAGCTTCTGTCTGCAAAGGCTGCTTTTGAGGCTGCAACACATCGATCAACATCTGCTAGAGATGCTTTCGGAGTGGTTGCGATTGTTTCACCATTTGCTGGGTTTAGAACTTCATGTGTGTTGTCATCTGAGGATGCGCACCATTGGCCATCAATGTACATCTGCTTCTCGTCCATGAGCAATCCACAACGGTTCGCCACATAGCCGATTCGGTTCATTCCTTTGCCGTGAAAGATGACTCGTATCGGTTATTGATACCCAATAGACTCAAGAGGTGGATGTCGTAAGAAGTCTCATGGTCGAGCGTGTTGGTCTTGCAACAGAGTCGGTAAAGGTGATGAGTAAACGTGCTCCTCGCTTACTGATTATCGCTGGAGCAGCAGGTGTTGGGAAGTCAACTGCCGCTGGACAGATTGCTGCTGCTAAAGGATACACTCGTATTCTTTCTACTGATGCAATTCGTGAGATTATGCGAACATGCATGGATATGGATGACAATCTTGCATTGCATCGTTCTTCTTTTTCTCGAGGAGAGAATGGAGAACCTGTTCTTGATTGGCAACGGACATGTGAAGCGGTTGAACCAGGCATTACTGCAACGATTGAGAGAGCTCGTCGTGAAGGAATCGATCTTCTGATTGAGGGCGTCCATATTGTTCCAAGTGAGCGAATGCTGCGAGCATGGAGAGAAGGAGGTGGAATTGCAGTAGGATTGCTTATGCAAGTCGAATCTGAAGAGAAGCATCGGGAGATGTTACGTACACGAGATGCGCATTCATTCCGTCATGCTGATCGTTATCTTGCTGGATTTGATAGAATACGACGTATTCAAGATGGACTCCAAGAGAAAGCAAAGATTGCTTCATGGCCTGTTGTTGATCCTTCTTGGGGCAATGATATTGAAAAAATAGAACACTACCTCGATTTGGCTTGGAATGAGCACAATCGTTGATTACAATTCAATAATGAATTGAAGTGGCTTCAGTAACATTGCATCTCGATCTGAGATACCTAATTCTGCTGAGACTTCAATTCGGTCTGAACCTAAATCGTTGAATGTTACATTGATGAGTTTGACCTCGACTCCAGTGATTTCACCGTGGTGAAGCATATCTTGATGCGAGGAATCCATTGCTTGTTGAACCGATTCCATGGAAGATACGCCATTATCATACCAAATCTCTGCACGTGCTTGAACAAGTGAAGGAAGTGTTTCTTGAACATCTTCTGAAGTGTGAAGTACTGCATCACTTGCTACATCGTGAGGAACGGACATACCTGCGAGTTTAATGCCAAAGATGGCCATAGAAAGCAATGACATCATCAGAACGACTCCAGTTGCTAACAGCATCTGTGCTTTGTCATCATGAACAGGTGGACGCATCAGGAGACACCTCCGCGTGACCAAACATCAAGGCTAATTGTCCAGACATCCGTATCAACAACAAGCAGTTGGTGAACCGTTACAGTCGCTCCGTTGGGTGTTCCAACTTCGCCATAGGGTGTTGCAGGCATGGCGTTTTGAGCGAGCCAACAGTTGCCTTCCTTTCCAACAGGCAACATCTCTTGTAACAACGTACATGCCTCATCAAAAGAATCCAATGAAAGATATTCATGGAGACGACTTTCGCCTGTAAGTTCAGCTGGCAATGCCATACTCGCCATCAAGGCGTCTTCCCCTGCAATTTCAAGAGAAGCATCGATAGCAACAGAACGAGCATCAGGAACATTCACTCGAATGAGGAAGGTTGCAGACATAAAGAACAACCAAAAGAGCGTCAACATCTCCAGAATGTGGACTTGTGCCTCTTCATCATCACGCATGAGATCATCCTCCAGCCAGTGGAGCAGGAACGAACGTACCTATCGATGGATTGAGGGTTGGAAGACCTGTAACACCAATCAACTCAGGAGAGAATGCAATCACGTTGAACACAACTAATGCAACAAGAATCATCATTCCAGAATGCTTGAATCCGGCTGAGAAACGACCTGTTGCCATCAAACCAGCCATACATCCGTTACCGATTGCTTGCATGGTTACACCATAATAGAAAATTGTCAAGAAGAAAAGCGGATCGACATTTCGAATCTTCATGTTTCCAATGCTTTCTCCACCTTCATCACCTGAATTTGAACCTGCAATCGCTGGAATAAAGACTGTGGAAAGAACAACAATAACCCCTAGGAAAACGAAATACGATGTCCAAATAACTGCAATGTAGGATCCAATTGCTCGTCTCCGTTCCGCTTCTAGGAACTTAATTTCACGGGAATCGTTTGCAGCAGTGACAAGAATATCTGAAATCTTACCACCAGCACGGTCAGCCTCTGAAATCAACGAAATCGCTCGTTTGACCAATGGTGTACCAACACGTTCTGCGAATTGCAGAATAACATCACTGAATTTGATACCCCATGAGAGTTGATCGCTCATCTTTTTGACTTCGTCATTTAGGGCACCATATTCGGACGTCGCCAGTGTTTGAACAGCCACCGTCATGGAAAGACCACCCTTCCAGTATTCAGCAAGGTCACGAAGGAAATCTGGGAACTTTTCTTCAATCTCATTCTTTTTGCTCTCAACACCTTCCCAGTAAGCTGAAGCAGGCCAAAGGAAGAAGAAGAACATCATTCCAAAGAAGTTCAGGAAAATCGTCGGATAAACGCTCAATGGACCAAGGCTTAACTCAGGACCAATCCAAAGCGACTTGTTGTTCATATTTGCTGGGATTCCATCGTAATACTCGATTTCCATATCAAATTCGAATGTATTCAGATAAATTGTATCAGAATTGGCTTTGACAACAATCTCGTAACGCTTTCCTGCGTCAATGGTTTCCATGTAAATACTGCAATCATCTGATGAAACTCCAGTATTTCCAGTATGAGAATCTAAGGTCTCTCCAAACCGATTACGAATTGCAACTGTGTACGAAACTGGCTCGTTTGCATCTACTTCACACGTCAACCTGAGCGGCTGGAGGACAACTTCCCCGCCAGTCATCGAAGGATCAACTCCAGGGACATCGAAATTTTTACCCCTGAAAATAACATCTTCCCATTCTTCACCAGACCATGTAACAAGGTCAGGACTGTCTTGCAAAAGAGAACATGATTGATTTTGAGCATAGGTTGGCTTTGTATTTCCATTGAAGGCTTCGTTATCTCCAGTAATGGCGCCGCATGCCACGTTGGTGAACATCGGTTCGCCATTTGTCGTTGGAATGAAACCAGAATTGGTAGCCCACATAACTGCAGTACCCATACCAAGAAGAATCGAAACAAACAAGATTGCGTACAATTTGGTCATTGTACTGTCGTCTTTGGGTAAGTCAAGATCGACCACAATCTTGTTCTTCTTCTTTCGAGCCAAGTCTTGTCACCTCCTTACATATCCTGTTCCTTACTGGACGTGTAGACCAGTATTGCGTATGCAACGTGAATCATTGGAACGAATCCAAGAACGATTCCGTAGAGCATGCTTTCCGACATCTGAGCACCTGAACCCGATACCCAGAACATAATGACGAGCATAACAATCAGGAACAGAGGCATTGCAACTGCAACAACAATGTATGATTCAGCAAGCATAGCAATCGATTCAAGGAATTGTTGCAACCGAGTTCTGTTCTCACGCATGTAGTGTTCCGCTCTGTTGAGGAAGTAGAGTTTGAGTTGACCACCAGCAGTCAACGTACCGACCATACCTTGGAAAAATTCAGTCAACCATACAGAAGCAGCGCGATCAACACTCATCTTCATTGCAGTAATCAAGTCGTATCCAAGTAAAGTAACGTCACGATACACAAGAGCTGCGTCATCTGCAACATCCCCGTAGATGTCTTTGTTCATCGCTAGCGATCTGAAAATCTTGGCAGGAGTTGCGTTAGCAGCGGACATAGCAGCAGTGTATGATGCAGCATAGGGGAGATATTTCTCAATCATATCTCCACGGCGCTTTGCTTCTCGTTCCGCTCCATTTTTGTTGAATTTCCAAGCAAAGAATGGAACCACGGCGAATCCTATGATCAGGAGCAAGACTTTGAGTGCAGGAGGGAATACTTTGGTGTCATAATCAGGACAACCATTTCCTGGCTTTGTTTCATCGATGAGCGCTGTATTCCAATATTCCCATTCGAAACAAACCGCTTCAGTGGCAGGATCTTGCTGACTTTCCCACAAATCGATAACACCGATTTCAGGAACGAAGAATAATCCTACTATACCGATTCCAATTGCCGAAATCACGATTGTTGTGACGAATACAGTCGCCAGATAGACTTCTGGCATCATCGGCAAGGATGCTTTGACAAGATCTTTTGACAGTTTCTTGTCATTGCGTGCACGCTTCTTGAACACACCGCCAAGAAGGCGATGACAGATGCGTTGCCAAGCGGTTAAATCCATAGAAACACCTCAACGTAGACCATCAACTCGTGCAAGAACTTCGTTCGGACGAACGTAGTATTCAGTAATGATTTGTGACACTTGATCAGCCTTACGAATATCATTGAGGACAAGCCATTCCAAAATACGCTTACGAGTTCTCAATTCACGACGCATCTCGTCTTGAGAATAATTGATTTTCACCATAATCTTCTCGAGAACATACGACTTTCCACTGAAGATGAAATCATCAGAAGAGACATCCCAACGGAATACTTCGTTAGTGATAACTTCCATTGAGTTCGGATCGATACCAACAATTTCGACAATCTGCTTCGAGCGTCGAACACGTCGTCCGTTGATACGTGTTTGAATCTGAATGACACATGCTTCCAATGCAGGCAACAAAACTCGAGGGATATCAATTGGCTTATTCTCAAGTCGGTGGACAAGAGACGGAACGGAGTCAGCGTGAACTGTTGAATATGCACAGTGACCAGTAGCCATTGCTTGGAACAGAACGTATGCTTCAGCACCACGAATCTCACCCACAATGATGTATTCAGGCCGTTCACGAAGAGCTGCTTTGAGTAACTCGAACTCCCCTATTTCACCCTCGCTTGATTCTCCACCAAACCCTTGCCGGGTAAGACCTGGAACCCAGTTAGGCTGAGGAATGTTTACTTCACGAGTTGATTCGATTGAAACGATTTTCATTTGCCATGGAATGAAGATGCACATAGCGTTGAGTGTTGTCGTCTTACCAGAAGCAGTACCTCCGACGAACAGCATTGGAACTTCATTTTGGAAGCCAATCCAAAGGTAGGCAACCATCAGAGAGGACATTGTTCGGAATGCGACGATATCTGCCGGAGAGAACGGGTCATCCTTGAATCGTCGAATACAGAAACAAGAACCACGAGTCGAAACTTCACGACCTAACTTCATAACAATACGTGAACCATCCATCAGCGTTGCGTCAAGCAATGGATCTGCAACAGAAATGTGCTTTCCACAGCGTTGTGCGAGTTTGATAACATACGATTCGAGTTCATCATCCGTATTCCAAACAACGGTTGTTTCCACCGATTCGAATTTACGGTGATAAGCGAAAATTGGAACACCTGTTCCATCAAGAGAAATATCCTCAACGTTTGCATCGTTCATCAAAACGTCCATTTGACCGTATCCAATAAGGTCACGACGTATGTAATAGAACAGTTTTGATTTCGATTTCTTAGTGATTTTCATACCATAGGCTTTGATGACCTTATCCATTGCAGTACGAAGGTACGCTTCCGGATTGGCATCAATCTCTTCGATGTTAGCAGTTAGAGAACGAATGAAAATATCCATAATCTCTTCTCTTTGCTCTTGCTCTTTTTTGGTCATCGGCGGTTCGATGATTTGGTAAATGATATTCAGGGTACGCTTGTCACGTACAATTCTTGCAAAGGCATGCGGAGGCATGACTGGGTACTTGTCCAACTCATCATATTGAGCGCGTTGTTGAGCTCTTTGGCGACCTCGACCGCCTTCACCCTTCTTCCTTGCCATAAACCAAACACCCCAAGCGTTCCTTGACAGGCTGCGCCCGACTATAACCTTTGGTTGCGAAACGATGTAAAAGGCGCTACATCAGAGCGTTCAGCCATGTTCGAATTTCGTCTTGAAAATGAACAAGATTGAGATTATTTTCGAGTCGGACATCAGCGGATTCGATGAGAGATTCAAGACCCCAGCCTTTTTCTCGCTCATCTCGAGCCTCAAACGTTGCAGTTCCACCATCTTCACTACGGCCTCTCGCAGCCATTCGTGCGAAACGGATTTGCTTTTCAGTGACAATTGCAATCGATTGGAAGGCATTGCCCCAAGTTGATTTGAACACATCGTATTCAGCCGTCCCACGTAGCCCATCAATCAGAACGATTGGATTGTCTTTGAGTAACTCATCGACAGCAGCGGTCAGGCGTACTGCAAGAACATCATCTCCGAATTCTCGACGAAGATCTGCTGCAACAATTCCAAACACTTCTGGTGCAATTTCGAGTTCTCTTCGTGCTACTTCTTCTCGAACCATGTCACCCATAGAGCGAACGGGAATATCATTGTTGGATAGGACTTGAGCGAACTCGCCCTTCCCAGAACCAGGCATGCCACATACTGCGAAGACACGACCCATGAGTGAAAGGCGATGGCGAGGACTCATCAATGTTGTTAGTTATCAAAGGCAGATTTGCCCCATCGTCGGTCCATAAGTTTCCAGAGCAGGCCAGATGCCCCGATCAATCCAAGTGAAACCGTAAGCATACCCCAGAATCCTTGGCGCATTTGTTCACTATCAAACGAAACAGATTGAGCATCAAGCCCATCTTCCTGTACCTGGCTTAACCAATTTTGATAAAATTCTGTATCACCTTGAGTGAATGAAAGTAGGAATAGAGCCAGTAATGGCAGAACTGTTCCGATCCAGAACCAGGTCATGATCGCCCCATCGAAAATTGCTTTGTTCGGTCGAAGACCCATAAGGAAAGCAGTAAGTGCTACGATGTAGATTGAGTTTGCAAACATGACGATGAGACCGATTGGAAGTGCACCCCATTCATCGAGCCTCCAAGCCATGATAACGAGGAACAGGAACGAAATCCACGATGTTGCGATGAAATACACAACAACCTTTGCACGAATCAATTGGGGGACACTCAAAGGCAATCCGTTCATGAAATCGGGACTATCAAGGGCGGTAAGCCATGAATAGAAATTGAATCCGAAGAAACCAAGGAATGGAGCATATGAAAGTAAATTGATTGGAATTGGAGCCTCAGCGAAGTCAACCAACCAAGCCATCCCCAGAAGAACAAGGAGTGGAATCGAATAGGATACGGTCATCTTCTTGAGAGCTCCTGACCTGCGTAGATCGACAAACTCCTTTGCGACCAGCAAACGAACATCACTTTTTCCAAGGAACTTCAAACGAGCGTATGTAGGCTCAAACATATCTTCGTGTTCAATGACCTTGGCTTCAAAGTCATCAAGAATGAGAACTGAAGAAACAAGACCGACCATTGCGCATCCAAACAAAGATGCTATGACCATCCAGACTGCTTGTTCTCGTTGTATTGCGAGACCCCATAAACCGAAGTCAATATCGAACAATCCGATTCCGGCCATGATACCTATCGCAACAACAAGAATAGGTCCGACGATTGTGTACGGCCTTCCTCTCATCCACAAGGAAGAGGCAAGAAAAGAGATAGCTAAACCTTGAGCAATGGTCGTAAACATAGCAATCCACGTCCATGGAAGAGAAGACCACTGAAGCGGAGTGGAGACACTGTTATCGAATTGTCCAAGAAGGATTCCAATTGCCATTCCTAGAATTATCGGTGTAAGAATCAACATGGCATAGTACATCAATTCCTTCGCAAAGAAGGCATAGTGAGCCATTGAATTGGGCAAGGGCTGGATTGCTGGTGCAGCGATAAGGTGATTTTTGTTTCCATCTCGTTGGGATATCGCTTCCCGTCCTCTAAATGCAAATGTACCCATACCAAGGCTGAACATCAGCAATGGTAGGTGTAAAGCGAATCGAAGTTGATCCCAAGTGAAGGATTTCTCATCCATCTCTGATGATTGTGCTGCGGAGTCACCAACAAGAAATTGAAGCCCAATTGTTGTGATGGTCGTTACTAATGCCAGAAGAAGTGGAAACAAGACGACTTGGCGTTTCTTTGCAAAATCAATGTTCTCCCTCCATTCCTCTCTGAACATGTATCGAAACGTTGTTGAAAATGCTGCGAACCCACGTTGTGGTTCGAGTAAAACGACATCTGCAGAAGTTGTTCCGAGAGGTTCTTTGATTGTCTCAGACGTTCGAGCAACCACTTCATCCCAATCTTGTGAGACGATTGTGGTTGTCGACATGGTCATTCCTCCTCGTTAGAGACTCCTTCCTCGTTATTCCGTTCGGCTTCTTCAATTGAATGGCCAACCAGACGAATAAAGACATCTTCGAGTGTTTCGCTTTCGTTTTCTTTCAAACCAGTAACAGTACCGGCAGCCAGAACCTTTCCGTTGTTGATAATAGCCATACGATTGCACATACGCTCTGCCATTTCAAGGACGTGAGAACAAAGGAAGATTGTGCCTCCATCCTTGACATGGTCCAAAAGCCATTCCCTGCACTTTCGTTGGTAGATTGGATCAAGATTAGCGAATGGCTCATCAAGGAACAACAATTTCGGCTTGTGGATAAAGGCGGAAGCAAGCATCACTTTCTGGCGTTGTCCTTTCGAAAGATCCTTGCACATCGTGTCTCGCTTTTCTTGCAGTCCAAACCAATCAAGCCAATGTTCAACGTTTTGTTCAAGATTATCAAGGCCTCTAAGGCGAGCAACAAACTGAAGGAATTCTGCTGGTGTCAAAAAGGATGGTGGAGATTCTGATTCAGGAACAATTCCAATATTGGCCTTCAATTTCTGTGGTGAATCTTCTGCATCGATTCCAAGAATTTCAATTTGACCAATCGAAGGACGGAGTTGCCCAGTTAGGAGTTTGATGAAGGTAGATTTCCCAGCTCCATTAGGACCGAAAACTCCGAAGAATTCTCCTGAATGTACTTCAACATTCAATGGATGAAGAGCAACGAAATCGCCGTATCTCTTGCCCATATCGACTGCACGAACAAGTGGTTTGCGTTCTTCGCCCATGCTCGGTGGAGCCACCCTATGGTTTTCATTGCTTGCTTGGAGCGGGTAAGGGAAGCATCGGTGAACTCTTGAACCTCCATGCAATCCAACCATCATGACGCCTCCTCAAACCGAAGTTCTCTCCATCGAAACCATACCTGTTGAATCCTGTGATGACGGAACAGTTGTGGCTTTGGTCACAATCAACCGGCCAAACAAATTGAACGCTTTGAATTCTGACGTCACTAGTTCAATCAAGAACATGGTTGCTTGGGTCGAACAAACTGATCTCGTACGTTGTGTAGTTGTTACTGGGGCTCAACCACTTCCGCCTCCTGAAGGGAAGCGAGCGAAACCAAATGCATTCGTTGCTGGTGCAGATATCACCGAATTCCTTGGAAGAGGAAGCGAAGAAATCACAACCATGTTCACTGATAACGCGATCGAGGCGTTGTGGAATATGAGCAAACCTTCCATTGCAATGGTCGATGGATTCGCTCTTGGCGGAGGATTGGAAGTTGCTTGCTCTTGTGATATTCGTATTGCAAGCACACGCTCAAAGTTCGGAACTCCTGAAATCAATCTCGGACTCATTCCTGGATACGGGGGGACACAGCGTCTTGTCTCTTTACTTGGTTACGGTAAAGCACTGGAATTGATCATGACAGGAGAGATGATTGGAGCTGATGAAGCACAAAGAATAGGTTTAGTCAATCATGTTACAGAACCTGAAGAATTGAATCAACGAGTGATGGCTATGGCTTGCTTGATTGCGACAAAGTCGAGCAGTACACTACGAGTTGCTAAGGAAACTCTGCGTTCCGCTTTGGATGAAGGATTGACTCAAGGTGTTGCTACAGAAGCGAAAGCATTTGCAAATCTATTCGATACAGAAGATAAGGAAATTGGTGTTAAGGCATTCCTTAATCGGGAAACTGCTGAATGGAAACACCGATGATTAGAATCCAACTAACATTTGCCAAGCGATTGCAAAGACGGCTACGTCCGCGATAGCATGAGCCACCCAAGCAACCCATACACTTCGGTATTCAACGTAAAGCCAAGAAAAGATGACGCCTCCAGTGAAGACGCCAATTGATGCTAAGAAATTCCCTAATGGGTCGATGAAGAACGATAATGCAATGGTATGATGAAGTGTGAAAACACCTGCTGAAAGAAAAATAGGCAACCATTTTCCTGAAACAAGTTGTTCTATTTTCGAGGTAATGAACCATCTGAACACATACTCTTCCAATACTGAGTTGATGAAGACCCAGAATACAATTGCAAGCATAAGCTTCCACGGCGTCGTTAATCCAAATGGTTCGAGAATTTCTTTGAGGTCATCCTCGCTAAGCAACGAGTCTCCTATGAAGAAATACGCAAGCATGATCACAACTGCCATTGCAAGACCTAACCCTGTGGATACCGCCCAACCACCATTCAAAGCAGGTGAACGGGAAAAGGCGTTTTTCTCGATACGTAAATGCCAAAATGCAGGCAAGCCAAAAATCCACACTTTGGTAAAGACAAACACAACAATAGCCAATGCCCCTGCTTTGAACGCAAATCCTGTTAGAACCGATACAGTAGGTGCAATCCCAACAAGGACCAATCCAAGTAACGCAAGATATTTCTGAGAACTGAAATCATTGAATTGAGTATGCATGAGGCAAACTCCTTCACTCATTCATTTCTTCTTTCAAGGCTGCAAGAGCACCTGAAGGCCCTGGCAGCGGGAGTGGCAATGGGTTACCATCTGGGCCCATCAATGGAGGGAGTTCCGTTGGATCTTTTTCCAATACTTTCTCGGTTGTAATAACGGCTTCGAACCCTGAATCGAGTGGAGAGCGGTATTTGAGAACACGCTGATCATCGATACGAATGAATGTAGCACCGTAGATGTGTCCTGCTTCAGGCTGAGCAGGTTCATCGAGAACTGCTAAGCCATGGCCTTCTTTCTGAAGAATCTCAACAAGGTCTTCTCTGACTGCATGCTCTTCCCACATCCGGGCGCTGGAAGCACGAATGTCTGCCATCTGGGATCGTCGACGGGCTTCGATTCGTTGACGAATCTCATCATGTCGAGATGCTCTCTCGGCTACAGTTGCTTGAATATCTGCTTCTTCAACTGATTCTGGACTCACTTCAACAACGTACTCATCAGCGACGTGAACTGTTTCAACAGTTACGAATGGAAGTTCAACTTCGTCCTTCTCGCTGGTTACAGCCATCGCCGCACGCTGAGCCTCTTGAGCAGCACGAATCTTTGCAGCCTTACGTTCCTTGAGTGTCATCTTATCAGGAAGAGGCGCTTCAGTGACTGTTTGAGAATCTTCTGCTTGTGGTTCTGATGCTACAGTTTCTGACGCAACTGCAGGTTGCTTCGATCGTACTTGCCTGGCTTCAGGCAGGTCGAACGTTGGTTGACCTGAAAAGATGAATGTAAAACCAAGAACGAGCATGACGCCTATCGCCGCATACTGTTCTTGTTCGGCCAACTCTCCCGCCATCGCGAGATAGAAAACCAATACACCCACAAACGCAAGTGCGATTGTATAACGTAGGAATCCCATGCCTATCAGACATCCCAGTCGCTTCGTGCTTATGACGATGATGCCGGCTTTGATTCGTTCAGAATTTGAATCAAACCATCCAATGCTTTTCGTCTGTGGCTAAACTTTTCTTTCTCTATCATGTCAACATCGGCGAATGTTTTTCCATCCGTAGAGTAAGCGATTCCGTTGTATTGTATTGGATGGGGTATGAAGACAGGGTCAAATCCGAAACCATCGTTACCGCTTGCTTGCATTGCTATTTCGCCCTGACAGATTCCACGTGAAAGATGTATTTTTCCATCAAGCCAAAGAGCTGCTACAGCATGGAAAGATCCTGTTCTCTGAGTTGTGTCTTGAAGAAGATTCAGCAATCCATTAAATCCAATTGTTTTCAGTGCATAAGCAGAATACACACCTGGGAATCCATGCAATGCATCAACAAATAATCCTGCGTCCTCAACAAGTAAAGCATCATCTGGTGAAGGAAGATGTGGAATCGCTTGTTCTATTTTTGAACGAGCGACTTCTTCCAAATCATCCGCTTGTGGCTCACTAATTTCCACGCCTTCGACCTGTAATTGGACTACGTCAAAGCCAAGTGGCTGTAATGCATGCTTTGCCTCAGCCACCTTTCCTCGATTTCCGGTCATGAACCATAGCTTGCGCATGGGCTTACCACATCGCCTCCAATTGATGGCTTTTCGGATTGAATCAAGCACGATGTTGAAGTGCAGCAGCCAACAGGTTGGTTTGTGTTGCAACAAGTTGGTCTGGTCGCACTTGGTGGAGGAATAGGAGCAGCAATGCGTTACCTGACTTCAGAATGGTTGGCAACAGACGGTTTTCCATGGCCGACCTTTGTTGTCAATCTTGTAGGATCGCTCTTTCTCGGCGCTGTAGCCGTTGCCTTGGCAGAACATGTTGTGTCTCAAAACGTGGCACTTCTCCTTGGAACAGGACTGCTTGGAGGATTAACAACGATGTCGACTTTTTCGGTTGAAACAATTCGTATGTTCGAAGAACAGCAAAGCGGTTTAGCATTTACCTACGTTGGATTGACAATGATTCTCTGTCCATTGATGGCTCTGATTGGATGGAGACTTAGCACAGCAATTACAGCCACATCCTGACCTTTAAGAAGAAGAACCGTGAGGAGCAACAGATGTCTACCTCGACACTGATTGACAAATTGAACCAAGCCCTTGGTTGGGAACTACGAGCAATAAACATGTATGCACACTATGCTGCTTACATTCGAGGCATTCACAGACTCCAACTCGAACCTCACTTTACTACAGAGGCAACTGAATCGATGATGCACTCGAATATTGTCCGCTCAGCAATTGTGAAACTCGGAGGTGTTGCAGCTACAGAACGCAACCAGACTCCAATCACCCACACTACTTCATACCTCGAAATGCTTGCAGAATCTCTGGTCACAGAAACAAAAGCTGCCGAAGTCTATGGTGAATTGATTGCAATGATACAAGAAGAAGGCGATGCTGATTTGTACGATGCCATCGAACAAATCTATCTTGCTGAAATTCGAAGCGTTGAGGAACTTCGAAGACTCGCTGAATGATTAAGCAAGAATGTTCAGCATTCGCTCAAGCGCAAGAAGAGACCCTTCTTGGACATCTTTTGAAACACTGATTTGATTGTGTATTTCTCCATCAACTAATCGTTCCAATAGGTCCATGAGATATGCTGGATGAATCATATACATCGTAGAGCAAGGGCAAATCTCTGGATCGAGACATTCGATGTGTTTGTCTGGATGTTGATCTGCAAGACGAGCAACCATGTTAATCTCGGTACCAATGGCAACCTTTGCTCCTTCTTCAAGGCCAGCTACGTAATTCAAAATGTATTGAGTGGACCCATTTGCATCGGCGACTTCAACCGTTTCTTTTGGGCATTCAGGATGGACGACAACAACGCCATCTGGATGGCGTTGACGGAAATCTGCAATTTGAGATGGCTTGAACCGCTTGTGGACTGAGCAGAATCCATGCCAAAGGATAATGCGAGCAGATGAAAGGTCTGAACTTGCGCCAATACCAGGCGTCCATGTTGGCATCTGAGATTCTTCAATATCCATTGCAAGCCCAGTATTTCTGCCAAGATGTTGGTCGGGGAAAAACAGGACTGCCCCCTTAGGACCAGCCCGTTCAAAAGCCCATTCCAACACGCCATTGGCATTTGATGAAGTGCAGACAACACCTCCATGACGACCAACAAAATCCTTGAGATCAGCACTGCTGTTCATGTACGTTACAGGTACGAGGTATGATTCACCTTCTTCTGCAATGGCGACTGGGTCATTACGGTTGATTGGATCTTTCAAATCCGTGGAAGAGAGCATTTCATTCCAAGCTTGTTCAACGTCAACAAGTGTTGCCATATCAGCCATTGAACAACCAGCCCGTATATTTGGAAGCATGACTACTTGATCTGACGAGGTCAATATATCGGCTGATTCTGCCATGAAATGAACACCGCAGAAAATGATGTACTTCGCCTTGGAATCTGCTGCTTTTTGGCTAAGCATGAATGAGTCGCCAAGAAAATCTGCATGCATAACAATACTGTCTCGCTGGTAATGATGGCCAAGTATCAGTACGTCATCGCCCAACTCTTTCTTCAGTTCAGCAATCCTTTCGGCTATTGCTTGATCTTCAGGAGACATCGAAGTTGAGGAGAAGTCAACTGCGCACATAGCCAATGAAATCGACATGGTGTTCACACATCCCACCTCGCCGAGTGATTTGAACCCTATGCAAACGCTGAACTTATCATAACGAGCGGTTTCGCGCAGAGTAATGGTCTTCATTGACGAACAGAGACTTCACCTCGGAGCAGAGGCAGAAGTGTGGCTTGGTTCATGGATGGGCCAATCGGCAATTCGTAAACAGCGAAGGAACCGTTCATGGAGACATCCTGATCTCGATGACAGACTTGGTCGAAGAAGAATGATTGCTGAAGCAAGATTGCTGGTTCGATTGTATCGTAGTGGATTGAATGTCCCACTGCTACTGGATTGTGACATGTACAACCAACAATTGATCATGAGCCAAATCCAAGGTAAACCGTTAATTGATATTCTCAATGATTCCTCAATTTCTGATGAAACAGTCAGGGATATTTTGAACAATACCGGCCAAAGCATTCGTATGCTTCACCGACAAGCTGTTGTTCATGGTGACCTATCGACAAACAACATCATCATAACCCCTCAAAATGAAGCAGTACTCATCGATTTTGGCCTTGCTCGAATTGAGTATGAAACTGAATTGTTTGGTATAGATCTTCACGTTCTTTTTGAAATTCTTGGCGCATCTCACCCACACAGAAAAAATGCGATTGATGCTGTTCTCGAAGGTTATTCGGCTTATGAAAACGCCCATGGCCCTGCTAAAAATACACCAGGTGGGCAACCTGTTGGGATGCAGGATGTGCTTGATCGCTTCGATCTCATTCGGACTCGAGTCCGATATCATGGTTGAGAAGTTCCTTCTTCTCCTCATCCTGACGTTGGATGATGTAGATGAATGTCAACGCGATAAGGACCATTACGGCAAATTGTAGAACGACGCTTGAATATGTGGCAAGGTCAGTACCCCTCGTGAGTACCTTCACTACGAGTTCGCCATCATCATCTTCTTCGAGATAAACAACACCTTCCTCAACAACGATTGGAGCATATTGGTTGATGCTGTCTGAAGTCAATTGTTCACTGATTTTCGTTTCGAGATTGTATTGATGTATTTCCCAATCGAGATATTGATCTTGAAGTGAGGTTGGATCGAGATGGTCTCGTCCTTCCCAAACAAGATACTCATAGCCCATTGAGATATTGTTAATTGGGAATTTCGCATCGAAAGGCATCGTCTGTTGGACCGTTCCACGTTCGTAAAGAACAAGACGGTTTATTGCAGACACATTCACGATGGTTGCGATGTAGTCCTCATTGAAGGTTACGTCAATTATTGAAGCGTTTTGATAATCGACGAGGAGCCCCCATTCTTCCAACGTCAAGTCCTGTTCTTCACTTGATGTCGCATTCATTACGATGTTTTGTGTTCCTGAGAGTCCAATTGTTCCGATCTGAACGGTCGTCGGCATTTCTTTGGAAACCATCACAAGTTCATTGCCTTGAACTGAGATCATATCGATGGTTTGACCTGCCGGAAGCATTGGTAAAACAACGCCCTCCCCTTCTTGAGTTACAGCTTGCAGCAAACCGTTTGAAGTGTAAAGAATAACAGATTCCCCTTGGATAGTAGTCAACTCTAATCCATCCACGTTCATGTGGTTTAACACAAGAAGGGCTTGATTCGGATTGTTTAGATCGATAAGCATTATTTCCGAATTATTCGCCATAACCAAGTGATTATCATTCAATGCATACAATGAATCGACATCCATTATTGGTTGCTTAACAACGATTGCATCATCAGAAGTTGATGAAAGATTGTGAACAAGAACAATGGCAACACCCGATTGGTTGTCAAGTGTGGCAAGCCACCCATCAGAAGCGACTGCTCCTTGAGCAGATTGTACGCCTTCTGCTGGTAGGTCCTTGTTTGTAAGATCCCATGTAATCACTCCAGCGGTGAGAATAAGCACAATAACAATCATTGCACCTGTTTCCTTACTTGTTGGTTTTAGCAGCTTGAGTGTGAATTTTTTACTACGATTGAATACAAATTTTAGTGAGTGAATCGGACGGGTTAGAATCGTTGCAAGACGGCTGTTGATGGTACGTTCATCTAAAACATTCCAAACGGCCGTGTTGGATTTGTCGACCATTTTCACGGTAAGTGCACCTATCATCATTCCACCGATGATGTCTGAGAACCAATGGATACCAAGGTATACGATGGCAAATGCAGTCACGATGATGTAAATCAGCGTCATGTTTTGGAAACGCTTCCAACGGCCATCATGATCATGCTTCCTGAATGTAAGCCAAATTGAGAATGGTACAGCAATATGGAGGGAAGGCATGCAGTTTGTAAATGCATCAATCCTTCTGAACCATGTTTCAATCTCAGGATTTAGAGTATAGGCAATAGCATCCATATCCTCGATGTAAAACCCAGTTACTCTGACATTGAAGAACAGATAGAATGGAATGGCTAAAATGTAAACCCATGCGATGCAGAGAGCTATTCTATCAGCCATCCATCGATCATCGAAGTAAGCAACATAGAAGATAGAAGCATAGGTAATGAACATAAAGCCAGAGATGTAAAAATGCGTCATTACGCTATCAAGCCAATCTGCTCGGAATGTATCCTGAACCCATACGACAAGATCACCCTCGATTGCATAGATGTATGGTGTCATATCGATTCCAGTTCGAGCCATGAAGATTCTATCGATTTGGTCGAGGAAATCCTTGGCATTGTAGATTGAGAGCGCAAGAAGAAGATGGAGCCAGTAGCGTCGGATGAAATCAACAAAACCAGACAATGTCATGTTTGCCCATGGTGGCTTGAAGTACGGCATTGCAAAGACACCAACCGCCAATGCACTGATGAGCCAGGTAAGATAGACACCATCCATGAATAGACCTCCGTGTTCATGCGCTGCAGCCTTGCATTCAAGAAACCTGCACCTGCTTAAGGCTCAGAAAGGGCGAATCACCATGCTCCGTGAACGTAGGGACGTCCACGATCTGGATCATTTCGATGGGCGAGGTCCCAGATTCTCTCAAATCGATAGATTCCACTCGAACATCCAGTGGCCCAATCAAACGATAATGCATAATTCCCAACTGTTTGGACCGTTGGCTTTTGTTTCGGGTATGCTTCCACAGTACGGCGCAATTGCATACTCATGTCATCTTCGTTGCGAAGAGGGGAACATTTTGCACAAGGACAGGCATGACGAATGTCATCGTATGTTACAACAAAGCGTGTCCCATCCTCATAGGTGAGTTCCATATCGGTATCTCTTCGTTCAAGTTTACGCAATTCGAGAATTTCTTCAGCCATAGTACCACATCAAATAATTTCCAAACTCGAAGATGAGCCATTTGCTAATTGTGATTGTATGGAGGATACGACCTTGGCAAATGCAATTGCAGAAGCGCCGTCAGGTTCGCTGACGATACGATGAACACCGTCATCTCCGCCTCGAACAAAGCCCGGATCAAACGGAAGTGCACCCAAGAAGGGTACACCAAACTCTTCCGCAGTGGATTTTCCGCCACCTTTTTTGAAGATGTCTAATGTGACACTGAAGTTACCTTCTTCATCACAAGTTGCACTAAGAGTTCGTCCTGCTGGTGCAGCAATTTCAACCGTTGAACCTGGCGTTCCTTTTCCATTGATTGTGTATCCACTCATGTTCTCAACAACTCCGAGTACAGGAACTTTCAGAGAAGAAGCGAATGATATTGACTTCCTGCTGTCGAGTAATGCTACATCTTGAGGCGTTGTAACAATGACCATTCCATCAATGTCTGGAAGTGATTGTGCTACAGTCAATGGCTCATCAGAGGTACCTGGTGGGAAATCAATGATCAGATAATCCAGTTCGCCCCATTCGACATCGCCGATGAATTGTTGGATTGCTCCGAGTTTAATTGGACCTCTCCAAACAACAGGTGTATCTTCGTCTTCGAGGAGGAACGCCATAGAGATGACCTTGACTCCAAGATGTCCTTGTGCAGGGTGAATGCGGCCACCTTCAACGTGAAGTTTTCGACCATCAAGGCCCATCATCTTCGGTACGTTAGGTCCAGTAATATCGATGTCTAAGATTCCAACTTTGTGGCCTTGTTGTGCGAGGGCAACTGCAAGTCCAGTCGATACCGTTGATTTGCCAACACCGCCTTTTCCAGAAAGTACCATGATCTTGTGCTTGATTTGCCTTCCAATCTCAGCCATTGACATCTTACGCTTCATTTGAGCGTAAGCCTGTTCCATTTGCTTTTGTTGAGCAGGGTCAGCAGCATTTGGGGCTTCGTCTGCGGGTTCATTTCCAGGAGTATGCATCGACACGGGAGAATCCGACATAGTGTATAGCACATGGGTGGGCTTTTTCAAATCACGCTTTTGCTTTGCAGGCCATAACGAAGAAGGAAATGTGTTACGATTGCTATCAAAGGAAAAACCAGAATCATTGAATTCCATTGCATACCAGCGTACGCCCAACCCAATCCAACTGAAAGTGGGAAGGAGATGAACGCCCCAATTTTGAAAGCTTCTCTACGTATGGATTGATTAGAATGAACAAGGAAAAAGAGAAATGTCCCACCAAGGAAAAGAGTATGGATTGTGATAATGGTCGCTATAATCCTGAAGAGAACATCTGCATCGTTCGCCGCTGCAATGATGTGAGCGATGAAAAGAGTGGCATAAATCCCAGCAGAGAAAAGAACCGTTCGGCGTACTTCAGGCTGCATAATCCATACTACAAGGTCGAAGTTCAAGAGACTCACTATTGAGAAGAGTTCAAGATTGATGCGTCGTTTGGGAGAACATGCGTCTCTTGTTTGTCTGTGTGGGGAATTCATGCCGTTCGCAAATGGCAGAAGGTATTGCTCGCCATCTTGGCCATGAGGCTGAAAGTGCAGGAACGCATCCTGCTACTCAAGTCTCTACGCATGCTCTTACGGTTCTTGCTTCGAAAGGAATTGATACCAGTACGCTCAAGCCTAAGTCTGTTGATTTATTTAACGCTAAAGATTTCGACATGGTCATTTCGATGGGTTGCGGAGTATCATGCCCTGCAATGAAAATCGATCAAGATTGGGAATTGGATGATCCTGTTGGCCAATCGCTTTCGGTGTTTGAAGAGACTGCAATAGAAATAGAGAAACGATTGAATTTGCTTGAATAATTACTCTTCTTCATCGACCATATCGCCTTCGCCAAGAATATCAATGGCAATGCTGCTGACGGTTTTCATTCGATCATCATCGCCTTTTAGTTCGACTGAGGCTGTTTCAATCGAATCAATTGTCATCGAAAGAGGCAGACGAGAAGCTGTGATACCGTGTCGTCTACGGCATATTTCAGCGACATCGACGGCTCGGCTAATTGCGGAGCCACGGGCCTGCAATCTGATGTGGCGATGCCCTTCGTCCATGGCCATCACAACAGCCTTGACGTACGCATAGGATGGTTTCTTGCCCACAAATACAACACGAGGTTCTGACATGATTGCTCTAACGAACCACGACTATGTAAAATGTGTTCAATTGTATTTGGTGCGAGCGCCGGGACTCGAACCCGGGTTCAAGCGTTGGCAACGCTCGGTGATAACCACTACACTACGCTCGCAGGCAGTAACCAACCCACTAAGCAGGGGTATAAACGATTGTCGGCGGAATCCGGTGCTCGAGCAATTCAGAGATTATTGGAACCCGAATCGGTCCGAATCTTTGCCTGGAGGATTGCGTTGCCGAAGCATCACAAACCCGGCTGCAACAAGTGCACCAACTGCAACGATGATTGCAATCAGTGTAATTGATAGCCCGTCTCCATTGCCAAGTAGGTCTTCATCCTCAGACTCAGAAACAAGAACATCAAAGGAGATTGGTTGAGTTGCATCCCCGTATGAATCAGAAGCCTGTATCTTGATTTCATGTGAGCTTAGTGGAGTGCTCGTTCTCACTGAAGCTGTTGCAGTGTAAATTCCATCGCCAGCAACACGGTCGAGTCCTTGGCCGTTATCGTACAGAGTCACCCATGTTTGTGTTTGACTGATCGGCTTGAGAATGCCTAGGTCTGCTCGAACAAGTAAGATCCCATCAGGATCTTCAACATTGATTTCAATGGCCTGTTCGCTGTTCAGATCCTCTCTGATGAGTGCTTCAGTCGTAACGAGCGAAAGCGTAGGCGGGGTATTTTCAACTGTAATAGCCAAGTCCAAATCTGTTGAACTCGGTTGGAAATGATGTTCCGATGCTTGAGTTTTACTCACAAGAATCGTTGCTCCAAGTTCATCTGTAAGTCGAACGCTGATGACCCGCACGCCTGGAGTCATTCCGTAGGGGAGAACCAATTCGCACATCCAAAGTTCCGTCTTTTGACAAGCGATTTCATCGCCACCGTAAACTCGCAAATCAACACTGATTGATGCTACGCCATGATAATCCAATGCCTCGATGGTCATCAGCGTCGCCCCGCCTCGAATGACTTCGTTAGGTGAGATGGTTGCGCTGAGGATTCGAGGTGCTTGATTTTCGACCGTGATTGTTGTCGAGAGCGTATCACTTTCAAACCATTCATCTATTGCTTGGGCGCTGATGTTTATTTCACCAGTTTCTAGACCGCTAACAGAGAGCATCGTTGTCCATTTGTTATCCCCAATTGTTTGGTCTCCATCAAGTCCACGATCGTTCATGCTGACAACACCGAGACCAAGTGATGAGAGATCGACTGTTACTGTTGCAACATTCCAATCTTCATCCTCGATTGTTGCAACGAGATGTGCGGGGGATGCTCCTTCCCCGAACACCAATCCTTCAGAAAGTGAAAGGTCAACGACGACTGGAGCAGAATTATCATCTGCTGAGACAATACTTGGAGAAAGAATGACGTCAACAGCTTGAGATTCATTGAGGAAAGCGATTTCATTATCCTCCCCAAAGGCTATTTCAAATGAACGTGAAGTGCTTGCAAGGAGTCCCGAAAGTGGTCCTTGATGGACAATTGAACCTGAGGCAGTTCCCGATACTCCATCGCTGTAGACACCAGTCCATTGAATGACGCTGAGATTCTTTGCATCTCTTGGTTCAATGCCTTCATTACCAGCAGTAATCGTCAGAACAATTCCGTCTTGCTCGAGCAAACGAACAACGTCTCCTGTGTGGACTGGGATAGGTGCTAAGCCTGCTTCTCTTCCAACTGAGATGTTTCCAAGAGCATTTTCTGCTTCTGGGGGCGTGGCATCGGTTTCAATTGGGCTGCGCTCTGGACGTTCATCTCCATTTGACGGATCTGGACCTGTTTCAGTCCAAACGAGACGAACGGTTCGGTTTTCCCAATCCGAGTGTGTCGCTTGATAAATGTATGAATCGTTGTAATAAGCACCTGCCCCAGAACCGCCAAAGAAGTTACTTCCACCAACTCCTGTAACGTTGAACCAAGCCTCATTATGGATGACGTTGACATCATGAAGGACCATCGTGTGGTTCATTTGGGTGCCAGTCTGTTCAATCGATTGAACGAGACCAAATGTACCTTGAACATCGCCTGAAAGTGTTCCATCAACATGCAAATCATCGACGTAGGTAATTCCATCAATCACTTTTGTATTGAAGTTGTACACTGTTCCATTAACAATCATTGTTGCATTTTCATCTTCATCCTCGAAGCCAAAGGTTCCATCGCCGCGAAGATGTTCAAGATGCTCAACACGCACCCCATTTTCCCATCGTTCAACGGTCTCAAATTGATTAAGATCGAGGTCAAGACGAGTTCCTTCATCCACCAAGACAAAATCTGCAGTTGCTTCGATTTGAGTATGTTGCAAGACACGTACACCATCGATATCGTTCGTTTCCAGGAGCAGAAGACTGATATCGCCATCAACATCCAAATTTCCATCTTCACCTTCGCCTTCAATCATCAAGGTTCCAAAGGCTTCGAGCCGAAGTCGTTCAGACACAATGTTATCGAGATTTGAGCGATTGAACAGAGCATCAACGACCGTAGCATTAATCGTGGAAATTAAACCATCATCGTTTGTTTGCAGGATAATACCACCACTGCCACGAGCTTCGATAACTTGAGATGTTAACGCCCCTGACACGACTGTTTCATTTTTCCAAAATGATTCGAAGTCCAAATCTAAGACCGTTGTCGAATTATCGGTTATTTCGGTTGTTTGGAGGGTCCCATTTCCAAGTTCATAGGACTGGAGTACCTCGTTAATTCGTTGTTGCCAGCCATTGCCTTCAAACAATAAAACGAACGTTTGGTTTCCATCATCGGTCTCATAATTTTGTTCCAACGACCAAGACGAAGTCGTTGTTACTTCATGATCTGCCATCGGTTGATTCCATGAACCTACGACAAAGGTTCGTTGTTCGTTTACAGAAGTTGAAAGCACAATGCCATCATGCCCATTAATGGTCACCGAAACAGTGATCGAATCGTTCCATGCTACAACCGTATCAAGGACAATACGAGCGGTTAATGTCGAGGTTTGATCGAGAAATGTGGTTTGAACTGATGGTGCTAAATCGATGCCTGCGCGTAGGTGAGATACGGATACATCATAATCGTGTGAAGAGGAATCTCCAAATGTCAAAACATACGCATGCTCATTGGAAAGAGAAGATGAACTTGTCCAATCAGTGGTGATCAATACACTGGGTGTATCTTCCGCAGATGCGAGATATGTAAGCGGAGTAAGCAGGAGAAGAAGAGTGATGGTCGTTGCACGAATCAATCCCATGTATCAACCATGAGTCCACTCCTCTCTAAGGGTGTTGCTCTTCTGATTCTCTAAATCAAAGGTCAAGAAGGTATGCAAAGAGGAGCGGAACGACGATGGTTGCATCGCTCTCTACAACGAATGTAGGCGTATCAACATCGATTTTACCCCACGTTATTTTTTCACTCGGAGGAGCGCCCGAATAGCCTCCATAAGACGGAGTAGATTCGCTGATTTGTCCGAACCAAGACCAAAGAGGTGCATCTTTTTCCATATCTTGATTGAGCAGTGGAACAACGCATATTGGGAAATCACCCGCAATACCTCCACCAATTTGGAGGAAGGCAAGGGAGGTCTTTTGATGCTCATACCATGGTGCTAATTCCATCATGTAATGGATACCAGAAAGCACGCAATCAGAAGAAATTGTTTCTTCGAGACACCGTGCTGCGAAGATGTTCCCTGTGGTCGAATCCTCCCAACCCGGTACAAAGAGTGGTAAATCTACTTCTGCAGCCGCTAAAAGCCAAGAAGAACTCTTGTCCCCTTCGATTGATGCATCGAGATCTGAAGAGCGCAACATGTCGTAAAAGTACGCATGAGGCAAGTGACGTTCTTGATGTGCTGAAGCACTTGACCATCGCTTCATCAAATGCTTTTCAATAGCACGAATGGCAACATCTTCTGGAATGCAGACATCCGTAACTCGGTTCATTTTCTTGTCGAGCAGAGCTTTTTCATCTTCAACTGAAAGGGTTCGCCAGTCTTCGATTTGTTCGTAATGAGGTAAGGCAACCATTCTGAAAACATCCTCTTCCAAGTTTGCACCTGTGCAAGAAATACCAGCAACGTATCCTTTTCGAATCAATGGAGCCAAGACCTGCCCAATACCTGCGGTACTCATTGCCCCTGCAAGTGTTATGAACAGTTTCCCACCATCTTCAAGATGTTGTTTCAGAGAAGCAGCCATTCGCTTCAATTGACCTGCATTAAAATGCTGAAAATAGTGCTCAATGAAGGAGGATATTGACATTCTCAACCCTCCGAGTGAAGGAAACGATTCACCTTCTGTTCTTGCATGAGAACAAGGGTTGGCATCTCCGAGTCAAGTACTTCTTTCAAATCTGCAACCATTCCACTAGGATCAGTTCCTCCACATGTAAACGCATCTATGGCAAGCCAACCAAGTTCGCTGTAGCAATGAGCAGTGAGGTGGCTTTCATCCAATAAGACGACCGCTGCGAAACCAGGTGGTGAATCAATGCCATCGAATAATTCAACGTGTGCATGGACTTCTGTGGCACTGCTTCTTGCAACGACTTGTTGAAGAAGTTGGAGAACCCAAGTTCCATCTTGGTGCTTAGTAGGAAAGAATCCGTTGTAATCAAGGAAAATATGTTTGCCGTGAGCGTTTGTAGACATCGTTTTCACTCCCCAATAGAATTTCTGAAAATCGTTGGCATAGTTGTTGAACGATGTGGTCCTTTTGCTTCCTGCAACGCATTCCAACGACCTTCCTTGCGAGCCTTCGCATGACTTGCAACGATTTTTGTTGCAAGCATTGCGGCTGTGAATTGTGTGAGTGGTGTATCCTCCTGTGGAACGATTTCATTGACATCTGCACTTACAACGACTGCCTTCGATGCGCCAAACAGAGTTTGAATCGTTTGTTGGACTTGCCAGAATGTCAGACCTCCTGGTACCGGAGTCCCTGTTGCAGGAACAAGTGCCCCATCCAATCCATCGATGTCGATTGTCAAATGAACGGGTCCTTCGATCGACTCGAGGAGATCGAGCCAAGATTGCCAGTGCTTAGCCCCTTGACACGGTGATTGAGTATCTTGTGCAAAGAATGTTGTAATACGTTCATCCGATTGAATGCGTTCGTGTTCTTCTTTACTGAAGGCACGTATTCCCACTTGAAGCAGACGGCCAACTCCTGCATCCAATGCGCGTGCTGCCGCGCATGCATGCGAATAGGGTTCTTCGTCAAGTTCAGAGCGTAGATCACCGTGAGCATCAATTTGGACCACTGTAAGATTGGATAAATCCGTGTGAACCAGTGGATGATTCCGAACTGCTTCCATGAGAGGAGGGAGAATCCCATGCTCTCCACCAAGTGTGAGCGGAAAACAATCACCGTTGAACCAAGGATTGAGATAGCCAACCATAGAATCAAGTTGATGGAGTAACGTTGGTTCTTCTCCATTCCAAGCCTTTGCCGTATGAATTGCAAGACCTGCAGGGAGATCTTCCTTCAGATTGGTATCATACAATTCGACCTGTCCAGAAGCTTCAATGCAGGCTTCTGGGCCTTCTGAAGTACCTGTTCCGTAGGACGTTGTTAGCTCATAGGGAAGAGAAAGGATAACGATATCGACATCCTTTTCTATGGGCTCGAGCCCCAAAAAAGTGTGGCCATCGGACGGTTCCATTGTGGCCTGCCGACGGTTCCATGTTTTTAAAAATAATGCTCAAAAATAAGGCTCAAACACCTTCAGGACACCCTGTTTCATGAAAAAGTGGCGATGTTTTAATATAGTTCGGGGACCAATATACAATAGTGTTCTCGGACAGTAATGTCCGGGGAGGGGGAAAAACGATGGGAATGACACTACAATCACTGACACAAGCAATACAACAACACATCGATACTGAGATGGATGCTGAAGTTGCTGCCGGAATGGCAGAACACGCATTAGGATTCTTTGGATTCTACAATCGAATTATCGATAATGCATTGGAACCTACAGACCGAAACTTGTTTTACATGTTCCAAGACTATGATCTACTCACAACAGAGTCTGAAGAGACAACACTCTGGGATGGAAGGGAATGGAGAATCCACTATTGGAAGTTTAAACCAGACCTCAAAGAGCGCATGGAATCTTACATGCAACGCCAACGAAAACCAGAAGACATTGATCCGTTTGCTGACATCTACGGAAACGACGGCCAATCCATTTGGACCAGAGAATCTGAAAAAGTTGCAAATCCAAACGCTTTCACAAGCGATTGGTGAAGGCACAATCAAAGCGTTTTTGGCAGAAGAGTGGTTGGTTAAACCATGCGAGTCGCCGTAGGTTTAGTCCTGTGCATGTTCCTCGCAAGCATTCCAATTGCTAGTGCCCAATCGGAATCAACCGATGAAGAAGAATGGCCAGGCGACCCACTGGACAGCCACATCCATCTGACGTGGGCTACGTTGACACTCGATGTCAACGACTGGGCTGATGAGTATCCTGAAATCGTCGATGTCACAAGTGTAGGCGAATCTGAACTCGGAAAATCGCTTTGGGTTGTGCGACTCTCTGATTGGTCAAATGAGACCAAACCTAACGGGGATATCAAAGAAATCGTCTACATTGATGGCGGCCATCATGGCAATGAATATCTTGGCACTGCGCTCGCATACTTGTCGGCAAAGTGGTACATCAACGGCTGGGCTGAAGGCAATGAAGAAGCGATTAATGTTCTTCAGAATACTGAAATTCATATTTTGATTATGCTCAATCCTGATGGGAATGACATCGATACGCGATGGAACATTAACCAAGTGGACTTGAACCGAAACTACGACCATTACTGGAACACCTGCCCTACAACACAACCAGGAAGCAGCGCATTTAGTGAATCTGAAACTTCTGCGAATTCAAATTACATGAATACTGTCGTCCCAGATGCTGACCTGTACGTCACCATGCATACAGGTGTTTGGATTATGCTCTATCCTTGGGGTAAGTGGCCCGATCAGCCTTCTGATTGGGAACTGTACCACCAAATCAGAGAGGATGTCCAAGAGAACATCTCAAGCATACCGATTCAAAATGCAAACCAAGGATTGTATCCGAATTGTGGAACAAGCAGAGATTATGGCTACGGAGTTATGGGGTATCCAACATTCACGTTTGAAACTGATGATGAACAATTTGTTCCAGGATCGTTTGAGAATCTGAATGACCGGTTAGGAGAAGAGATGGACGTCATGAGATATCTCATCGATAATGTGTGGTACTGGAGAGCTCGTTTAGATGTTCGAGCAATCGATATTGCAGGAGATATCCTTACCCTTGATGTAGGCAACGAAGGACAAGCATCGACGACAAATGCCACCTTGCAGTATCTTGACTCAAATGGCGAGGTCGCTTGGAACTCATCGGCTTTCTCAGTTAACGCAAGTAATGCGTCTTTGGTGGAAATCGATTCAAGCAATCTTTCCTTAGAAGACGGTGGTTCGTGGCAGTTGTACTACCAAGTTCGAGTCATTGATGCTTCACGCTGGGTTTCTGAACCTACTGATATTGAAGCCTTCATATCAACAACAGACGAATCCTCCAGTCTACTCATAGGCTATGGTCTATTCAATCCAATCGCCATTATAGGCGCCTTGGCTGTTGTTTCTCTGTTCAAGAAAGACGAACAGGATGAACAGTAATCATCTTTCTTGGCTGAAAGTTGGTCGCAAGGTTTCAAGTGCTGAAAGTACTTGGCAGTAATCGGTGAAACCATGAAAATTAATGTCAGTTCAAGCCACAACATCGACGGAACGCTCATCCTACCCCTTTTCGAAGGAACAGAAATAGTCCCAGAATCACATGCGACTGGACTTCATGTTGCTCTTAAGAGTCAAATCAATCGCGTACTTGCTGATGGTGATTTCAAAGCAAAGAACAAATCTACAATGACCCTAATTGGAGGAGAAGGCGGTAAGGCAATGCTTGTTGGCCTAGGAAAGGAAGAAGACGCTGACGTCCATGCTTACAGAAAGGCTGGAGCATCAGTTGTTGCTGCTCGTAAGAAGGCGCATGGAACTGACCTCACCGTTCGATTCTCTGGATCTTCAATCGATTGTATGGCAGCCTTCGGAGAAGGTATGATGCTACGGGATTACTCCTATGACAACTACAAGATGAAGGATGATGAAGGAGAAGAAGCAGAGCGTTTGGTTCGCATTACCTGTGACGAGGGACAAGAAGAAGAACTTGAATCCTTGATGAACATTCACGAAGGTGTCGTCTCTGGCGTTCACCTTTCAAGAGACCTTGGGAACTGCCCGCCAAACGACATGTATCCTGAAGCATTTGCTGACATGGCATGGGAATGGGCAAAGGATTACGATAACGTCAAAGTGACTATTATCAACTATGACCAAGCTGTCAAGGCTGGAATGGGTGGACTCGTTGCTGTTGGAATGGGATCCTCTCGCAAACCATGCATGGTCATCTACGAAATGAATCATGAACTTGACGGACGTTGTCCGCTTCTTGTTGGCAAGGGAATCACATTCGATACCGGTGGTATTTCTCTCAAGCCTGGTGCAAACATGGACGAGATGAAATACGACATGGGTGGATCTGCAACAGTCTTTGGAACAATGCAAGCACTTGCTGCAACTGGACACAAAGGAAAGGTCGTTGCCATCACATGCATGGCAGAGAACATGCCTGCTGCAAACGCACAACGTCCAGGTGACGTTATCACAACACTCTCTGGTAAGACCATTGAAGTGCTTAACACCGATGCAGAAGGACGTTTGGTTCTCTCTGATGGATTGTGGAAGGCAGGAGAATTTGATCCTGAATTCATTATTGACTTTGCAACCCTCACTGGTGCATGTGTCGTTGCTCTCGGTCATGAAGCAACTGGACTCTGGTCCAATGACGATGACTTCAGAACAAAGATTCACGAGGCTGGTAACGCTGTCGATGAATTGGCTTGGCCAATGCCTCTGCTTCCAGCCTTCGAGAAGGAAATGACCAATTCAAAGATTGCAGATACACGCAACCTTGGCGCTGGTCGATATGGCGGAGCAAACACTGCTGCCGCCTTCCTCAAGCAATTCGTTCCAAATCGTAACTACGACAAGGATGGAGAACAAATCACTTGGGCTCACATGGATATCGCAGGAACTTACTGGGGTGCTAAGACCAATACAATGGTTGGAAACGGCGCAACTGGAATTCACGTTCGTACAATGTACCATTTGATTACGAACTACAAAAACTGAGTATTGTGATCTTATGAAACTGAATACTCCACTGATTGGAGTAGTCATTCTCATGACACTTACATCTGGGTGTCTAGGTTCAGTTCAGGACCAAGGAAAAGAGGCTGGCCTTATCGTAACAACCGATTTCAATTTCGATCGAATTCAAACCGTCTACGAACAAGGAGAACTTACTGAGCAGGAACCTGGAGTCATTCAATTCGATTTCTCGAGTTCGGTATTTATTGACGAAATTCTTTCCTTCGGAGTCTCTCCAGGCGATGGGCGAGAAGACATCATCATCGATGCGAATCAGGTTCAAGAGATTGAGGTCACATATGACAAACATGGCTACTACACAGTCGAGGCTTTCGCTATCGATGTGAATGGTGAAAGAGAATCTACTGAAATTATCATAACAATTGAGCAAGAAATAGTGTGGACAGAAACGAATACAGGGAGTCCCGAAATACTCTATTTCGATGCAGATCCTGGAAACGAACTCCCATCTCCGTCGTATTTCATACTGAATTCAACCGTTGAAAACCCAAGTTCAATCATTGGTATCGATGGCCGTTCTGTGAGTGTTTCATGGTCGGTTGTCAATCCAGATGGTCCATGTCTAAGTGAATCGAGGGATATTGAAGATGGAGAAACCACAACATGGAACACACTGCACTTCAGTCCAGTTGGAATGCATGAGCTTGAATTGGCCATCGATGATGGCCAAGATGCAATTAATGTCGAGCACAAGGTGTCAATTCGATACGAACTTATTGAATAATTCACTCACCAATGAAATCCACCTTTCCCGTCTCGACGTGATACATTGCTCCTTGGACGACTGCATTCGATTTCAGCATTGGATTGTTACGAAGGGTTTCCACATCAAGAGTCAATTTTGCCATTTGGTTTTCGATGACTGATGGAGTAAATTCTGAAGCATCAACACCTGTATTGGCTTGGACAGTGTCTCTTACGCTTTCGAGTGTAGCCGCCGCCATACCACATTGAGTGTGTTGCATGATAAGGATTCGATCACAATCAAGAACATTGTTTGCCACAACAATATCACTCTCTACGGCAGAATTGAGTTGTCCACCGCCATTTCGAATGACTTTCATATCTCCAATGGACATGCTTAGTACTTGGTGAGGGATGATTCTACAATCCATACAGGTGAGCAAAAGCATCTTTTTTGCAGGTAATCCAGGTACATTCTGGCCAGTAAATGCTGAAACAAATTCAGCATTTGAGTCAGCAATATCCGAAAAATCACCAGTCATAATCTTCCCCTTGAAGCCCCTATATCTCACCAGCACTTGATGTTTTTTTTAGGTTGTAACACTTTTGTCACCACTAGTAGAACTTATATCCTGTTCAATAATGGAAATCACATGCGTAGCAAGGCATTGTTCATCGTATTGTTGATGATTTTTGGGGGAGCAATGTCAATTCCTTTCATGAACGGTGGCACCCTACATCTGAACTCTGAAATTCCAGGAGCACAATCTTCCTCTGGATTGGATATGATCAACACCACCATATCCCCTTCCGAAGGATCTAACCTTGGTGGTTCCGAAATTACGATCAATGGCACTGGGTTCTTGGACATGGCATGGAAGAATCTTACTTCCGATGGCAATGCCTACACATGGACAACGACGACAGCGAACTATGTCACATCCAGCGGTTGGGATCCTGCTATTGGCGTCGACTCAAATGGAACCGTTCACATCGTCTCCTCTAATTTGGACAGTGATGATTTTTGGCACAGCAGCTATGATGGTGCAACATGGACACATGTGAAAATTAGGGACTGTGATGTTTGCAGTAATGCAGACCTCGTTATCGACAGCAATGATAACATTCACATCGCTTACTATCACCGTATATCGGGCACAGGCTACCTTCTCTATTCCATGTATAATGGAACTTCATGGACAAATGATTGGAGCAGGTCCAACGTAGAAAACGACCAAATTTCCTTAGCACTTGATGCGAATGACCAGCCTCATATCTCCCACTCAAGAGACGGGTACCTCTGCAATGCAGCGGAGTTATCCTATTATGACGGCTCTTCATGGTCTACCGTTACTTTGGATTCAACCTCCACCTACGTTGGTTGTGACTCTTCCATTGCGATTGACTCCAACGGCTTTGTCCATGTTGCATACAGGCATCATGGCAACATGGACATGATGATTGCTTCGAACATCAGTGGTTTATGGCAACGTTACACCGTTGATAATGGCGCTGGCGTAGGCTATCATAGCGCTATAGCTGTTAACTCGAACGATGACCTTCATCTTGTTTACAGTTCAAATGCCGCTGGAAATACTGTATATTATGCAGAAGGAGCATCCGGTTCTGCTTGGACTGTTTCACCCGAGGGTAACTCAAGAAATACATTTAGCATGTACATTGACCAATATGATATCGTTCACATTTCGGAATACAAAGGTGGCTCAGACCTTGGTTACAGTATGACAGTCCCTGGAGGATCTAGACAATCCATGACCATCGACAGCGTCGGTGATGTCGGCTATGAAAATGATGTCGTTGTTGATGATAACAACATGGTCCACGTCGCTTATTATGATAGTTCAAACAAGCATCTGAAGTATGCTAATCGTTCAACTGGAATGTACATGTCACATGAAGTCACCGTTCAATTTGGTCAATATGGCAACGTAACTGGAACTGTCGTGGATAACTCAACGATTCAAGTTACAGCACCAGCTGCTCTTGATGCGGCTGAATCGGTGATAATGACGCTCTGGGGCGCAGAAGGAATCGGATATGACCTTTCTTCAACATTCAGATTTTACAACGATGACGATGTTGATAGCGATGGGGTGCTCAATGTTGACGATGATTGTCCCAATGAGTACGGATTATCCTCGGTCGACCTCGATGGATGTCCTGATCGTGATGCTGATGGCGTGAGCGATGTTGCTGACGTATTCCCTGATGAACCAACACAATCCTCGGACACCGATGGTGATGGTTGCGGCGACGCTGCTGGTGGCTTCAATGGCGATCAGTTCCCTTCAGATGTTACACAATGCGCTGATACCGATAACGACGGATATGGAGACAACCAGACCGGAACAACACCTGACAGTTGTCCGTTCGTTGCTGGTAATTCAACAGTCAATGGATACGGTTGCCCAGATAACGATGGCGATGGATGGCCAAACAGCCTCGACGCATTCCCTGATGATGCAAATGAAACAACCGACAGTGATGGAGATGGGGTTGGGGATAACAGCGATGCATACCCATACAATCCTGATGAAACACTCGATTCGGATGGTGATGGCGTTGGTGATAATGCCGATGAATTCCCATTCAATTCTCTTGAGATGTTTGACTCGGATGGAGACGGCGTTGGCGACAACTCCGATATGTTCCCGAACGATGCAAATGAAACAGTCGATACCGACGGAGATGGTGTAGGTGATAACGCTGATTTATTCCCGAATGATATCTCCGAATGGATCGATTCTGATGGAGATGGCGTTGGTGATAACAGCGACCCATTCCCGTTCCTCTCGAATACAACCGATGGAGATGGAGATGGCTATTTCGATAGTCAAGACCGATTCCCAGAGGATTCAACGCAATGGAATGATTCGGATAATGATGGGTTTGGAGATAATCTTCTCGGCATTAATCCTGATTTGTTCCCAAACAATCCAACACAATGGACGGATTACGATGCAGATGGTTATGGCGATAACTGGGGTACTGACGCGTGGAATGCTACACGTCTCTTCGTATGGCCAGGCCAATTCGTAGAAAATGCACTCATGGGGGACCACTGTCCGACCGAATATGGAAATTCGAATGCAGATGGATTCACGGGTTGCCCTGATAGCGATATGGACGGAATAGCAGACATTTACGACGAAGTCGAAGATAACACTCCAGTTGGGGAATCAGATTCTGATAACGATGGCATTACTGATGCCAATGACCTGTGTCCAAATACACCCTCAGAGGCTGTTGTTGATTCGCAAGGATGTACCATTGAAGTCGTCGCCGAAGAAAGTACAGAAGAAGATTCATTCTTCGGTTCAATTCTTGACGGAGGAGACACACTGACCCAAACTGTTGGTATCGGTGCCATTCTTCTTGCTCTCTTTGCAATGCTCCAGACAAATGCAGTTATGGCGGTCTTACCTGATGCGTTCAGATGGATGCAGGTCATGCGTACATCAAAGAAGCTCTCGAAAGAAGAAATGAACGAATTGACATACCTTCAATCCCTTGTTCAGGCATATCATGCAGATATGGAAACGCTTGTTGAGGAACTACAGCAACTCAATGCTGACTTGACTGCTCGATATACCAACAACGAAATTCGCAAAGATACTCGTGAAAAGTTGATCACACTCATCGAGGATTTACTTTCGACAAGTCCGGAACAAATGAAGCGCATAGCCTACAATGATGCTTACTTTGGATTGATTGGCACAATCGATACTGAAGAACGCACGAAGCTCCTCCAAGAAGAAATCGCGATGAGAGATTTTGATACTCCAAACGAATCTCCTGCTGATGAACTTCCCTCTGCAACGTTGAAGGGCGTTGTTAACGCGGAAGATGGACACGAATACCTTGAGATGCCTGCTCAAAGCGGTACATGGTTCATCAGAAACTCAAATACTGGTGAATGGAATCGCTGGGGATGATTAGATTGGGCATGTTGAGTGTCCAAACAATTTGTAAAACGGACAAAATCCGATTGCTGATGTTAGTAGGCTCCAGCACCCCAATGCGAGCAGTAGAACGTCCCAATTGAACTCGGATGCATATTCCACACCCACCATTACAAACCCTCCAAAAACACGGACGAGCCTATCGTTTCCACTTAGATTCATTGTTATTCACTGGCCTAGAATTCTCGCTGTGCGGATATAAAGGCCTGTTTTATCTGTTTATTCGATTTCAATTTACGGAATCTGACGCTATGTTCCATTTCGTTAGGTTCATATATGGCCCCACTATCGGGATTATGTAACCTAAGGTTCAGTAGTGGTGAAAGGATGACTGGAGACGATTGGGAAGAGAAAATGCTTGATCAACTCGAAAAGCTCCTATCCAACATGGGCATGAACATGAGCCGTGAACAACTCAGAGGATTATTGAAACAATTTCGTTCCCAATTTGAAGCCATGGGGATCGACGAAGAACGCATTGCTAAGGGTGATGTTAACTTCAACTTCGATTTGAGTAGCCTCAAGGATATGTTCCAACCAGGGATGGACTTTGGTGAACTATTCAAGAACATGGGCGTAGATGTCAGCGTCGATACTGCTCCTGTAGAAATCCATACACCTGAAAGTGATGAAGAAGAGAGCCTCACACTTCCAGCCGATGATATTTATCTCGAAGGTTGGAACATGAGCGTAACTGTTGATTTTGCTAAGAAAGGAGAAATTGAACAGGATCAAGTCGAGTTAAACCTCATCGATGGCGGCACACTTGTTGAAGTGCACCGATCCACTCAATTGGCTCCCCTTGCTCGAATTGAACTCCCTCATGCTTGCGAAGATGTTGTGGATTTCACATTAAACAATGGCATCCTCGACATTACGCTACGATTGATTCCTCCGGAGGAGTCTTTCGCTGCACTTCCGCCAGGCCAAGATGGCGACGATTCTATTCCCCAACAATCCGACATTACCATCGATGTTGCAAAAGACGATGATGATGATGACGATGATGGAGGAATCCCCATTCTGTGAAAGGAGTTGAAGAAATGAGCAAAGTAATTGGAATTGATTTAGGAACAACAAACAGCTGTGTAGCAACCATCGAAAACGGTGAACCAATCGTTATTGCAAACGCTGAAGGCGCAAGAACAACCCCCTCAGTAGTTGCATTCAGTAAAGACGGTGAACGACTTATTGGTATCACTGCAAAGCGACAGGCGGTAACCAACCCTGACCGAACGATGATCTCTGTCAAGAGACATATGGGGACAGACTGGAATACAAATATCGACGATACGGACTACACGCCCCAAGAGATCTCAGCGTTTATTCTTCAGAAGTTGAAAGCCGACGCTGAAGCATATCTTGGTGTTGAAGTCAAGCAAGCGGTCATCACATGCCCTGCGTACTTCACCGATGCTCAACGAAAAGCAACAAAGGATGCTGGTCGTATTGCTGGAATGGATGTTCTGCGAATCATCAACGAACCGACAGCCGCTGCTCTTGCTTATGGAGCAGACAAAGGCGATGACCAAACCATTCTCGTCTACGACCTAGGTGGAGGTACCTTCGACGTTTCAGTTCTTGAGATTTACAACGTCGACGGCCAACCACAGATTGAGGTTAAGGCTACAGCAGGAAACAACAAACTCGGTGGCGACGATTTCGATGACAGAGTCATCGAGTGGCTTGTAAGCGAGTTCAAGCGAGAAACTGGAATTGACCTTTCGAAGGACAATCAAGCAATGAGTCGTCTCAAGGAAGCTGCTGAGAAAGCAAAGATCGAATTGTCTGGAACACAGTCTTCTCAGATTAACCTTCCATTCATTACAATGAAAGATGGAAACCCAGAACATCTTGATTTGACACTCTCTCGTGCACGATTTGAAGATTTAATTGCAAAGCACATCGAAGACACAATGGCTCCAACCCGCCAAGCAATGAAAGATGCTGGAATGAAGAAGGGAGACGTCGACAAAGTCATCCTTGTCGGTGGTTCAACCCGTGTTCCTGCAGTACAAACTGCAATCGAAAAGGAAACTGGAAAGGCACCGTACAAGGGAATTAACCCTGATGAAGCCGTAGCCATGGGTGCTGCACTTCAAGCAGGAATCATCTCTGGTGATGATGGCGTATCCGACATCCTACTTCTCGACGTTACACCCCTCACACTCGGTATCGAAACTCTTGGCGGCGTGACAACAACAATGATCGAGCGAAACACAACAATCCCTGCTCGAAGAAGTGAAATCTTCTCAACTGCAAGCGATAATCAGCCTGCTGTAGAGATTCACGTTCTGCAGGGAGAGCGAGAATTTGCAAAGGACAACACAACTCTTGGCCAATTCCATCTTTCTGACATACCCCCTGCACCTCGAGGAGTCCCTCAAGTTGAGGTCACCTTCGATATTGACGCAAATGGTATCGTCAACGTTAGTGCAAAAGACATGGGTACTGGAAAGGAACATTCCATCAAGATTGAATCCCAAACCTCTCTAAGCGAAGAAGATATTCAGAGCAAGATTGCAGAAGCTGAGAACTTTGCAGAAGAAGACAAGCGAAGAAAGGCGAAGGTCGAATTGCGAAACATGGCAGATCAAATCGTCTACCAAACCCGTCGAACGCTCGATGAAAACGAAGACAAACTCGATGCTGCTGATCTTGAACCTGTCCGAGAAAAACTCACAGAACTTGAAGCACTTGTCCAAGATGGAGAAGGAAAGCCAATCGATTACGATGCTATGGACGAAGCTACCATTCAAGCAAAGGTCAAGGAAGTTGAAGAATCAATGCACGCAATCTCATCCAAACTGTATGAGGCTGCTGCCGCTGAAATGGCTGAATCTGAAAACAATGAAGAAGACGGAAACATCAACGTTGAAAGTGACGAAGTTGTTGATGCTGACTTCGAAGTTGTTGATGAAGAAGACTGAGCATCGGACTTATGTGCACGGCTAAGGTGGACTGGCTATGAGCGAAGTCCCAATCCTTGAGGAGACGGACCGAACCACGGGACGAGATGCTCTTCGCAAGAACATCCAGGCTGCGATTGCTTTGGCTGGAGCGGTTCGCTCAACACTTGGTCCAAAAGGTCTTGACAAACTCTTGGTTGATGACGAAGGCCGCAGTATGGTGACCAATGATGGAATCACTGTACTCGAGTCAGCGAAAGTCGAGCACCCAATCGCACATATGTTGATTTCAGCCAGTGCAACGCAAGATCAAACTGTTCGAGATGGGACAACAACAACTGTTCTTCTCGCTGCTGAATGGTTGCAAAACGCATGGCATTTGGTCGTACAAGGTGTACACCCTGCCACGATTGCTCGAGGATATCGAATCGCAGAGCAGTTCTGTCGTGATGCAATGCCAGAACTCAGCGTTGAAGCATCAAAGGAACAAATCCTTGCAGCAACAAAGACCTCTTTGGCTGGAAAGTTGCACACTCAGATGCAATCTGTTATCGCACAATGTGCTGTTACTGCAGCTGAAACCATTGCAATGGGCTCCAAAGGAAAAATCGTTGCTGACCCAACCAGAGTCAAGGTCATCACTCGAAGCGGCCCCGCCCTTGATGAATCTAATCTTATCACTGGTCTTGCTCTCTCGAAGAAGCGTGCCCATCGAGATATGCCATCAACTCTAGGACCAGGATCAATTCTCTTGGTCGATGGTGGGCTTGAATTGCGCTCGATGAGTACGGATGTAAAACTCAATGTCACATCAACAGAGGTTCTCCAATCGTTTAGGGACGCTGAACATGAGCGACTTCTCAAACAAGTTGAGAAATTATCTGAACTCGGAATCAATGTTCTTGCTTGTAAAGAAGGAATCGATGATGCAATGCACTCCCATCTCGCAAAAGCAGGTATCCAAGCATTCAGACGAGTTGCAAAAAGCGACTTGGAATTACTCGCAAGGGGATGTGGGGCATTGCTAGTGCCAACAATCCACCAAGCACGAGAAAACGACGTTGGAGTCTTCATCAAAAGTCACTGTGAACGATGGGGCGATTCAGAACACTGGATACTGGAAGCAGACGAAGGTGGAGCAACATTTGTCGCCACTGGAAGCACTGAAACTGTCGTCGCAGAAGTCGAGCGTTGCTTTGCTGATGCACTAGGCGTTGCTTGTCGATTGATGGAATCTCCCGAACTCGTCCCAGGTGGCGGTGCAACATACATCGCACTCGCACGTCGACTCCGCCGTTTCGCTGAAACTGTTCCAGGCAGAGAACAACTCGCTATCGAAGCATTTGCAGATGGTTTGGAAACTGTTCCAAGAGTTCTTGCAGAAAATGCAGGAATGGATCCAATCGATACGCTGTTGCAAATCGTTTCGATTCAATCAACACAAAACGATGATTCAATCGGACTTAACGTACTTACACGAATTCCTGAGAATATGATCGAATGTGAAGTCGTTGAACCTGCTCGAGTCTTAGAACAGGCAATCTCTGGAGCAAGTGAAGCATCAGTTGCCGTATTACGAATCGATGATGTCCTTTGGGCACGGCAAGATATCAGCGTCCCTTCAGACGTGCAAGCGTCTCTCGATGGCACAGCTCCTGACCGTAGATAAACTCGATTTGGTGTGTTGCATTTCGTAACCACCCTATAAATATAGTAAATTCAGCGGTTAGACATGGTCAAAGTTGGGATTGACGATGTGGCGATTCATTTTCCACGTCTTTACATGGACATGCGAGACTTCGCAGAAATGCGAGGTGCGGACTATGGAAAGTTGAACAAAGGACTTGGATTAGAAGCAATGGCCATTCCAGATGTTCATGAAGATACAGCTACAATGGGTGCCATGGCAGTCATGCGTTTAATTGATCGAAATGGCCTTGACCCACGAACAATAGGAAGGATGTATCTTGGTACTGAATCTGCTCTGGATGGGGCAAAACCAACCGCTACTTACATTCTCGATATGCTCAACCAGCGATATCAAGACCGTTTCGGGGAAGATTGTTTTCGAAACTGTGATGTTGTTGACATGACATTCGCTTGTATCGGTGCGGTTGATGCCCTTCATACGACCCTTGATTGGGCAGCACGCTCGACGATGGAAGACGAGCGTATTGGAATTGTTATCTTCTCTGATAATGCTAAATATGATCTTGAATCAAGCGGAGAATACACACAAGGTGCTGGCGGCGGAGCACTTCTCGTTCGACAAAACCCAAGATTGCTCGAGATTCCAGATTGCTGGGGTGTTTCAACAACTCCAGTGCATGATTTCTTCAAACCGCGACGAAACGTTAGCTTGCGAAGTGTCATAACAAACGTTATGCAACTGGCCCAAGAAACAGGACAATCTCTCAAGAATGGAATTGTTGAGCGAATGGTGAAGCACCTTCCTAAATCTACAGTCCGCCGACTAGGAATCTTCGCCCATGGTGAAGAATCTGTTAACGTCCATCGAGATGAACCCGTCTTTGATGGCCAATTCTCAAATCGCTGTTACCAGCAAGCTGTTCGTCAAGCGTTTTACAACTTCAGCGAGAAGGCAATAAAACAGAAGCGTTGGGATCCTGAACTCGATACTCGCTTCACACAACAATGGTCTCGAATCATCATGCACTTGCCTTATGCGTTCCAAGCTAAGCGAATGTTCCCTGATGTATTCCGTCACGACCGAATCGATACAGACATGTGGCCAAGTGTTGTTGAACAAATCGGAGAACAGCCCGAAAAACCGAGTTCTGATGACCCTGAAGCACTTGTTGCATGGGAAAAGGAAATGGATGGCTATCGAAGAGCAATTTCGAAAACTTCGGAATACATACAATTCCACAAGGAGAGGATTGAGAAAGGACAACGGGCTTCAAGTCTGATTGGAAATCAATACACAGGTTCTATTTTCCTCGCACTTATGTCGACGTTCGAATCCGATCTCGAAGACAATTCAAACCTCGAAGGCGAATTGTTCGGACTTTGTGGATACGGCTCAGGAGCGAAAGCGAAGGTCTTTGAAGGCAAGGTTGCACCAAAATGGCGAGAAGTCGTTGCACGATGGCAACTCTTTGAACGTCTTGCTGGCCGTGTTGCAATTGATGAAATCACCTATGAAAACCTACACAAAGGGTTGCAAGAGAGCAGTGTTGTTGCTCCACGTGGTGAATTCGCTCTGGTCAACATTAGCGAAGAAGGAAACGATGAAGGCGCTCGAACCTACAAGTGGATTTCTCAATAAGTTCCAGACCATGAAAAGCCAAAAGTCAAGAACGGGCATCAGCAGTCTTTGACGTAGGTGAAGCCATGAGTGTTCCTCAAACGATGATGGCTTGGACCAAAACCGAAGCACGTGAAGGTGGTTTCGAGCAAATCGAACATCCTGTGCCAAAGCCAGCGTTTGGGGAAGTCTTGATCAAGACACTCTCAACAAGTATCTGTGGAACCGATCTACACATTTGGAAGTGGGATGATTGGAGCGAAGAGAACGTACCTCTTGGCACCATTACTGGTCACGAATCGTGTGGTGAAGTTGTTGCTCTTGGAGAAGGCGTTACCACACATAGCATTGGTGATATGGTGGCAATCGAATGCCACCTTGCTTGCTGGTCATGCCCACGATGTGATGAAGGAAATGCCCACGTTTGTGAGAACGGTTCTATCTTTGGTGTCCACACCAATGGAGCCTTTGCACCTTATTTTACCATCCAAGCAGTCAATGCACGCCATGTTCCAGCGGGACTAGATTCTGGCCATGCATCCATACAAGATCCGCTTGGAAATGCCATCCATACAATCACTGGAGGCCCAATCGAAGGGGCAACTGTTGCCATCCATGGGCTTGGACCGATTGGATTGTTTGCGGTTAATGCTGCAAAGGCACTCGGTGCAAAGATGGTTATTGGAATTGATTGGGACAACACATACCGAATGGAACTGGCATCTAAGGTTGGAGCAGATCTAGTCCTAGGCAAAGGCGATGATATTGCAAGTCGAATCTTCGAGGCTACGGAGGGAAGAGGTGTCGACAATTCATGTGAATTCTCTGGTTCACCTGTTGCTTTATCGAATTGCATTCGAAGTACGCGTCTAGGCGGATATGTCAATGTCCTCAGCGTTTATGGCCAACAGGAGCCAAATGTTCCTATGAATGAATTGGTGTTCCGATACCTCCACCTCAAGGGAATCAACGGCCGAAAGATGTGGTCGACTTGGGACACAATGCATGAATTATTGGAAAAAGGGGCGATTGATGTTGATGCAATCCTTACCCATAGACTCCCAGTAAGTCGTTTCATTGAAGGAATTCAACTTTCGTCGTCTGGTGAATGTGGAAAAGTCGTGCTTGACTTTTGATTCATTTCTTCACCAACGTTGATATGATATGCGCGACGGCCTAAAAGCCCGTTGATAGAGTTGAAGTACGTAATTGTCAGCGGGGGAGTGCTCAGTGGATTGGGCAAAGGTGTTACTGCAAGTAGCATAGGCGTCCTCATGAAAAGCGCTGGACTGCGAGTCACTTCTATCAAAATTGATCCTTACCTGAACAGCGATGCTGGAACAATGAGCCCATTTGAACACGGAGAAGTCTTTGTTTTGGATGACGGCGGCGAGGTTGATTTGGATCTTGGCAACTATGAACGGTTCCTTGACCTCAATCTCGCTCGAGATAACAATCTCACAACTGGAAAGATTTACTCCAAAGTCATTGAAGCTGAGCGTCGAGGCGATTATCTTGGTAAGACTGTTCAAGTTATTCCACACGTAACCGATGCAGTACAAGACTGGATTGAAGATGTTGCAAAGCGTCCAGCTGATGGAAGTGATGTATCCCCAGATGTATGCATCGTTGAATTAGGTGGTACTGTAGGTGATATTGAAAGCGCACCGTATTTGGAAGCATTGCGTCAATTCCAATTCCGTGTTGGGAGAGAAAACGTCACCTTCGTTCACGTTTCCCTTGTTCCTGTCATGGGACCTGTTGGCGAACAAAAAACAAAACCTACGCAACACACTGTCAAGGAACTGATGAGATTAGGCATTACTCCTGACGTTCTTGTTTGCCGTTCAAGTAAACCACTGACTCAAGAAACACGAGACAAACTCGCTGCGTTCTGTCATGTGGATGCAAAAGCAGTCTTTTCGACACACGATGTGCCCAACATCTACCACGTTCCTTTGATGCTTGAAGAACAAGGCTTCTGCAACATTCTCGATATTGATTGCAACAAGACCGATATTCTTTCAGATTGGAAGAAGATGGCTCATCATCTTGACCAACTTGAAGATGAAGTCCATATCGCAATGGTTGGAAAGTACACCGACCTTTCCGATGCTTACCTATCGGTCATTAAATCACTTCAACATGCAGCAATTGCAGCAGATAGAAAACTCCGTATTGATTGGATTGAAGCAAGTGATCTTGAAGGAAACAATGACTCTGAATCATGGACTCTTCTCAAGAACGCTCATGGCGTCCTCGTCCCTGGTGGATTTGGAGATCGTGGGATAGAAGGAAAGATTCTGGCAGCTCAATACGCTCGAGAGAACAATGTTCCATATCTTGGAATCTGCTTAGGATTGCAAGTAGCAACCATCGAATTCTGTCGAAATGTTTTGGGAATAACCGATGCAACATCAACTGAATTTGAACCTGATGCTGCAAACCCTGCTGTCATCTTCATGCCCGAAATCTCAAAGACACATCTTGGAGGAACAATGCGATTGGGTTCCCGCCCAACAATCTTCCAAGTTGATGACTGCGTCACACGTCGCCTCTACGGTGGATTAGCACAAGTGGATGAACGACACCGTCATCGCTACGAGATCAATCCTGACCTCGTTGAGAAAATCGAGCAAGCTGGATTGAAGTTTGTCGGTAAAGATGAGAGTGGACAACGCTGTGAAATCTTTGAACTTGAGAGTCATCCATTCTTCGTCGGCGTCCAGTACCATCCTGAATTCAAATCAAGACCAGGACGACCAAGTCCACCGTTCCTTGGACTGCTCCTAGCCTCGAGTGGGCAAGAATTGCCTTAAGATTCGAGGATACGAATGACTCGTGTCGTTCGATAGCCCTGTAGTAGTTTTACGAAACGACGTTGTTGATATTCTTCATCGAGTAGAGGATCGCCAGTATCGATACGCACACTAGAGAGCCCGAGGAGTTTTGACGGTGTTGCAACACCAAGAATTGATTCGAACCCAATCGCCCGTAGTACATCTGGAGAAAGTTGCAAATTACCTCGGCCAATAAGGAACCCTTGACCTCCCATCGGAGAGAGAAGGAGGAGGCGTGGGCCTTCGTATCCTACAAGATGTTGCAACAATTGTTGCTCGTTCAAATCCGAATGGATTGTTCCATTATGTTGAATATCAATTCCAAGCAGTGTTAACTCTACGTTTAGATGCTCTCCCATTCGCCGGAGTGTACCACCACTGCCCCAAATGACCATCAGTTCAGGATTATCATCAATTAAGTTTCCAATATGATTGGCTAATCCTTCGATTGTATCGGATTCTGATGCACGTTCGACTTGTTCCTTCGCCCCTTGCATAAATCGTGGGCTTGAAGGCGTCCAAGCTTCTCCATACATGCGTACTTTCCATTCACCTTTCTGATAGGTTTCTTCATCCAAGTCCATGACTTCGGTGATGGCCACCATCAAATCACCTTGAAGGAAAGCGAGCAAGACTTCTGCTGAAGCCTTTGGAGTTGTTGCAAAGCAACCGGAATGCATCTTTACACCGCCAGGAACACCGATTAAAGGCGTTTCATTACCATCAAGAGCATTGACGATATCTCGGGTAGTTCCATCGCCTCCAGCGTAGAGGATGACGTCTACTTCTGCTTCGAGGAGATCATGAACAAGCTTGGATGTGTCTTGAGCGGTTGATTCTTTTGGAGATTCTTTTCTCTGTTCAAATTCAAACCCATCAAGCCAATCACCACCCATTCGTCCAGACCATGCCACAATGCTGGGTGAAACACCCATGCGGTTCAAACTGGAAGCGAGAAGTTCTTTGAATTTGGAAATGCATTGTTGCATCCGAGGACCTGCTCGATCGACTGCTCCTGCATCACGAGCTTCTTTGGCACGTCCATCACTTCCTTTGAAACCAAGACGACCGCCAAGTCCTGCATCAGGATTGACGACAATACCGATACGCATATCCAAACCCAGTACTCCCTCATTTTCAATCATTGCTCATGAACTAGGGTAAGAAACGGGTCAGATCTTAAGCAACAAGCCGATGTATTGAAGTTCTTTGAAGAGATGGAAATACATGGTCAAAGAATCAGCACCGGACGAAATCGTTCTCGATGACATCATGAAAGAGGGTATGAAAAATATCGGAAAAGGAGAAGCAGCGCCTGTAAAACAGGAGCCTGTAGCCGAAGAAGCTCAAGAGGAGGACCAAGTAAATCCTCAATTCGGTTTCAAACTTGAACCCGTTAAATCAGAAGAAGAATTTGTTGTTGCTCCAGAGAAAGATGAAGAAGAAGTTCCAAAGAAAAAACAAGTCATTCTCGATAAACCATCGCAAAGTATGGACGATGACATCATCGTCGAATGGTGAATTTAATCGGCGGATTCATGAATGGGACCGTCGACGAGTGAATGCGAGGCGTCTCTATGTCGATGGTCAATGTAACCCTGCCTGACGGAACAGTCAACGAATATGTTGCAGGCATCACTGCTGGTGAAGTCGTTATTGACGCTCTTGGAAAAAAGCATGGGTGCTTAGCTGCTCGTGTTGATGGGATTGAACGAGACTTCTCAACTTCTCTTGATAGCAACTGCAGTGTCGAAGGTATTCTCGCATCCAGTGATGAAGGAATCCATATTCTTCGCCACAGCGCTGCTCACTTACTTGCTCAGGCGGTTATGGAAATCTATCCTGATGCAAAACCGACCATTGGCCCTGCTATCGACCGTGGATTCTACTACGACTTCGCAATGGAACCCATTGCAGTGAGTGACCTCAAGGCTATCGAAAAGAAAATGCATGAACTTGCACGACGCAACATTCAAGTCGAGAGAGTTGAACTAGAAGAGCAAGAACTTCGTGAGCATTTCCAATCCAACAAATACAAGATTGAAATTATCGATGACAAGTTGGAAGATGGAGATGGATCAACCATCTACAAACAAGGTGAATGGTATGACTTGTGTCTTGGACCGCACGTTCCGAGCACTGCTAAGTTGATGTTTAGTCGACTTACATCCGTTTCTTCTGCTTACTGGAGAGGTGATCAATCACGTGAACAATTGGTTCGAATTTATGGAATCGTTGAACCTACTAAGGAGGCTCTCAAGGCGACGTTGAATCGAATGGAACAAGCAAAACTTCGCGACCATCGTAAACTTGGAAAGGACTTGCAGTTGTTTCATGTTGACGAAGAAGTTGGGCAAGGACTCATCTTATGGACGCCAAGAGGTGCAATCATTCGACAAGAATTACAAGATTTCATTTCTTATCACCTACGTCGACAAGGCTACGACCAAGTGTTTACCCCACACATCGGAAAACTCGATTTGTATCGTACATCTGGTCACTTCCCGTATTACCAAGAAAGCCAATATCCGCCTCTTGTCGAACGTGATTTGATGAAGAAACTAGCTGACGAAGGCTGCTCCTGTTCGGAATTATCGAACATGATGAACAGTGGTGACATCGATGGCTATATGCTCAAACCCATGAACTGTCCACATCACGTCAAAATCTATTCATCTCAGGCACGCTCATATCGAGATTTACCATTGAGGCTTGCTGAATTTGGTACAGTCTATCGATGGGAACAATCTGGTGAGATCTCGGGGATGACTCGTGTCCGAGGATTTACGCAAGATGATGCACACCTGTTCGTTACAGAAGACCAAATAGGTGCTGAAGTGATGGGTTGTATTGAACTGGTACAGACTATTTTTGATGTTCTCGGAATGCATGATTATCGTGTTCGTGTTGGTCTAAGAGACCCGAACTCTGACAAATACGTTGGAGATTCTGAACGCTGGGATCGAGCAGAAGAAGCATGTCGTGCTGCTGCTGCTAAACTTGGAGTCAATTGGTCAGAAGAAGAAGGTGAAGCGGCATTCTACGGACCTAAGATTGACTTCGTCGTCAAGGATGTCATCGGCCGTGAATGGCAACTTGGAACTGTCCAAGTTGATTACAATCTGCCAGAACGATTTGACCTATGGTACAAAGGAAACGATGGAGAAAACCATCGCCCTGTCATGATTCATCGAGCACCATTTGGGTCGATGGAACGATTTTGTGGAGTCCTTATCGAGCATTTCGCAGGTAAGTTCCCAACTTGGCTCTCTCCGACACAATGCCATATCCTCACGATCTCAGAGAAGCATAAAGGCTACGCTGCAGAAGTTGCAGAGAAGTTGAGAGAACAAAATGTTCGTGTGAAAATTGACGATGGTGATGACACAATCGGAAAGAAGATTCGAACACATCGTAAGATGCGTCCTGCTTACATGATGATTCTTGGAGATGGTGAAATGAACAACGATTGTGTATCTCTGCGCTCCAGAACAGGTTCTCAGATTTCTGATGTTCCACTCGACCAATTTGTCAATGATATTGTCAAAGAGATTCGTGAAAAGGCTTCAGAACCAAGTTTGGTTCCTGATTCTGAGTGAAAAATCTGTCTTTAAATACCGCTTTTATTCGCATTCAATTAAAAGCAAAATGTGTTAGGAGATTCATGTCGGCTCCATCCATTCTCGACGGTTTTTCCGTCGTTGCGATTGTGCCGCTAATTCTAGCAGCAGCAATTGCGTTGCTGTTTTGGAGAACGGTTGTCCCTCGTCAATTACGCGGATTGCAGGTTGCCTTTGAGACTGGACCAAAGCGGTATGAAGTCCACACGATTACATCGACGTTCGGAGAAGCTCGAGATCTGCTTCAAAGCAGAGGTATGCGCTTTGGAGTTGCAACCTATCTTTTTGCACTGACAGGAGCGCTCTTGCTCTTTTTTGAGTATCTCATTACCTCACAGGGATGGAGTGATGGGTACCATGCTCCAAATATTGCACTCGCTTTGATTCTCATTGTCTGGCCAGCGGTCATCTCCTCTGGCTCTTCGCTGGGTGCTCAAATCATCAAGCCAATTGGACATGGACGAGCTCGATTACAGGAAGCAAGTCGAGCACGATCGTACGCCTACATTGCCCTGACTGTTTTTTGGTTCTGTGGCGTAGGGATAATGTATACGATTCTTGATGCTAGGGGTGTATCATCAGACCGTAAATTGAGCGTTTGCCTACTGCTTGCTTTCGCACCCTCTATTATTGCCTACGGGCGTGTTTTGGGTACATCCTGGCAAGCATTACGTCAATCCTCTTCCCAGATTGCTAAAGGGAAAGCCTCGCCGTTCCACAATCATGTTCCAAACGCTCGTCAACAATTGATTGCACGCATTGTTCATTTCAACACCATTGCAATGCCTATTGTCGCAATTAATACATTGATTTCTCTTGTTGCAATCCTTGTTTCTCCTGAATTGTTTACACATTCAGATCGTGTACTGGAACTTCCAGAATACAGAGAACAAGCAACAATTATGGAAGAAGGTGGCGTACTTGGGTTCTTCCTTATCGAATTGTTCTCCAACATAGCAGAGCCGGGTCTTCGCGTCCCTTTGGTCTCAGCCATCCTTCTCTTCCTTCTTCTCAACGTAGCATTGGTTGGATTCCTGTTTGTTTATGAAGTCGCAAGAATTCTGTTCTTGGATGTTCAGGATGTTTCTGGAAGAGGCGGCATTCGACTCGCAGACAGTCGACTGCTTCGAGCAGAGCGTAGTCAGCAAGCAAAAGTTCTGAACTTTTGTTTCACTGGATTCGCAGGCCAATCCATGCTGTTGTTAGCACTGGCTATGATCACATTCTGGGATTCCAGTTTCTTACCTCAAGGTGAACAATGTGGTGCATGGGAGGATACGCTGTGCACTGTTGTTACCAAAGATGCCATGGAAGAATTGACCTGGATGCTCGCTGCCGGTGGTCAAATCGGATTCCTTTTCATTTGGTTAACATCACTACAAGTCGGTTCGAAACTGGATGATATTTCCTTTGATGCTTCAATCAGTGAACAAAGAGATATGCTGACACAGATGGAAGACGTCATCTATCTCAAGCAAAAACCATTCACTGAGCTCGTAGCAAAGGATGCTTGGACACGAGCAATTGAACAGTTTGATGACATTCTCAACACAACTGAAGATTCGATGCAAGGTCTTGATTTGTTGAGAGAAACTGGAGCGAGAATGCAGCTCTTTGCTGGATTAAATCGATGGGAAGAGGCGGAAGAATATGCCGTATCTATGCTTGCGCTCCAAGGTGGCCGTGAAGCACAAGTTGCAAGATTGGTTCTTGCTGCTGCTAGCATAAGTCAGCGAGATCTGCCAGAAGCGGCTCCTCGATTGTCCCTGCTCAACAAGAGTGATGTTGAAGCTGCTCGCCTCCATTGGTTTGCTGCTGTCCTTAATTCGAAACGAGAGGTTCCAGTTACATCTCAACCAATTCTGAGTATCGATCCTTTGATGAGACGGAACATCGATTTGTTACGGCGTACATCGGTTGGTGAACCACGACCTGCTAAAGCAACAAAGAATTCTCCTCCTTACAGAATGATGTTGCTTGGTGATTGTGCGAGAATGCGTTTAGCAGGTCGTCATGAAGAAGCAATTACCATTCTGGAAGACTTCATGAAGAAATTTGAGAACCATTCCGACTATCCAACCTCAACATGGTCTCAAGGAAAGGTTGTCCTTGCATTGATGCACTTGGATGCGAGTCGGCCAAACACTGCTGTTCGTATCGCTCGTGAATTACGTACTTCTGAGCCTCGACATCCACATGTTCGTTCTCTGGTTCGAATTCTTCATGAATTAGGTCACATTGATGCTATGGGTGGTGAGTCTACTGGGATTACAATGCTCATTGATTCAGGCGGAGACTGGATGAAGAATTGGCCTCTTGTTCATACGGTTCAAGTCCCACCACGATTGAGTGGTTCTCGCTCACTCAAACATGCTGTGAAAGCAAACGTGTGGATTACACATTCACCTGAGCAATCCGTCTCCAAATATTACAATAAACGATCTGCATGGAAGCGAATCCCATACAATTCAAACGAGAAGGAAGCACCACTTGGATTGTATCTGCACCTCTATGGAATCATTGCTACAATCGGGGGAATGCCTGTTGATCTTGGCCTTCCAGCAGGGTTCGATATTGAAGCCCTTGAGAACAGAGGTCTTCTCTGACTAGACGCGTCTTCGTAGACGTTCCATTGCTGCATCCGCCTGACCAAGTTGTTCCAATGCCTCTGGAACTTGTCCTTCTTTGAGGCGATCAGCAGCAAGAGCAATCGCTGCATCTGTATTCTTCATGTCCTCATCTGTTGGAGAAAGATTCGATGCTTCGCATTGATTACGGAGAACTGCCCATTCTTCGCGAACGAATGTGAGCAATGTGTTTGCTTCATCCTGTTCATTTCCAAGAGCATCTAAATCGATGGTTAGACGTTCAAGAAGTGTTGCAGCATGACTCCATTGTCGTTCATCTGCTGCTTTCTGAACGGATGTGAAACGAAGCATCCACTTGTCTGAATCTGAGAACCCTTCGAAACGGGCAAGGAGTTTCTTTCGTTGACGTAATGCACGACGGACACTGTCCATTGCTTCTCGTTCGATTTTGATGACTCGCATGATTCCTTCTCCAAGACCGATTGCTTGCCCGGTATCGCCTGCTTCTAGAGCAGCTTCTGCTTGATCCATACGATGCTCTAGATCTGTTGTATCAAATCCTTCAGTTGCTTTCAGTGCCTTAGCAGCATCTTTCAAAACGACTTCTGCTCTCTCCTTTGCATCACCATCTGCTTGCAGTTGAATCGGAATGACAACAGCGAGTTCGAATGCCTTCTTAGGAGCCTCTCGTTCAAGTTGCTTACGAGCATCCCGAATGATTTCTCTCATGTTGTCAATAGCAGCCCCTGATTGCCCTGTTAACAATTCATTTGCATGGTTAATCGCTCCTTCTGCTTGTGCCCACCAAGTGACGATTTCCTGAGCTCGTAATTTCGCTTGACGATACAAGGCCTCTGCTTCTCGAAGAGAACCCAGAGAGGCTTCTCTTTGGCCCATGTCGTAGGATTTACGAGGTCGCTTAGCAAGCGGAGTTAGATCTTCTGCATGTTCGATAACTGCGAGTGCTTCTGTGCGAACAACATCCACGTCTCCAGCGAGAGAAAGGGAACGGTCAATGTCTTCTTCTGCTTCTGCAAGAAGGCGCATTCCAAAAGCAGGGTCAATGTGCCCTTCTTCCTTGGCCGTTGTCACTAAACTGCTTGCTTGATCCACCGCCGCTCCTTCTGAGCGAAGAATCAGAATACGATGTTCAAGGCGGTCTAGTTCAATTCTGAATGCTTTCCTCTCTTGACGTAGGTTGTCTCCAGCAATCCAAAGATACAGGACATGGAGGAGAACAATTGCGGTTAAGGATGGATGCAACCAATCACTTGTAGACTGAATCCAGGCTTCTTCTGCTCTATCTCCAACAAGAACACCAAACACCGTAAGTCCGCCAATAGCGGTCATCATTGCTCGGAATCGCATAACATCGATTCCTCCACGGAGCGTCTTGGCTGAACCTTGAAGCATTGCTATACCAAGACCAAGCAACAGGACACAAGCGAGTATTTCACTCATATCTGTCCCATAAGATCGTATTGAGAACATCATCAAGAGTGGCCAAAACATGCTGCAGGCAGCGCCTACTCGTGTTCTTGCCTTGGGATCATCGAGGATTAAATCTTGAAGAATGATGCCCCAGAGAATGACAAGTATTGGCATACCCAATCCCGAGAGAAGTTTTGCATCTCCAGAAAAAGCATCCTTCAGCGTAGGCCAAGCCAACCATACCGCTCCGGTAAGGCACATTAAGGCACAAATCGTACTCAGGCGCTCGATTCGCTGGATGCGAAGGAGACGTTCAGCCTTGATGGCATCCTCTACATCTCCCCAGAGCATAATTCAACGGAGATATGTTTTCGTCATGAAACCACCGACGGTTTGCATCCAAATCTGCAACAATGTTCATGGGTATGCTTGGATGGTTGGGATAGAAGGGGACTTGAAATGAAAGGGCTCATCACGATGGACGATTTAACCAATGAAGACATTCTCAGCATCCTCGATGATGCTTCACGCTTGCTTCCAGTAGCACGAGGGGAGACCTATCTCCCACTCCTTGAAGGCAAGATTCTGGGGAACCTTTTCTTCGAGCCAAGTACCCGTACGCGAATGTCATTCGAGACCGCAATGAAGCGTTTGGGTGGCGACGTTGTCAACCTTGGAGATGTGAAAACCTCGTCTGTAGTCAAGGGTGAAACACTGTTTGACACCATTCAGATGGTCGATGGCTACACAGACATCATCGCAATGCGCCATCCTCGACAAGGTGCTGCCCGTTACGCCCAGGATGCTGCTCGCGTACCAATCCTAAACGGCGGAGATGGTGCTGGGCATCATCCAACACAAACCATGCTCGATCTGTTTACAATCTTGCAATCACATGACACGCTTGAGGGATTATCTGTTATCCTCGCAGGAGACTTGCGATATGGGCGTACTGTCCACAGCCTCTCTCATGCATTGGTTCGATTTGGTTGCAAACTTATTCTCGCATCACCTGAACTTCTACGTATGCCTACTGAGATTATCGAAGACTTGCGAGAGCATGGTGCTGATGTTACTGAAACTGAAGACTTACTTGGCAACATTAACGATGCAGACGTCGTCTACATGACACGTATTCAGAAGGAACGCTTTGCAGATGAAGATGAATACATCAAGGTTGCAGGCGCATACAAACTTCACGCACGGGATGTTGCCAATGTGAAGGCTGAGATGATCATCATGCATCCACTCCCACGTGTCGATGAGATTCATCCAAGCGTTGATTCAACCCGACATGCACGATACTTTGAACAAGCCTTCAACGGCGTTGTCGCTCGAATGGCCCTTCTTTGCCGATTGTTGAACATCGAAGTACCTGCTGAAATTCACGGAGGTGAGGCTTGATGGCTGATGAACATAACATGAGAAGAGTTACTGCAATCCGTAATGGAACCGTTATTGATCACATCCCTTCTGGTCAATCGTTAAAAGTTCTCGAACTCCTCAACATCGCTCGAGACACTTCAGTCCCTGTGTCCTTAGTCATGAACGTACCATCGAAGAAGATGGGTTCAAAGGATATTGTCAAAGTTGAAGACCGTGAATTAACACAAACTGAATTGGATCGCCTTGCTCTGGTTGCTCCTGATTCCAGTATTGCGATTATTCGGGCATATACTGTAGCTGAGAAACTTGAAGTTAATCTCGGTAAAGAAGTACGAAATGTTGTTCAATGCACATTCTCAAACTGCATCACGCAAAATCTACGGGAACCACTTCCACATCGACTGCGAGTCACAAACACAGATCCTCTTACGCTTCGTTGCCACTATTGCCAACGACCACAAGACTTGGATGAATTGATTCACAACTTACTCTAAATCTAGGTCGAGTAAGTCTCGCATATCGCATGCTTTGCATGTTGCCCCTGATGTAGGAGAACCGCAGCGTTCACACTTCATTGGTTGGGCACGAGCTTGAGCAGGTTCTTGCTTTGCAACCATCTTGATGTTGTCTGCCATTCGGACAAGGCTATGTCTTGTTCCAGGAACATCCTGTTCCATTTGTGCAACGAGATCTCTGTACCTCCATCGAAGGGCTCCCTGAGCGTATGGGCACTCCTCATGATGCATTGGAAGTTCTTTATGCATTGCAAGCAGATGGATTTCTTGCTCTGGAATCCAGCGTAGTGGAACAATTCTTGGAGGCAATCCATCGACTGGAGAATCTGTGTGAGGGGCAAGACGGAGCGTTCTGTCAATGTCTCCATTGGCCATATTCATCAAGACTGTTTGAGCCATATCATCGAGATTATGCCCTAGAGCCATAACATCAGCATTCACTTGTTCTGCAAGTGCGTTAATGCCTTGTCTTCGAAACACACCGCAGTATGAACAAGGCATTGTCGAAGCCCCTGCACTTTTCTCAGAAACCATTGGCAAGCGGCGAACGACTTCATCCATTTGATGGAATTCAAGAGATTCGTATGAAGTGGTGATGAATTCAACACCTAGATCCCTACAAAGATCGATTGCACATTGCATCGATGGGGGGCGATATCCTTCGATTCCTTCATCAACACAGCCTGCTACAATTCGAACGTCACGTCGCTTGCCGACAAGATCAACAAGCATTGTAAGCAACACAGCAGAGTCCTTACCGCCTGATATGGCAACGAATATGGTCGTATCTTTTGATTTGTCGAGAACAAGTTGCTTACGCAATTCTCTTCCAACCTTTTTGCGAATAGATTGTTCAAGATGAGACCCGCACAATACACGCCCAGAGTAGGCCTGCTCCACAACAGCATCCTTTCCACAGACATCACAGGCTGGAGCCTGGAAAAGTGCCTGCGTGGGTTCCGCCATGGTAATTCGTCTCAATTCCACCATTAAACGCCTCCGATGGATGTGGTGATGGAATAAAAAATTCAATTGAAAATTTTAAAATTCAATTGCAATTTTTAATATTAATTGGGAAAATTTCCTTCCATGAAGCGCGGTAAATCATGGTCATTTGGTTATCCGCGCCTTCACGAATCTCAAAATACAGTTGGAATTTTCAAACAGGTCGACAAATCCCCCTACGGGGGAAGAGTTTCGGGAAAGTTCTTGAATGGTACGCTGTTGTCAAGAGGTTTGAGCAACCATGCTGAACAGTGTTTTTTCTGGTCTTTGTGAAATCAAAGACGCACGTCATGTTCGGCTTTTCGATCAGTTCGGAAATGAACATTCCACGACAAAACGTTGGCCAGAATCTCTGAAAGAGCAGCGTGTTGAATGGTCTAAATGCGCCTCAGTCGCTTCTTCCTTAGGAATTGGTGAACTGCACGAAGTATGGATTGAATCACGACGACTTACCGTCATTGACCAGATTGATGCAGGGGTATTTGCTGCTATTTCTGGCAAAAACGGTTCGAAAGGTATGTGGCGTTACCAACTTACACGTCAACGACAGCGCATAAATGCAACAAAAACACAGGTGATTTGATGTTTGATTTACCACACAGCGAGCAAATAGATGAAGAATTAAACGTATCTCCAGGTACAATTCAACCGTTTGAAAACGGATATATTACCACATGGGTCGGCAGAAGAAAAACACCCTATGGCCATCGACTTGTTCGAGCGGGCAGGATTGTTGGTTGGCTTTGTGAAGGCGACAGTGCTACGAAACTCCTTGGAGGAGGCGATGCACGAAAGGCTTTGGAAGCTGCTGAAGAAGGTACGCACAGACTCGTTGGTTACGCTTGTTCACTCAGAGGCCTTGGGTCGTTGGCGACACTCATTCCTGAAGCCTTTGAATTTCAAGCAGATGCCCAAGGTCTTTCTGCAGGATCATCACTCACAGACCGGCTCTTCGCCCGAAACATTTCTGCCGTTCTTTCCACACTTGAAGGATACGATCACGTCCAAGGAGCACTTGCAGCAGATCAAGGAATTCTTATCGATAGTGCAGGAACACTCCCAGGCAAATCTGAGGAACTGGCCTCGAGTATCTCATCACTCGCTGATTCGATGGCATCACATCAATCACAATTAGGTGGAACTGAACAAGGATATGCTACGCTGAAGATGGGTGATGCGTCAGTATTGCTTGCTTCGAGTAGTACCATTGTTATTGCAATATGGACTGAGCTCGACACGAATCATGCTCGCCTTTTGACTGATCTTACCGCTCAACTCGATGGGGAAATCGGCACCTATGCTGAAGGAGCAGCCACCCTCCCTGATGGATTCATCCTCAGAGAAGGAAAAGGTGGCTCAGATGCAGTCATGTCTATGCTCAGTGCAGCTCTTGAAGAACAAGTGACTGGACATCTCAAAGCAGGCGCAAGTAACAAAGCAGTATCACTTGCATTGGTTAAGGGAATTCCAGTAGCAATGGCGGCAAATGGACAATCTTTTGATGAGGCCATGATGGGATTAACGGAAAGTAAGCGTATTGTGAAACTCCATCGCCTTGCTTCAGGAACAACGGTTTCATCTTCAACAGGCGATGTTGAATCCTTCTCACTGGAGAGTTTTGTTGAGGCTTTATCATCCGTCCGAACTCGATCTGAAAAGCGAAAGGAAACCATGATGCATCGACTCATGACAATGTATGGATTTGAAATCGGACTTGACCTTGTTCGCCAGCATCGAAGTAAGGTCTCAATTCGAATCGATGGAGCGGATTCGAGTAAGGGCTTACCGGCTGCATCTCCTGTAGCAGGTGTTGATGCCGGATTAAGACGACGACTTGAGGAAGCAGAACTTCGTTCAGACTCCCTTTTGCGGACGAATGCTGGATTAACAACGCAATTACAGGATTCTGAGAAACAGAGAACTGAGGCTCTCATTCGCTTGGGAGAGATCAAAGAATCTTCTGGGGATCAATCATTAACCATTCAGTCAAAAAACGATGAACTCAATCGAGTTCAAGTCACTGTCTCTGAATCAAGAACTCGAATGGAACAAGCGGAAGAACGTGCAGACCGATTACTACGACGTGTGAGTGAGCTTGAGCATCAACTGAGTGAACGTGCTGGTGAACTCGCCAAGGCACTTGGAAATGCAACAAGCAGTGAAGCACTTCGAAATGAGTTGGAAGAGCTCTCCTCAAGTGAAGCCTCTACTCGTGCTGAACTTGAATCAAATGCACAGAAGTTGTCATCTGTTCGTGATCAAATCGATACAGAGGAACGAAGACTACGAGCCCTTGAAGAACAAATATCTTCGATGCGAGAACGTCAATCGAGTGCCCAAAGCAAATCGAATGTTTCTGAAGAAAAGGTTCGTGCTGCACAGGCCAAACTTGACCAAATCGAAGCAGAGACAATTGCAAGTCGACGAAGAGCAGAAGAAGAGCGTCACCGCCTTGCTGAGGATGAAGCACGACGTATGCAACTCCATTCTGAAATGCGTGAATTAATGACTGAACGACGGGACATCTTGACCGAATTAGGTAACCTCGGTGCTCGACGAGGTAATGCAGAGACTGAATTGTCTGGCCTCATTAGCCGAGCAGAAGCACTAACAGATGCTCATGAAGAAGCTGTTTCAGACATTGCTGAAGCGGAACGACTGAGAGCACGACTCTCTGAAGAACCACTCGCTCAAGCATTGCTCAACGATGATTCAACGTTCAGAGGACTCGGTCCAGTCATCGAACGTTTAGAACAAGCAAGAACTCTTGGATACTCAGTCATTCTTCTCGATCGTGCAGTAGAACGAGCGTTACAAATTGTTCAATCTACAGTTGATCATATTGCTGCAACTCCACGAAATCTGCTCAGCAGTGAAGTGATGACCCTACTAGAGCGACAAGTTCCTCAGACAGCAGGAGCAGTACGTGGACTTGCTCGATGGTCAGTTCAACAACGATTGGAAAATCAGCTTGGTGAAACTGTAGGCCATCTCATCTTAGATTTGGAAGGTATTCTCGAGGATTATGATCGTTCGATTACTATGTTGAGACGGATGCGAAATGTTCTCGACCAATTAGGTCAACTCGGAGCACCTCCAGAAGAGATTGATGCTCTACGCATGAACTGTATGCGTCCTGAAGCACTGCCAAGCGTTGCCGTCGAAACACGACGATTGATTCGTATTGCCCTAGATGACATTTACTTAGAGGCCGACCAAAGGGATGCTGGCGAAGCAATTGCCCTTGAACAGACTGCAGGTGTTTTGGAAGAACTCCTCACACAAATTGACGCATCAGGATTAACAAAGGGAGTACCAAGAGGCTCTATGTGGGATTTCCAACGAGATGGATATCTTCCGTTTGAACGAACAGCAATACCTGTAGGTCAGAGAACTCCTGTCATGGATGAGATGATTCAACACATTCAGCCAACACTCATTGTTGATGAAAGTGTGTCACTCGATGCTGAGCCTGCACCAGAAATTGTCACTGAAAATGGATGGGAAGAGATGCCTGCGCCAGTTGATGTAGAAAGGCCTGCCGTTGAGGAAAGACAAGTTTCTGAAACTCGACGTCCGATTGAAGAGGACCGAGTAGACCTTGAAGCTGAGTTAGCACGCCTCGATGCTGAACGGAATATTCGTGGAGTGAGGACACCAGAAGTAAAGGTTGATCCACATCTTGCTGCATTGGAACATCAACTCTCAGAGTTAGATTTTTGAGGTGATGATATGACTGAAACATTTCTTGGAAGAAACGAAAAAGTTGGCTCAACATATCCTATTTGGCTAGATAGAAGCATCTTCATTCTTGCAATCATAGGATTCGTTTTCTTGAATCAATACATGTGGAATCAGATTGATTCAACCTGGCTTCAATGGACTGCATCCGTTGTTTTAGCCATATTCTTACTGATTATGACTGAAGTGAGTGGAAGAATAATCCAAATGCTTCGAGCAAATGCATGATCATATTTTCTTTTCTTCGACTGGGGCCTGGGTCTTGTTCCCTAGGGTTTCAATTAAACCCCAAACTCTCTGCCATGGGATGAAAAAGCGCAATAGTGCGATTATACTCAAGAAAAGAAGCGCGGATATGACTAAGCCATAAGTTAGCGTCAATTCGATGGATTCTGAAACTTGAGCAGCCCATTGGCTTCCTGTTGAAGAACTCACAATCTCGAGAAGGACACTGTGGAATCCAAGAGCAATCATCGTAACTAAACCAGTGATGGAGAGGAATCCTGCTGTGTGTCGTAGGTGTCCGTTGAGAACATTGTCCATTTGCTTAACATATTCAGGGTCTCTCTTGCATGATTCAGGAAGTCTGTATGCATATTCGAGATATCGAATAACGCCGAAACCAGACTCTTGGAATACCATAATCAATACAGCGATAAGAATCAGTGAGAGTTGTTCAGGCGTCACTAAATCAAATCCAAATATGCCGATTGTGGGATCGCTTACTTGTGTTTCAAGTGTCTTCAGATTAGCCCCCCAATCACCTAACTGTGTCTTGATGAGTGGGAACGTAAGGATTGCGTGTATACCGAGGAAGAGGAGTGTAAATCCAATCGCCCAACCAATTGAACGTCTTGACAAGCCCCAAATTCCACGTGTACCCATAATAACTGGTAAGAGATATACGAATAGAATAACAAGTGACAAAATCATCAGCAAGGGCCATTCTAATGTCTTCAATTCACCTTCTGAAGGAGCCCTGAAGTCGAGTGAGAAAATCATCGACGGAACCCAGGTCAAGAGAAGTCGACCAACCAAAGAGACCATGAGAAGTATGATGAATCCAAGTTTGATCCTTTGTTGTAGTTTTGGCGATTGGAATGCCATTAGTGCCATAGAACCACCGAGAAGAAGTCCCAGGATTATTGGAACATAGAATCGTGCAAGACCTTGCCTTCCTTCACCAGTAATCCAGTCTCCAATTGGGACTTCGCCGACAAGCGATTCAAGCGTCTCGAAGACCATGGTGTGGTCAATACTGTTGACGACGTAGGTTGAAACAACCTCGAGATACATCCAGACGAGAGCAATTGTTGCTACGACTTGTAATGTGATAATTTGCCATTGCTTCCTCAGCATCTTGAGATGGAGTGTACGTGGACGACCACCAAGAAGGGAGACGTCGCTCTGAGGATCAACTTCACCTGCCATCTAGAATCCCCTCACTTGCATAATAGCCTGAGACAAATCCATGTCTGGCATCCAATCGATAACTTGTGCACCTGAACCCGCAAGGGTTGTCAAACGATTTTGACGCTCAAGTTTGAGAACTTCATAGGACATACGTGGAATACGAGAAACGAGACGCTCGAAATCAATACTCGATGGAGACAATACTGTGACTTCGTGTCCTCTTCCAACAAGGTCTCGTACAGCAGCAGGGACTGTACCGTCACCTTCACATGATGAGATAATGAAAACGGGGCTGCCTCGACTGAATCTTCCACTTAATGAATTCGTGACAGCTTGCAATGGCATACTCCCTTCAGGTTTCACTCCAGCAAGAGAACTGAGGATTTTGAAATACTGCTTGTCTCCTGTGTCTGGAGGAAGATAGGACAAGCCATCTCCGTAGATGCTTAATGCAACGCTGTCACGTCGCTTTAGGAAAAATGCTGCAAGGCTAGCTGCACTCACTGTTCCCATTTCAAGTGGATTCTTCAGCACAGTTCCAATTCGTGAAACATCTCTCGAATCGAGAAGAATGTACAGATCAGTAACAGCATCACGGCACTTTTCATTAACCATCAAATCGCCTGTTCGTGCAAATGCTTTCCAGTTGATGTTCTTGAATGGGTCACCAGGAACGTATTCTCTCAAAGAATAGAATTCTGAACCTTGCCCAGGGGTTCTCAGAGTTGTTGCTCCAGTGTACATCTTGGGTGTACGAGAACGCAAGAAGGCTTCCTCAACTTCTTTGATTTGAGGAAAGATGACAATGTCTGAATGGTGATCGACATACATATCTTCTACGCCGAGGTTGAATGTGTTTCGAACACGAAGGGAAACAGGTCCAATTGAGTAATGTCCACGAAGTGGACAGCGCAATACGTAGCGTATGCGGGCACTTTCGCCAGGTTTTAGGTTGAGGCGCATCTGATTAAGACCACTTCGAAGTTTCATTTCATGCGGAATGTTGTCGTACACATCGAGGAGTTGGGTACGTCGGTTGCTTCGGTTGGTGACAAGAAGTTCAACATACAGGTCATCGCCTTTGTACAAGTTATCAGCGGAAAGTGTGCGCTGTACTTCGATATCACCGTGGCCAGATACCCAGGAGTTAACCACAATGAATGTGATTAAAGCCAAACCAAGAATCATCATCTGATTGTTGGTAATCATCATACCGATCAGAATAAGTGCGATACCACCGGTAAAGGTGAACGCTGCCTTACGCGTCCACATAGTACTCACCTACGCCCCCAAGCTTTGATTCGCTTCACAAGTGCAACGGATTGTTCCAATGAATACTTTCCAGGTTCAATTGCAAATTTAGCAAGGACTGGGTCTTCGATTAGACCAACCAATTCCTTAGCGGGCATGGCATGGAATTCATCTCTTGTCAATCCATTCTGATTTCGAACCTTGGAAAGGAATACCTGCCGTATTTTCTCCGTTTTCGCATAGTACGTGTATCTGTTTGCATCTCCAAATCCGTAGTAAATGATGCTAAAGATGTGGCGCCATGGTTCTGGGTCTCGCTTTTTGAGAAGTACACCCTCAAATGTGATGAAGAGAACAACGAACAGAGCAAGCATTGCAAGCCCTTCTCCTGTAAAGTAGACGAGTAGGAAGTAAACAGTATTGTAGGAATCAGCCAAGAGAGCGTTCTGTGGGTGGCGGCTTTCGTCAAAGATGACCATTGCATTCTCAGCAGGTTCTCCTGTTTCACCGTCTTTTGTACTCATTAAGGATTCAGAAATGACATCGAGCGCCCACTTTCTATTATCGTTAGCAGGGACGGTTTTTTGCGGTGTTTTACCGTACTCTCCATTGTTGAACCCTTCGTAGTCATAAATCGCGTTAATCAGTGCACTGCCATCTGCAATGAAGAACACTCTACCGCCTTCATCTGGATCACAACTCGACGAAGCACATGCTTCGATTGAGAGATTAAATTGGCCCGAAAGGTCAGGTGTTTCACTCGTTTGTTCGTTACCAATCCACAGGTCTCCATCACCATTGACATCGACAGTTGCTTGATTGCTGGTAACGGCTCGAACGTTTACGTCATTGAGAGCACCCTTTACACCTGGTACGATTTCAAGTCCAGTCACGTTGTTAAGGAGCATGGTGTAGGTGGCATTGTATTCGATTCGGCCGAGTTCTCCTGAACTCTTGACCCAGTGATGTGAGCAAACCCCGGCATCAGCCAGAGTCATGGACTGACCATCAAGTTCAGTGCACGGATGTGGACCTGTGACATCAGACCAACGCTCATGTTCGTCAATTGTGGTCTCATCAAGTGTTGTTCCGTTCATTCCACAAGGGCTTTCTTGCATACACATCCAGATGTAATTGTAGTCAAGTTCTGCAACGTAATTACTGTCGTACAACTGATAGCCAGAATAGCGTACTCCGTAGGCTTCACCAATACTTCCAGCGTATCCAAAGTCTTCCAAAACGATTACAGTTCCGCCATTGTCAACGAATTCTACAATTGCATCGACTTCTGAAGGTGAATAACCATCTTCTGTTGCAATCGTAATGAATCCATCTTCATCGAATTGTGGGAAGGAGAGCGTATCACGTTCAACTCCTGCAACGACGAACGTTGTGTTTCGAGGATCTTCAATGTCAGCTAACAACAGAGGACTGCTTACGAGAGATCGTGTTTCAATGCCCATATCGTTAATGTCCTCTCGGAACGCAGACATATCATCCCAATCGTCATCATACGCAGACAGTTGATTCGACTGACTGATATTGATAAAGTTCTGAAGAATTGTAAGCAAAAGGATACCAAGAACTGCCCAAAAAGCAACCTGAAGACCAATTCGCTTCAGATTTCTTGTCCGTTCCGCCGCCATTTCACTCACCTGCTAGAACACCGTTCAGACAAAGACGGGCTCGCATCGGTTTAGAAGGTTGTCCAAACGTGTTGCTAAAATGCTCATACATGCATCATCAAATTTTCAGCAAAATAACTTGCCCAAATGATGACACATCAGTTGAAGGAATGTACACATTTCCTTCCTTGGAAGGATAGGAAACACGACTGATGTCGAGATTATTTCCAAAGGCTATGACAAGGTCTGAAATCTCTCCATTGGAAATGTCTATCACAAAATCAACAAGGGTTCCAACTTCCTTGCCTTTTCGATCTTGGACGATACGTCCAAGCATTTCTTGACCGAAACTAGATTCCATATGCTTCGCCTTGTATTACCGACAGAGCAGGTAGGACTTGACCGTTTCCTTGCTCACATTGTTTCCATACCGAAGCCGTAATCACGGGTTCGCTTGATGTTGGAAAGTCCTGATGTCAAACGAGTTTCCATCTTTTGATAGTACTCGAGCATCTCAGGAGTTACAGTAGGACGGACACGAGTAACTGCTTCATCGAAGTGCTTCTTAGAGACCTTTTTCTTACCCTCTCGCATTGCAATAAGGGCTGCTTCTCGGCATACTGCTTCAATATCTGCACCAGTGAATCCTTCCATACTGGAAAGAATATCTTTGAGAGAGAATTTTGACAGTGGCATTCCTTGAGAGTGTATCTCAAAGATTGCTTCACGAGCCCCAGCGTCTGGAGGCGGTACGTGAAGAACACGCTCGAATCGTCCACTTCGCAGAAGTGCTGGATCAATCATCTCAGGTCTGTTGGTGGCGGCAACTATGATGACGCCATCAAGTGATTCAACACCGTCCATACTGGCGAGGAGTTGGTTAACAACTCTGTTCCCGACATCGCTGCCTTCACCGTTGGATGAACTTCTCATACTCGCAATGGACTCGAATTCATCAAGGAAGATGATTGAAGGAGAAGATTGCTTGGCCTTCTTGAAGATTTCACGGATTCCTCGCTCAGATTCTCCAACCCACTTGGAAATCATTTCTGGACCTTTTATCGAAATGAAATTTGCTTGAGCTTCGTTGGCGATAGCCTTGGCAAGAAGCGTCTTCCCGGTACCAGGCGCACCGAACAAAACAATTCCTCGAGGAGGTTTGATGTTGAAATGCTCAAAGATTTCAGGCTTTGTGAGTGGCCATTCGACGGATTCTTTCAAGCGTTCTTTGACCTCTTCAAGGCCACCTACTTCATCCCATTCAATTTTAGGGATTTCGACGTAAATCTCACGAAGGGCTGATGGCTCAATGTCTTTGATTGCATATCTGAAATCATCCATTCGAACTTCCATCTTTTCAAGGACTTCTGGAGGAATGGTTTCTTCTTCCAAGTCAATTTCTGGAAGATAACGTCGTAGCGCTTTCATTGCGGCTTCTCGGACGAGAGCAGCAAGATCCGCTCCAACAAACCCGTATGTGTTGTCAAGAACCCAATTGATTTCAAAATCATCAGCAATCGGCATTTGTCGTGTGTGGACATCCATGATTTCTTGTCGCCCATCGCGGTCTGGGACACCAATCTCAATTTCTCGGTCGAATCGGCCCGGACGTCGCAGAGCCGGGTCAAGTGCGTCTCTGCGGTTGGTTGCGCCGATGACAACGACATTGTCACGGCCTTGCATTCCGTCCATTAGGGTGAGCATTTGAGCGACGACACGTCGTTCTACTTCTCCGCTGACATCTTCACGCTTAGGACAAATTGAATCGATTTCGTCGATGAATATAATCGCAGGCGAGTTTTCACTTGCTTCGTCAAAGATTTCTCTGAGTTGTTTCTCTGATTCACCGTAATACTTGGAGATGATTTCAGGACCATTAATCGACTTAAAGTGAGCGTTTACTTCAGTAGCAACAGCCTTTGCAATCATCGTTTTACCAGTCCCAGGTGGACCGTGAAGAAGAACTCCTTTTGGAGGGTCAATTCCGAGTCTTCGGAACAATTCAGGATGCTTCAGAGGAAGTTCAATCATTTCGCGAACTTTCTGCAATTGTTGGCCAATTCCACCAACGTCCTCGTAGGTGATTCCTTCAGATTGTCCGACGTCTTCATCGTCAATCGCTTCGTCTTTGATGATGATATCGGTATCGCTGGTGACTTTCACGATTCCTTTTGGAGTGGTTTGAACAACTGCAAATGGCAATGCTTCAGCAAACAATGTCATGCCTGGAATGAAGATTCTATCACCGGCCATAACTGGACGCTTAGAAAGGCCTCTGCGAGCAAAGCCTTCGATACCAGGGCCGAACTTCACCTTCTGCTTGTTTGCCATTACTGGGGAAAGTGTAAGTTTCGTACATTCCTTTGCCTCGGCTTTGATGACATCGACTCGATCGCCTAAACTTACACCAGCATTCTTTCTGATGATTCCGTCTATTCGGACAATGTCCATTTTTGCATCTTCTGGACGACTTCGCCAGTAGATAGCAGCTGTTGAGCGCTTTTCGCCACGGATTTCAACGATGTCACCAGGCTTGAGGTCAAGACCATGGTCTCCCGAAATTCGTGCTCTTCCGTGTCCTACATCGGATGGAATTGCCTTTGCTACCCTTAACGAAACTCCGTCATCATCGCCGCTCATGGGTTGTCTAAATCCTCAGGGTACTAAAACAGTTAGATGAAGAAATCCCCTTTTTATGTACATGGAAATCAATCGTAGACTTCATGGAGGGAATAGAACTCGGACGGTCATGGTCCACGTACTCGAAGCAGGTCTCACCTACCTTGAAGCAAACAATCCAAACAACCGCCCCGCTGTTAAAGGGTTCAATATCATCAACGGTCAATTAACCGAAGCAAGTGATGGTTCGACCTTTGAATCGATTAACCCTGCAATCCTTGATGACAAGCTTGGAACTTTCCCTCTTTCAACTAAAGACGATGTCCATGCTGCTCTCGATGCTGCTCACGCTGCATTCCCATCATGGGCTGCAACTCCAGCCCCTACTCGAGGTCAAATCATCGGAAACATGGGAAGACTCCTCATGGAACACAAGGATGCAATTGTTGCATTGGAAACCAGAGAAATCGGAAAGACACTGAAAGAATCTGCGGGATCTGTCCAAGAAGCAATCGATACATGCCTTTTCTTCCAATCTGAAGGGAGAAGACTTTACGGTCAAACAGTCAACTCTGAACTGCCAGACAAGGAACTGTTCACCTACCGGCGACCCCTCGGTGTCTGTGGAATTATCAATGCTTGCAACTTCCCAGCTGCTGTTCCGTTCTGGAAGATGATTCCAGCCATTATGTGTGGAAACACCTGTGTTTGGAAGAGTCCACAGGATGCTCCTTTACTCTCGTTTGCTCTTGCTCGAATTATGCACGAATCTGGACTCCCTGATGGAGTCATCAATCTGGTTCATGGAAAAGGAAGCGGAGCAGGACAATACTTGGTTGACGCAGTTGACGAAGGTCGTGTCAACAAAATCTCCTTTACTGGCTCAACAGAAGTTGGCAAGATGATCGGTGAAGTTTGCGGACGAAACCTCGTCTCATGTTCTCTTGAACTTGGAGGAAAGAACCCTCTCGTAGTTATGCCAAGTTCAAACCTTGACAACGCTGTAGAAGGCGCTTATTGGGGAGCATTTGGAACTGCAGGACAACGTTGTACATCCCTTGGAAATCTCATTGTCCACAAAGATGTCTACGATGAATTCATGGCCAAATTCATGGCAAAAGTCGAAGAAACAAAGATTGGAGATTCACTTGCTCATGATGGTGTTCTTTACGGCCCAATGCTCTCTGAAAAGTATGCAAAGGACTTCCTTGCCGGTGTCGAAATGTGTCTTGAATCTGGTGCAAAACAAATATTTGGTAAAGGCCGAATTACCAGCGACAACAAGCCAACAAACTTCCTAGGAACTGCTGAAGATGGCGTATTCATGTGGCCTCACGTCTTTACAGAAGTCACTGAAGACATGAAGTGTTTCCACGAAGAGGTCTTTGGCCCAGCAGTCACTATTTGTAAAGCAAACGATTTCGATCACGCTCTGCACCTTGCCAACGCAAGCCCGTACGGACTCTCTTCTGCAATCTACACAAACGACCGATTGGAAGCATATCGATTCAAGACTGGAATCAAGGCAGGTATGACTGGAATTAACAATTCAACAACCGGTGCTGAGGCTCACCTTCCATTCGGTGGAGTCAAAGGCTCTGGAAATGGTACACGTGAATCTGGTATTTGGGTTATTGAAGCCTACTCCTACTGGCACGCTGTCAACGATGAACTCTCTGGAAAACTTCAATTGGCGCAAATGGATGTTGAAGAAGTCGAAATGGTTGAAGCTCAAGTCAACTGGAACGAATTGGTCTAATCGTTAGATTATGCCCTCATTTTGTTGCATAAATAACATGAGGCTAAAGGGCCAACCTCAAAGACCCCGAGTCCTTGGATAAAGCATTCCCAGTTACTGGGAGGACGTGAACTTCATGGGCGAAGGCATCAAACTTCCCGTTATCAACGGCTTGGGACGTACAGATAGAATAGACAAATGGTGGAGACAACCACTTGCAATGGGCATCGCATTAACTGCAGCTCTCATCTACACTGCATGGAGACTCGTCATCTTCCCTGACAGTATTTCTTACGATCTTGAAGGTTCGAAAGTGATGTCACCTATCTTCTCTCCAAATATTCTGGAATGGGAACTTTTTGGCCTCAATGAGTGGGAACATCCAGGATGGGTCAATGCGGCTATTCTTGTCCTATGGATTCCATTTGGTTTCCGAGGGACTTGCTACTACATGCGCCGTGTCTACTACAGAACGTTCTTCCAAAGTCCAACTGCTTGCTGGGTTGACGAACCTGACATCAATAAGAAAATAGGTTACGGAGGAGAGAAGCGCTTGTTTATTTTCAACAACCTTCACAGATATTTCCTCTACGCAGCAATCATCATCATCGCCATCAAGTGGTGGGATGTAACCCATACTCTACATTTCGAAGAAGGGTGGGGATTCTCGTTTGGTACATTCATTATGGCTACTGAAGCATTTTTGCTAACAATGTACGTCACATCCTGTCACGCACTTCGCCATCTTGCAGGTGGTAGCCTTGACCGCTGGGTCAGCGGAATCTCTGCATTCCGTGGTAAACTCTTCAAAAGAATTAGCGTATTCAACAGATCTCACGGCTTTTGGTTTTGGACCAGTCTTGGATTCGTATTCTTGGGCGACTTGTGGACGCTTGCGGTGGCTGAAGGGCACATCAATGACATGGCCTTTGTAATATTGGGGTGATTAAATGACTGAAGAATACTTGAAACACGAATACGATGTTGTTGTTATCGGTGCTGGAGGAGCAGGTCTACGCGCTGCAATTGAAGCAGCACGGAGCGGTGCTAAGACCGCAATTATCACAAAATCTCTTCTTGGAAAAGCCCACACTGTCATGGCCGAAGGGGGCTGTGCTGCTGCTTTGCAAAACGCTGACCCTCGTGATGGATGGAAGGTTCACTTCCACGATACGATGAAGGGAAGCAAGTGGCTTGCTGACTGGCGCATGGCTGAATACCACGCAAAGGAAGCTCCAGACAGAGTACGTGAACTCGAACAGTGGGGTGCAGTCTTTGATCGTACACCAAAGCAACTCATCAATCAACGAAACTTTGGTGGACATACATTCCCGAGACTCGCTCACGTTGGAGATTCAACTGGACTCGAAATCATTCGTACATTGCAAGAACGTGGGATTCACGAAGGTATTGATATCTTCATGGAATACACCGTTCGCCATCTTCTCAAGGAAGGAGACCGTGTTACTGGATGTGTTGCTTACACCCGTGTAGATGGCGAATTCCATGCTTTCTCAGCAAAGTCTGTCATTCTCGCCACAGGTGGAATCACTCGATGCTGGAGCGTTTGTTCTGGTTCATGGGAGTACACTGGGGACGGTCATGCTCTTGCTATGTGGGCAGGTGCAGAACTCCGTGATATGGAATTCATTCAATTCCACCCGACTGGAATGGTATGGCCCCCGTCTGTACGTGGAATCCTTGTTACAGAAGGTGTTCGTGGTGAAGGTGGACGCCTTACAAACAGTGAGGGGGAGCGTTTCATGTTCGATTACGTCCCTGAAATGTTCAAGGGTGATCACGCCGAAACCATCGAAGAATCTGATAAATGGGTTGAAGAAGTTGTTAGTGGAAAGTTAGCAACCGTTCGTCGACCTCCTGAACTCTTGACTCGAGACGTTGTTGCTAAGGCAATCAAGGCTGAAGTTGGTGCCGGAAGAGGATCTGAACATGGAGGGGCCTACCTCGATATTTCACACCGTGGCCCAGAAGCAATCAAAAAGAAGTTGCCTTCAATGTATCACCAATTCATGGAATTGGCTGGTGTTGATATTACCAAAGACAAGATGGAAGTTGGCCCAACAGCACACTACGTCATGGGAGGAATCCTCGTCAATGCTGAAACTCAGGAATCAACTGTCCCTGGTTTGTACGCTTGTGGGGAAGCTGCAAGTGGACTGCACGGCGCTAATCGACTTGGTGGAAACTCATTGTCCGATTTGATTACATTCGGAAAGCGTGCTGGTGAATTCGCTTCGAAGCGTTCCAAAGACCTGGCTCAACCATCCATTGACGATGCACAAGTTCAAACAGCGATTGAAGAAATGATTCAACCGCTTAACAAGGAAGGGGGAGAAAACCCTGGAGTCATCTATGACGAAATGCGAGAAATGATGCAAAACAAAGTCGGAATCATTCGTACAAAGGATGAACTCGAAGAAGCACTTGTTGAACTTAATGACTTCAAGAAGCGAGCTCTCGCTTCCTTCCCAGGAACATCTCGGCGCTACAACTCCGGATGGCATCAGGCCCTCGACTTGATCAATATGGCTGACGTTTCCATTGCATGTGCTCTTGCTGCACTCACTCGTGAGGAAAGCAGAGGAGGACACACTCGAGAAGATATGCCAACACCAGAAGATGAATACTGGGGTAAGACTCTGAACATCATCTGGATGGAAGAAGGCGAGGTAAAGATTCGACAAGAACCCGTGGAAGAGATGAGAGATGATCTCAAAGACGCAATCAAGGAAGTAAAGACCATGATTGCAGAACGGGCTGAAGAACAAGCAGGAGGTGGCAAGTGATGTCATTGAAAGGAAAGAAGCAGGCATTCAAAGTAGCTCGTGGTGAAGACGGAGAAACAACGTTACAAGATTACGAAATTACGCTTGATGAAGGAATGGTCGTTCTGGATTGTATGCACCGTATTCAGCACGAAAAGGAACCTGATATGGCAGTTCGATGGAACTGTAAAGCAGGAAAGTGCGGCTCATGTTCTGCCGAAATCAACGGACGTCCTCGTTTAATGTGCATGACTCGTATGAGCGATGTCGTCGCAGAGACACCTAAAGGACAACCAATCGAAATCCGCCCAATGAAAGCATTTCCACACATCAAGGACCTTGTCACAGATGTTCAATGGAACTACGATATTGCTCAGAAGATTGCACCGATCAATGGTCCTGAAGAAATGAACTGGGAATTTAACCAAATGGAAGCAGACCGAGTACAGCATTTCCGTGAATGCATCGAGTGTTTCCTATGTGTCAACACATGCCACGTTCTAAGGGATCACGAGATGTTTGATGACTTTGCTGGACCAAGAAACCTCGTTCGACTTGCACAGTACGAAATGCACCCTCTCGATACAGAAGACCGTATTCCAGAAATCAAAAAGGAGTTCGGAATCGAATACTGTAACATCACACGATGTTGTACAGAGGTTTGCCCTGCCGGAATTCAAATCACTGATGATGCTATTATTCAGCTCAAAGAACGAGTCGTTGACCGTTACTACGACCCATTGCAGCGAATTTGGAGAACAATCACTCGAAAGAAGGTCAGATACTGATACTATTTCGTTTCAAAAAAAACCACTTTTGGCACCCGCAAAAACATAGCGTCATATACTCGCTTGGATGATGTATAGCGCATGGACAGAACACTATCAGACGTAAAAAGAGAGTTTTCAACCGCTAACACAGTCGGTTGCATTCTAGGCTTCTTGGGCCTTACAATCATTGCAGCAACGCAGTTAACAGCGCTCATGCCGTTACTGTTTGCACCATTGGTTTGTGGGACACTAGGATTCCTTCTATACAGATCTCAGATCAGCAACAAGCAAATTAACATCGTTGCAAAAACAAAGCCCAATGCAAGTCAAGCCTCAATGGTTTTGGGTAAGATATAATCCGATGAAGGATTCTTTGTTGCACGAGGCCAATCAACACATCTAACTCAAATGTTATTCATCAGGAATATGTAGGCCGAACATGGCCATAATCCAATGCCCTCATTGTGAGAAGGATATTGAATTAGACGCTGGCTCCGCTGGACTATTCGATTGCCCTTACTGTGAACAGCAGTTCTCATGGGGAAATGTGCCTCAGTCCCACACCACTAGATGGTTTGATTTATGGATCGGTTTACTTATTCCATCTTTGACTATTTTTCCAGGAGTACCAATCATGCTATTCATTTTTGAACCTCAAGGATTGGAAGTTTTGATTTATTTGATCGTAGGCATTATCTCAAATATCTCAACCACAATAATCCTTGGATTAATTGGATTACGAACGCAAAGATATCAATTAGCGCTAGGTGCGTTATCATCACCAATCATTAGTGCAATCACTTTCTATCTTTACGTAGACGCATTCTAATTTACCCTTCTTCTCGAATGATAACGAAGTGGCCCCTTTTATACGTTTCATCTGAATCGGCTTCTAAGAAGAACGAGGGCTACTAAGAAGCCATTCACGCCCAAAACCAAGTGAGGTAAGTAACTCAGATTCTGAGTGAGTGCGAGTAAAAAGATGAGTATGGATTGCATTCCATAGCCTAGCGAAGATGATACGGTTAATTCAAATCGTAATTTTGCCGAACCTTTTCCAGATAACTTGGAGACGAGGCTATCTTGCCAGCTGAAAAATACAACATATATCGTGTGAAAGATATTCACTGCCGTTTGGCTCTCCCAAGGTTGAGCAACAGGGCGAATACGCTCATCGATTCGACTTGTCGAATCTCCAGAACCGAGCATTCGCATCAGTATTGAAAAATGATTGAATAGTGAATATTGAAGCAACGTAGCAAGAATAATGATCGATGTTAAACCTATTTTCCAGTCTAAGACAACCCCGAAGGCGCACATTACTGCAATGAGTCCGATTGTATCAGCGACAGTATCCCAATATCTGCCCACATGTGAAGGCCTCTCTCGGATACGTGCAAGTTCACCATCAACTGCGTCGATGACGCCTTTAACGACAAGCAAGAGACAGCTTTCCAACAAGTAGCCTTCTAAGATCAACCAAGCACAAAACAGAGAGAGAAGAAAATGTATATTTGTGACTTGGATGACCGAAATTGGCTTCTTTTCAAGAAACTTTGCAGCAACACGTGCAATAGGACGGCCCCATTCAGAGAGATTGAAAACCTCAATAGTACCGTACTTTTTCTTGTTTTCTGGCATTATGTTCCCCATCACCAATCGCCTTGGGGGAGTTGAGAGTCGTACTGTTCGATCAGTCCAAAAGTGGAGAACATTAGTTTTCAATCATTTCTTCGATTTCTTTTGTTGCTAGAATCAATGTTGGAGCCCATAGACCGACAAATATGCCTAAGTTTTCATCTCCGGTTACAAAGTAGACATAGAGAGATCCTACTACTGACAACATACTTGCTACAAATCCAATTCGTGATATTTTTCCTTTCATTTATTTCACCTTAATCTCCTTTTTTTTTATCTTCACCTATAAACTGGTGTTTTAGAAATAAATTTTGGCAGTGATATGAAGAATTAACGAAGTCTCCAGCGACCAGATTCGATTCTGGAATTCTCATCAACTTCCATTGCATACAGGTATGTCCAGGCCCAATGCATTCCTTCGTTTGTTTGAATAGGAACAATCGTTCGTTCATACAGAGAATTCTTGCTCTCATATCCGTAGAACCCTTCAATAGAATCCATATCCCTCAAACAGGATTCAACATCATTCATTTTGACTAATTCTCCGTGAACAAGGCCTTCACCTGCCTTCATCCCAGGATAATATTCTAAATCATACAGAACTCCTTTCGTTGTACCCTCTGTTGTTGATTCTATGTACGGTGAAATCTCTCCATTTCGAACCTCACCGTTCATCAGCGTACCATACACAAACAAATGTTCGATGACTGGGAGCCCCCAATTGCCATCCATTGAATGATCCAAACCAGAGTCTGGAAGACTTCGACTGAGAAGTCCTTGTCTGATTAGTTGCTCATACTCAGCGCTTGGTTTCGTGTAATGAGGTTTGATTTTATCTTCACAAACAACGTAGGTCAAAGCTGTGCATAGTTCACCACTCTGCCTTACAACAAGGACTTCCTTGGGCTTGTAGTAACCCCCTTTGGTACCTTCTTTGATGTTCATCGTTTGCCAAGTATCCTCATCAAGTTCGAACAGAGCACCTGGTGTAGCATGGTAATTATTCAGAGGCACTACGTCTGCAGCACCACCTTTTCGCCCTGAAGAATGATAGTGAAATTTCAGGTTATGACCAAGCACCCATGCAGGTTCAATCTCCGTAAGGCCATCAGGCCTTCTTCCGTTTCTTTCACAAAATCCTTTCCAGTCGTTCCAGTCTAAGTTTGACCCGTATCCAAAATACATCATCTCAATCCGCTCCGAATTGAGTATTTATTAATAGTTATTAAAACTACCAGTTGCACGGTTCTAGGACGTCTTGGCCTTGCATATACGGCTGAAGTGCTTCTGGTACACGGACACGACCATCTTCGAGTTGGTTCTGTTCGATGATGGCTACAAGAGCCCTAGAAGTCGCTACTGCTGTTGAATTCAAGGTATGTACCATCGGTTGATTTGGATGTCCAGGCGTTCCATATCGAATGTCAAGGCGATTGGATTGGTAATCTGTACAGTTCGAACAAGAAACAATTTCCTTGAATGCTTTTGCACCAGGCAGCCATGCTTCAAGATCATACTTGCGTGCAGCAACTGTCCCCATGTCTCCAGTACAGATGTTGACGACCTCATAATGAAGCCCGAGTGCATCCCAAAGGTCGACACAGTTTTGCAATAATTCTTCATGAAGTTCCCATGATGTTTCAGGAGTTGTAAGAATGATTTGTTCAATCTTTGTGAATTGATGGACTCTCCAGATGCCTCTGTCCGATTGACCATGAGCTCCTACTTCTCGACGGAAGCATGAGGAAACACCGACCATCTTGATAGGGAGTTGATCTTCTGGAATCGTCTCTCCCATGAACATAGCAGTAAGTGGGTGCTCAGCAGTTGCAATCATGTAGTAGCCATCTGGTTCAATGCCATACATTACTGTCTCAAAGTCAGAAAGGTCAGTTACACCTTCGTAAGCAGCACGATTCATCATAACCGGTGGTTGAACGAAAGTAAAGCCACGTTGTTGAATAAAATCAACAGAGAAGGCTTGTAGAGCCATTTCCATACGTGCAAGGTCTCCCTTTAGGAAGAAGAATCGGCTTCCTGTAATCTTAGCAGCACGTTCGAGATCAACCCACTTGTTCTCTTCAATCAGTTCATTGTGAGTTTTTGGTTCAAAGGTGAAGGTTGGTTTTTGGCCATGCAAAGAATGCTTTGTGTTCCCAGATTCATCAGCACCAGATGGCACTTCTGGATGAAGGAGATTAGGAATTCGCATTCGAATGGCGTCTCGCTCTTCAAGAACTGCTGTAGTCTGAACTTCCATCTCAGAAATCCGTGAACCTAAATCTGCCACTTCGGCAAGAATACGTTGTGCTTCTGCTTCATCTCCAGATTTTTTTGCCGCTCCAATTCCACGAGCTGCCTCGTTCTTTTGACGTCTTAAATCTGAAGTTTTGTGAAGCAAGTCTTTCCATTTCGCATCTAATTCAATGACACTGTTAATTGGGTCATGAGGAAGGCTTCGTCGATCAAAATCTGCACGGATTTTGTCTGGCTCATCTCTGAATAAATGGATATCAAGCATCATTCATCACCTACAAACTGATATTGAATTGGAACATTGCCATTCCAATGGTCATTATCCCACCGACAATGTAGCCCAGAATGGCTCCACCATTGAGAAGAGGAAGGCCTGCTTGTGCCTTACCTTGGCCAACATACCACATGAGGATGGAATAACCAATAAGACTGCCAATCAGTGTGGTGATGGCCATAATCCACCCATCATCTCCACCGATGTATTGGAGGACAGAAAGAACCAGCATACCTGGGAAGATCACATCACCCAGGCCCATCAGCATTGCATCGTTGTTCTTTTTGATAACTCGCTCACGAGGTTGCGGAGATACTGGATCGTCTGTTGAAGGCGCAGATATGACGGTTGAGGGGGGAGCACGTTCAGCTCTAAAGGAATAATCTGAGCCTTGTGGCGCAACCAGGAGAATTGGAAGATTGAGATTAATCATCGTATCAGCAAGGTCGAGCATATGCTTCGATTTGTACACAGCCCATGCATCGTATATCGCTGCGGCAACCATGAACACCATAATCAATGTTGGAACAAAGGAAACACCAAGCATAACAATGACACCTGAACCGACAAGGATTCCAACTGTGTTGACCACGTACCATTCGCTGTGAACATAAAGTAGAATCATCAATATAATGCTGACAAGCAATCCAATCAATGTTGGAACGTCCTCAAAGACAATTCCTCCACTTAGGAACATCGAGGACTCAACAACCCCTGAGGTTGTGGAATAATTCTCACCGATGACAGTGGCATGAAGATGTGTTGTATCATCTTCTACATCTTCTGAGGTATCGCCAAAGGCGACTGCAACGTTTTCTCCTTCCGCTACATCGACAATCAATCTCTGAACCATACTCGATCCGTACAAGAGTCGTGCTTCATCTTCTGTTGTGATCAACAATTCAGTATAACCTGAATTGTCAATATCTGTCAATCTGACGTCTCGGATTTGATCGGCGAAATTGTTGATTGAAACTTTGCTTTCTTCGACAACAAGTTCCTCTTCACCCGGTTGATAATTCCAAGACATGATGTCTCCGTCTTCAGTTCCGAGGACAATCAGTTGGTTGCCATTATCCGCTTCACTCATCGGTACATCGGCGACATTTGAGTAACCGACATCAGCTGCTGAGAAGTTTGCACTTGAGGTAGCGTTGATGAGAACCTTTGCAGTTTGTTGGAAGCCTGAACCAACGTCTCCAATTTGACTAACGGTCTTTTCTAGTTCAACAACTCCAGCCATTTCCTTGCTAACAATGAGAAGATGAGTGTCGTCGAGGAGTTCGGCTTCAATGAGATCATCAACGACTTTCATCTCGCTTGGAAGTTGCCAAATAGCCTGTAATGTCATGACATTAGGTGTTTCATCAAATGTGGCAAAACGGTGGAGTTTCTCTCCACCATCAACAATGTAAACTGAATCGCTTGTTTCGACTGCAAGTATGCAACCAAATTGGACGATAGGAAGGATATTGCCCTCTAAATCGTACTCAAAACATTCGTATGTTGAGAGAAGCGTTCCATCAGTGAGTGATAGAGTATGAATCAATGCTCCATTGTTTATTGTAATCGTATCTGGACCGGTTGCAACAACGAGTTTAGTGAATTCATAACTTTCAGTTCCGTGAGGAATCACAGATGTCCAAACAGGTTCATCCATCCCGAGTTGATTCAACCGAATCGTGTTGTTGATAATCCCACTTTCGTTGGTTCGAATTGAATCAATGTATTGATTCATGCCAATTTCAGTCAAATATTCGGCCTCAGTAACATCTGTTGATTCATATTCGAACGCTGTGACGGTGTCGTCGACCATGATTTGATGAGCCAATGGTACGCTTGCGTACATGAGAGCAATGAAGAGAATACCCATAATCCCGTATTTGATGACCCATTCCTTCTTGTAGCGAGCGAGCGCGAGAATTGCTGCTGTAAAGATAAAAATCATCAACAATTCAAGTCCGATATAGCGTAACTGAGACGCCCCCTCTGCACCGAACGCTTGCAATCCAGCCCTGTCGTACCAAGGGCGGATAAACATTGCAAGGAAGATGGTAACCAAGAACATCGAGGCCATTCCAATCATAGATGGAAGTTGGCGGCGGAAGTCTCCGTTCATGTCGCTCATGCTCCTGCCAGAAGAGGAACACATTTGAGCACATCGACGTAACCATAGCAAGAATCGTCTATCGCCACACCTATCATGAGTGTCCTACACGAAGAATCTGGGGGAGCGAATGTCCAGTATCCGACAGTGGCTTGACCTGACCAAAAGCCGTGGTATGAAGCTTGGACTGGAACGCGTCAATGTGGCTCACAATTCTCTTATTCAATCCTATGAATCAACAATTATTCACGTTGCAGGGAGTAACGGAAAGGGAACTGCGTGTGCTTTAATGGCTACACATCTGAATCGATTAGATCAAACTACGGTCATGTTCACTTCACCACATCTTGTTCGTCTTGAGGAACGAATTCGAATTGATGGCCGACCCATCTCAGAACAACAGTTCGAGATCTATCTTTCCCTAATTCAGCAAACTGAACTCGATTTAGGTATTGAATTAACCTTCTTTGAGATTACATTTCTTGCTTCGTGCTTGTGTGCTCGCGATGTCAATCCTGATGTTTTCATCGTCGAAACAGGACTTGGCGGGCGCTTTGATGCAACACGAATCTTACCCGCTGACCTTTGCCTCCTCACATCGATTCAACTCGAGCATAGAGAAATTCTTGGAGACACATTGGCTGAAATCGCTGCTGAAAAAGCAGCCATTGCTCGACCTCGAAAACCAATGTTTGTTCGAGATATTGATGATACTGAAGCTCGTTCTGCAGTCGAAAACGAAGCACATAATGCTGGACAAGAGCCTCTAGGAGAGAGTCCTTCTCCTGCAAATCTAGAATGGATCACAATCGATTCCAAATCCTCAATGAAAGAAGAAGCATTGATGTTGGTAAAAGTGGCCTTGGCCCACCTCAATTACAAGATGGATTCGATAGATGAGTCCATGCAATCACTCAACTGGCCTGGTCGGATGCAACACATCGAGCCTATGTCATGGGGAGGATCTCTTTTCGTAGATGCTGCTCATAATCCGAGTGGATTAAATCGAGTTTTACCGTCCATTACTGAGCGTGTGGCTTCAAAAATGGAATGGTGTTTGGTCTTCGGTTGCACTCCACAGAATGATTTAGAAGAATTTGTTCAACCGTTGATTGACCTTTGCAAGAAAAATCCGCCAGCGAATATTTTGCTCACAGTGCCTCAAACAGGACGCTATCCCGGAGTGCCTCTTTCAGAATTAATACATCTTGATTGGTCATCTACAGAAGCTGTTCTTCGAGCGCCAACACCACAAGATGTAAAACCAATTCTTGAACAATTGCGACCTCAATACACCCTCGCAATTGGCTCCCTATACCTCATAGGAGAGTTGTTTGAGACATTTGACCTATATGGGTCAAAACATCTCGAATTATTCTCACCAAACACTCAAAGGTAGGATGAACGAGCCCCGTATGAGTCAACATGAGCGAAAAGTGGGACCTTCGATTTATTGAACTTGCACACCACATCAGTTCTTGGAGTAAAGACCCTTCAACAAAAGTTGGTTGTGTTGTCGTTGGCTCGGACCGAGAAATCCGTTCGACAGGATTCAATGGCTTCCCAAGAGGTATTGATGATTCGATTGAGCGACTGGCTAACCGAGAAGAAAAATATCCACTTATCTGTCATGCAGAAGAAAATGCGATTATGCATGCTGCTCGAATTGGAGTTTCTCTGAAAGATTGCACGGCCTATGTCACATGGCCTCCATGTACGCGATGCGCTCGTTCATTGATTCAAGCAGGTATCATCGAAGTTGTTTACGCTGGTGGAACTGACATACCAGAGCGATGGGTTGAGGATTTCACTCGATCGACTGGTATGATGAAAGAAGCAGGTCTTAAACTTCGTAATGTTAATCTGGAGTAATCAACCCCAGAAACGTCGAGTTCTGGCGTATTCAATTTCTGCATGATGTATTGATTGCAGTAAACTATCCATGTTGTTACTGTGAACCTTTCGAAGAATACGTTGAGCAGTCGCTTCCCCAACACCTCTTGCCATCAAACAAACAATGGCGGGAAATCCATGTGTTTTGAGCAATGAAGCGTTTCGAATCATACGATTACGATCGCTTTCTTCTTCAGAAACAACCCATCCTTCGAGCATCTTCTCAAGACCTTCTCGAGCACAGACAAGCATTTGTCCTTTGCAAACTATACAATTTCCTGGGTCTTTGAGGTCAGGATAGCGTTCAACTCTGAATCGACGTATTGCTTGACATTTTAAGCAACAAAGTACGGCTCGTTCATTCATCAATCGAAGTCGCAATCGTGCTCGAACTGCTTCGTTGTCCCAATTCGGAAGGAGAAGGTCTCGTTGGCTTCGATCAGATACACCTAGTGGTCCTGTTGGCGTAACGACAATGTCGAGTAGTCCAGATTGTATTCCTTGTAACACATCTTTCGCCCCTTGAATGTCCATGCGTTCGAAGTAGAGTTTACTGAGAACTTCATCGACAACGATGGTTCCTCGATACTTTCGTACAAGCGCGCCAAGATTGATTTTACGTGGATCTACGCCATGACGTAAGATTCCAAAGGTCTTGGCCACTTGTGCAAATCGCCATCGAACTTGTCGTGAATTTGGAAGCGTAACTGCAAGGAGTCCTTCGATTCCGTCGGCTGGGAGTTCATTGAGCCAATCAACAACATCGTGAGGTTCTAAATCCGAACCTGAGAGATGAATTCGTGTTGGTTCAACCATTAAGCCTCCCCAACGTCCTGTTTTGGTTGAGGCCATTGCAAGCAGGAGATGTCCAATTGTCTCATTGATTAACGTCCCTTGACAGATGTTGATGACAAGTGCTTCAGAACGACGCTCGATTGTAATGGTTTGATCATCCGGTAATGCTTCAGTTGCGTCGATATGCCGAGTGATTGTATCTGCAAGAAGGCCAAGTGCTTCTCCATCGAGTGGATAATCAGCCAATGGCTTTCCATCGTGAGTCAGAACACCTGCTGGGTCAATCTGGTCAGACCCTCTGGGTTCTAGCAGATTGAAATCTTCTGCAATAAGACGGCGAAGTCGACCAATGTTTCGAGCTACTGCAGCAGGAACTGGTGGGAGTTCACCAACCCACGTTGGCGCTTCACCTTGCATTGAGACAGGAGCGACGAGAACTTCGCTTTGTTCTGGATCAGCATCAACAATTGTCCATGTTCTTCCAGCCATAACGAACTGACGTATACGTCCATCTTCTTCCTCTCCACTCCCATTGAGTTCAAGCACAAAGGATTCGTCTACATTTCCAATAGTTCGACGGGTTACAACATCTCGTACCCGGTATGATTGCTTGTCAGGTATCATCGAAAGATGGCTTTCCACCCACTTGCGTGTTCGACCAGCAGAAGAAAACCATCCATTCTTGAAACGCTTCGGTATCGGTAGTTTTCGAGATTTATACTCCGATGGAATTTCTTCATCTGGAACATCGTATCGAGGTAACTCATCTGGCCAATTTTCTTCTTCAGGAACCAATCCCTTTGCTTCAAGATAGAGGCTTTTTGGCCATCGGTACCACGGTCGTTCGTTTACATCAATGGCATATCGAAGGAGCCAACGGTCGGACAGAACTGCAAGCATCGTCTCAGTATCTTTTCGTTCCCAGTTTTCGAATTGCTCAGCATTAGAAAATGTTTCATGAACTTCATCAATTGGAACAACCTTGAAACTATGAGCCATGAGCATGATTTGGTTCGCAGCAATACTGTATGGACGCTTTCTCCACTCAACATCCTCAATGTAGCCCATGTGGGAGCGATGAGCGACAACTGCTGCTTCTGCAATACCATCAGTTTCCCAAGCTAGAAGGTGGCCGCGACCAATTCCACCGATCCGGTGATCAGCACGACCAACACGCTGAAGCATTCTGTCTACAGAACGAGGGCTTTCTAGTTGAACGATTTTTTGAATCGAACCAACATCGATTCCAAGTTCAAGACTTGAAGTGCAGATAAGGGCATGAAGTGAACCGTTTCGAATATTCTCTTCCATTTCTTGCCGTGTTTCTGCAGCCAAACTTCCATGGTGAACACCAATATTGAGTTGTGGAGCCATTGTTTGCAAACGCTGTGCAACTGTTTCGGCTGCATTCCGACTGTTTACAAACACGAGGCAGGGTGGGTCTTTCCCAACAAGTTCTGCAAGAAGTCGAAACGTAGCGTGTGCTCTAGGTGATAGACGCATTTCTATCGCTCCCACCTCATCCTCAGGCAATGGAGGTGCAGTTTCAACTGAGAGGACTGTAGAACGCTCTGCAGGGGCATTAATTGGAATACATGATTCAGAAGCCATCCACTCTGCAACTTGTTTTGGATTGCCAACAGTCGCTGAGAGACCAATTCGCTGAAGGCGTTGTCCACTCAATGCTTCCAATCGCTCAAGACCAAGGCGTAATTGCCATCCACGTTCGCCACCAGCCAAATCGTGAACTTCGTCAATAATCACTGCTTTTACACTACTAAGAAGGCCACGTAATCGATGTCCAGTGAACATTAATTGGAAGGTTTCAGGTGTTGTAACCAAGAGATGTGGAGGTTTCCTAACTTGTCGGGCCCGTTCACTCGTGGTTGTATCGCCATGTCGAAGTGCGAATCGTAACTCGAGAGCTTCACTTAATTCAGCAAGGCGGCGGTCGACGTCTCGATTGAGGGCTCGAAGGGGCGTGATGTAAAGAATAGCAAGTGGATCCCATTCCTCTACTTTGCATCGATGAAGAAGTGGTAATACGGCTGCGAGTGTTTTTCCAGATCCTGTTGGAGCGATGAGGAGGCGGTCGTTTCCTGCAGAGAGTTCAGGCAAAGCTGCCTCCTGAATAGGGGTCGGATTCCAACCTCGCTCTGCTATGAACGCTTGCAATTGTGGGTGCAATTGGGAAAATACATTTGACATACTCTCCCCCTCCCCGTAGAGAGTGGTGAATGGGCTTCCTTCTTGAGGATTTGTAGTTCGTTAGAGAACTTCAGTCCTCGTCATCGTCGTACTCATCGTCATCATCGTACTCGTCATCGTCATCTTCCCAGTCTTCTTCCTCATCAGCGAATGCACCGTCTCCGAGATCAACTGCAGTTCGAGAGGCAACTGTTGCAACAACAATCAGAATCAAGATGGTAGACATAGCGAAAATCCAAGCAAGAGGTTGCTCACGTGGTGAGTCAAGCCAGCCAAGATATTCTCCATAGGCGATGTTGATGTCGTGTTCCGCAGTATTGTCGTTGTCATTTACTTCAACCAAGATGTTTCCGTAATCGACTTCAACTCGTACTCTATCAACATCTTCAACTTCCCAGTCAACAGTGATAGGGATTGATTCACCCTCGCCAATTCCGATAATGGTCTTGACATCGAACGGGGTTGTATCGTCGCCTGCAAAGAATGCAACCTTGAATTGTGAATCTGTTGCTCCGCCGTTGTTCACAACAGTTCCTGTAATCTCCACGGAAGAACCAGGAGAGACGTGATCATCTGACACTTGGATTGACTTTACTCTCAATTCAGGACCAACGGCTCCAAGTCGGACCCATTGTCGCTCGAAGTCTGTATCATCAAAGGCAAGTTCGGGAATTGGGCTTGCTTCTGAGTTCGACACAAGTGGGAACTGGTTTCCTGCAGCATCCCATCCTGTCATGTAAAATCCAACGAAATCTCCTGCTTGTGGAGTAATTGTCCCACCATCAGTAATGTCAACTTCGCCAGTCCAGTAAACAACTTGATCAACTTGTTGCATTCCAAGGACTGCAGAACCAGCGCCGATTGTAACCGTTCGAGTTTGATCTCTCATAACCCAATGTATCATTTGTTCGGAACCGGTCAAATCCGCATCTTCAGAGCCTTGGAATTCCACGTAGATGGAAGAAAGGTCGTTTGTTGAAGAAACATCAATGACATTCAATGGAGCCATTCTTCGAACAACTCGAGGTGCTGCATCGTCAACAATAACACGTAGGGTCGTTGAAACCAATGTTCCAGTCATATCTTCACCACGGCCAGGAATGTTGGCTATTGAAATCAAACATGTACGTGTTGGTGATGATTGTAATGTCTTAGCGGAATCAAGTGGTACTTCGATCAAGTATTCTCCATCCTCGGTAAGAGAACCATCGCTCCACAACTTTTCACCATCAAAGACTTCAACCAAAATACCAACGTTTCGAGGTGCTGGGACGTTACTTCCTTCGTATACAACCCGTCCACTAAACGCCAATCGGTCGTCCTTGCGAACACGGGTTCCATCAGCCACTTGGCCTGTTCTTGGTTCGCTTACATCCTCAACTGTATAATCTGTAGGAGAGAGTGTGAAATCATTCTCAACTCTGAATGTATGTTCCAGAATCAAAAGCATGTCATCTTCAGGAGATCCACGTTCTTTGAAAACAAGAGCCAGATCACCCATTTCTTCATCTGGCCAATCCCATGCAAAGGTAAATTCAAAGGTTACAATAATCCAAGGAAGTCCTGATTCATTGGTAGTTTCGTACATCATACTGCTTTGGCTGAGATGAATGTATTTGCTTTCACTCCAGAAGGTATCGTTCAATCCAGAGTAAGAAATTCGTTGTGCATCTCTGCTAGGGTTTGGTCCTTCAAAGTCGAAGACAAGTGAGATATGTTCGAAATCAATTGCCGTGTTTGCGTCAATAAATCCGACTGTAATGGATTGTTCAAGACCTGCATATACTGCTTCGTCATCGCTGTGCCCAACCCATTCAAGGCCAGTAAAGATAGCTGCGGAATCCTTGCGAGTCTGGAATGTTGCATCATCAAAATTGAATCCTGGCCCAGATTGGAGTTCGTAAACTACGCCTTCGGAATCGGATTGTGTATAATAAATTGGATTGCCTGCTTGGTCGCCACCTTCCCAGTAATAGGATACACGGCCCATGTTCGGGTTTCTTGAGTGATCGATTGATGTGATGAACCACTTATTGTTGCTCTCGCTCATGTTTGTGACTTGCTTGCTGGCGTATTCTCCATCATCTGCAATACCGTTTCGGTTGACGTCGTGATCTGCCTCAACCCAGTACTTGAGTGTCAGTTCCATTGGGACACCTACTGCATCTCGCACCAAGACGCTGACCTCTTGTTGGTTGACTCCAGCTTCGTATGAACCATCCGTTGGATACAATTGTACACGCTCAGGTGGTGTTGCATCGACCTTGAATGTTCTTGACCAATCTGAGTTTGGCGCCATCACGTGGGTAGGATTTCGCTCGTTGTAGGTCTGAACTTGATAGTTCAGTCCATCTGGAACGTCAATCTCAGGTGTGACGACACTGATGAAGAAAGATCCGTTGTTATTCGTCGTATCTCGAGCGGTTGATTCGACCCATCCATTGCGGGAGACTCGAACGTCAAAGGCGCTGTCTAAAGGAGCATCATCAGAGTCCATGAACCACATAGCCCCTTGGAAGTAGAGCGTTTCTCCTGCAGAGACCCAGGCATTATTTGGGACATCATCTCGGACGAGATCTCCTTCATTGTCTCGGACTTTCATCCATCCAAGTCCAAAGGTGCGGTTGACTACGAGCCCTTCATCGCTAATGAGGTCCAGAGGTGAGAAACCTGCAGACCCACTATCATCAAGACAGCCTGTCTTGAATCGAACACTGTTTTGGTCTGGGAATTCACTTGTGATTCTAAACAACCAGTGAATCTCAAGAATGCTGTTGTTTAGCGTGGAGTATGAGTTTCCGTCCATGACGACATATCCTTCAGGATCATTAGGTGAAGGGAAGATGTCTCCGTTCTGCCAGAACAATGTTGGATTTGCAGCCGAGGAAGTCGTCATCAAAGTGAGAGTAGCCTCGCGAATAGCAGTCGCACTTTCACCAACGATGTGGCGAGTAATGACTTCATAGGGCTCACTACGTTCGTGGAGAATTTCTCCTTCGGGGATGTTGATTTCAAGATTGACTGTTTGCATGGTGTAGGTCACGCTGAATGAAGTTAAGCTTAGAATACCACTGCTTTCAGAAGTCAAATCGATTGGGATATCAACAAACCCTTGCCCAGTGTCAGGGATACGATCGTTGAACGCCTTTACGATAAGATTGGTCGGTCCTGCTGCATTGATTGTTTTCGTACCAACCAATACTCCGTTTTCGCTCCAACCAACAGTTGGATTCAATGGTGGATTAAATCCAGCAGGTATTGGATACGGTGCTTGAATTTCAAATCCAGGGCGAGTTGGGGCGTTGCTGTGTAGGGCAATCTGTATGTCTTCAAGGATTGGCGTGTTTGCTGAGTTCGAGGTTGAGAAAGAAACCTTGAGACAAAGGTACCCATAGCTTGGGGTGGTGAAGGATTTGGTAAGTCCCGATTGTCCAAACGTTGTCAATCCACTACTGCAGAGACTTGAGGTACTGCCACCAAGTTGCACACTCATCGACGTACCAGATGGAACTGTGGCGTTGTAATGTATGGTTGCAGCGACATAAGTCGGGAACGGGTTGTTGTAGTTTGAACGTACATAGAAATTTCCGCTCGTGAAGTAATTTGTCGTGTATTGAACCGTAACCTGATCAAGGATTGGAGTGGCCGTTGAGGTTCCGTTAAGCGTTGCTCTCCAGGTGATTTTATTTCCAGCAGCAGAGAACCTCTTACTGTCACCGACCAATAGGGACTTCCATGTTACACCGTCATCATTTGATACGTCGATGTCGATTGAAGTCCCTGTGGGGATGTAGCCGATTGCACTCTGCAACTTAATTTCGTCAACGGTTTGACTGGAGGTTGTAGTTTTTCCAATAATTGTTGTGCTGGTTGTCGAGGGTGTTCTCTCGTCAAAGACAGCCCCGTCGCCCCACATGTGGATTTTTCGAGCAACGCTACCGCAGTACGATGTGTAGTAACAAGCGAACAAAATTTGGCCACTCTCATCATCTTGTGAAATTCCATAGTGGCCACCGTTTGGCATTTCTTGAACACCCATTTTGTCCAGATTAAATCCATTCATGGTGAAGTGGTGATGCCGTGAACCTTGTTGATTGTACTCATTGACAATAATACGAGGTAGATCAACAACGAGACCAGAGTTCTGATTTCCTGCCGTTGAAGTTGTTTTGTACATGTAATCAGTAGCAGTTCCCAGTGACCATGTGGAACTGATTGAGGATGGATTAGATGGATTTACTTCCATAAGATATCTGTTGTAGGTTGGGTATGTTGAAGAGTCGTAATAACTGACGAAGAGTTTTCCAGTATCTTCATCAAAGTCAACTCCAGTAAGATATGTTGGGTAGTTGTAATTTGTGTAACTGGAGCACGACCATTGGGTCTTTGCTGAGTTCAATGTCCACTTTGTCAAGTAGTAATAGGAGTAGGATACAGTCCAGATGTTTCCATTTGAGTCAACGGCAGCGTCGTACCAGTAACTCGAGACCTGAGAGATACAATTCGATGTTGAGATACTTGCAGTGCCAAGATATGCCCCTGTTGTAGAGTTGAATCGTTGAATTGTTGGAGCAGTATACATCGAGGTACTGGTATATCGAGTTGAGTGGACTTCATCGTCGACTTTGACGACGATTCCTCTGTAATCCCAAGCCGCGGAAGATGAGACTGAGAGATCGGTGAACTGCTTTGAGATGCTGTTGTATCCTTGGTCGCCAAGTGCAACGAATTGCCCCGTTGAATTGAGTATGGCAGAACTTGTGCTCGAAAGGTCATTTGAATTTTTGAATGAGATAGCGTTGTTGGTGGGGTTTCCTTTCAATCCAATTTCGTCATTAGCCGTTTCAAGGTTGGTACGAGTTCCGTATGGGAAGCCGTTTGGTCCACCCGACCAAGTTCCACTTCCGGCGCTTCCGAAGTCCTTGTTGTTGGTCATGTTCGTCCAGGTGGTGGTACTCGCCTCACCGAGGAAGTTGAATTGAGCAGATGTGACCTCTGCCCCGTATGGGAATGTGATCACTCCAGCAGAACCGTTTCCTTGGCCATTGAACGTGTGCTCATAGGACGTTAAGCCACCTTTGAATTGGGTCTCAGTCGTTGCTGAAGAAGCCAACGGAGCCATTACAGAGAGGGTGAAGAGGAGAGTTAAAAATAGCGCTTTTCGCATAGTGCAGACATCCCTTATCGCAAACTATCCCAACGTACCATATCAACACATCGGCGACAGGTCACCTAAACAATCCTCCGCAATGGTCATGAATCCTTCTATGCATAGCCCGACAAGAGGAGAGACAATGGCTGGATTATTTTCACGATGGTGGGCGGCTCAACATGGGCGACAATACTTGATTTTGGCAACGATATTTGGTTCGCTAACTGTTCTCTTCTTGGCAGGCATGAGTCAACTGTTATTCTTTCAAGAAGTCGATCCCTATTCGGAATACACAGGCTTAGCAATCGGCATTGTTGTCCTATCTGCTCTAGCCCTGATTGTCATCACTCCGGAATTCCTTGTTTTCAAGGGTCATGCAAGTACGCTCGACGAACTGTATGAAATCCAAAGTACGGCAGAATTGAAGCGACGACGCTCTGATGGAGACCGCTCTGCCTCAGTGCTCGGAGCAGGCCATGAACAACGTTGGAACGCATTCCTTCAAGAACGAGGCCTGCGACGCTGAGACAGGTGGAACGTTTGGAAGAGACCAGTTCAGTACAACTTCTCATCCGAGAGGTTTTGCTTGCTGGCGGCATGATTGTCATTCTCATCTTCGCACTCTACGCTCACACAGGCTCAATGCCCCCTTTGGTTGTGGTCGAATCATCGAGCATGATTCATGATGAAAATGGAGAAGTTGGAAGCATTGATGCAGGTGATTTAGTTCTCGTCCATGATGCATCGATAGACTCACTGGTGACGTTTGCAGAGGCTACTGATGCATCGCATCGTAACTATGGCTATGAGTCGCATGGAATGGAAGGCGATGTCGTCATCTACAAGAAGAATGGAGAAGCGACAACCCCCATTATCCACCGAGCGATTCTTCGTGTAATTCCGAATCAAGTCGTACAAGCTTTCAACGAGAGCGAATGTTCGAACGATGCCTCATATGATTCAGAATGGATCGTAAATGGAGAAACTGGAGCTTGTGTCTACACATGGGACGTTCCAGGAACAAATGTGGCTAATGTAACGTCAATTACGCTTGCATTCGATGGCATACAATCCGGATACTACGACTGCGATAGGATGGCTCATGCTGGCGTTGAAGAATACCTCATGATCTACGAATGGGTCCCTTCACATTCTGGCTTATTGACTCTTGGAGATGCGAATCAATGTTCAGTCGATCAAGGTGCTGCTGCTGTAAACGGATCATCGGGACTTCGAACAAGTGACGGGTCAACTCTTGGCCCAGTACGGGATTCATGGGTTGTTGGAAGAGCTGGTGGTGAAATTCCGTGGCTTGGATCAGTGAAACTGATGGTCAGTGGAACAGGCCCTGGATTGACTTATGTCCCATCATCTTCGTTGATGTATCTCTTCCTCTGCATCGGAGCAATATTGCTTATGCCAATTATCATTGAACCAATAGTTCGTAAGTTGTTCATGTCCTCACCAGAGTACGTTCAAGCCAAACAAGAGGCTGGATTACTCATTGCCCTTGGAATAACTGAAGAAGAATAATCATTCTTCGCTATCACTGGATTGCTTCTTTGATGACAGATGCCGTTCTGCTGAATGAATACTCAGTTTTGTCATGAAGAGGAGTTCTTGAGCATAATCAAGGTTTGATTGTTCGAGGTATCGCTCGACACTTGCCTTTGACCTGCGAATGGTAGCAAGACGTTGCTCAGAACTTTTTGGACGAATTTCTTCTCCACGCTGATCCATAAGCCATTCTTCTAAGAGTGCTTGTCCCCATTCAGGCGCTCTAAATCGTGCAGACAACGTGATTTCTGCATGGCGATGGCGAAATCGAACACTTGAATCTCGTGTACGTGATGCTTGAATTGAACCAGGATTCCATTGATCGAATGGAATGTGAAGATGATTTTTACATTGCAAGTGGCCTGTTTTATCGATTGTTCCATCGATAATGAGTGCTCCACGTTGCAATCGAACGAATGCCTGAACAATGTCGTCTTCGATTAACCATTCAGCAATTTGAATTGCTTGTTGACCCCATTTGTCACTGGTCCATGTTTCAATGGCGCTACGGTGGAGCATAACACGACCTTGTGGCTCCCATTCATGAACCTTCACATTCAAGAGAAAGTGCATTGATTGAAATGGAGGCAGGGGTTGGAGGAACCGATGGCAGCGTCTTGGGGTGCAGTTAATTTTGACTGGCGCATCATCCCATTGCTCATTTTTGCTTGGTATCTTCTCCTTAAGAAGTGGGAGCGGGATGGGAAACTCGACGAATGGAATGCAACCAGAGTCTTCGGGTTCGTCCTTATGGTTCGGACCAAAAGAGGCCTTGATTTACTTGAAAAAGTGGCTAAGCCTCGAAAATTTTGGCGGTTTTATGGAGAGGTCTCTCTGTGGGTATGTAATCTTGCAATGCTCGGTGTTGCGCTTCTGGTCATTCTAGCATTCATCACTTCCATCTTCAATCCAGTCGACACACCTCCACCTTCTGCAAGTGAATTGGTTGCGATACCAGGTCTGAATCCAATGATTCCACTCTGGTGGGGATTAATCGGTTTCATCGTAGCGCTTGTAATACATGAATTTGGCCATGGACTGCTCGCACGAGGTCATGGAATGAGAATTCGTTCGTTTGGCCTACTCCAGCTCGGCCCACTTCCACTTGGAGCATTTGCAGAACCACAAGCAGAAGAGTTGTTCAAAGCACCTAGAAAAGAAAGACAACGAATGTTTGCAGCAGGTCCTGCAACCAATCTCTTCGCTGCATTTGCAATCCTCTTACTCCTCGGTGGTCTCGCCGCTCAATTCTCAACAACTGATGAGTCCATACACGTCCGAGGCATTGTCAAAGATCAACCTGCGGACCTTGCAGGAATGGAACCATGGGATGTAATCGCTACAATCAATGGAACTGAAGTGGTTGGTCTTGATGGTTTTCGAGCGTTGATGAGTGAACACAAAGCAGGCGATAACGTCACACTCGGCGTCATTCATAATGATGGAGTGAGCGAGAACTTGACCATCTTGTTAGGTGATAAATACGAACATTACCTCTCCGAAGGATTTTCAAAATCAGATTTAGAACTCCTCGAAGTCGAGCCAGGCGATGCATTCCTAGGGGTAGAAGGAATGGCGCAAAATACTGCAGGAATCGACCGGATTGCTGGACCACTCTCTCCAAACCAGGACTACACTCTTCTCCAGCGATCACTTCTCACACCGTTCCATGTTCTTCAAGTCATGATTTTGCCATTCGAATCTCAAGGAGTGGCAATGGCACCGGCAGAAGAAGCAATGCTCGAAACCGATGATGGTTTGATGAGCAGTTTGCTCGGAAAGGAAGGTCTTCTCTTCCTTGTTAACCTGCTCTTTTGGGTCATGTGGGTTAACATCCTTTTGGGATTCACCAACCTCATTCCAATGGTTCCTTTCGATGGAGGCCACATGTTCAAGGATATGGTTCATGCAGGTTTAACGCGATTTAGAGCAGTTGGCCGGAAACTCAAATTATGGAATTTCCATCCTATGTGGATAGATCACTGGTCTAGAAAAGCAAGCAGCATCTCATCATTGCTGATTTTGTTTGCTCTTTTGTTTACGATATTCATTCCATATTTCTAGAATTTCAAGCAGAACGTCTGCGTAGTAATTCTTCGATAACTGAAGGTTTGTTGACTTGAGGTTGTTCGAATTCAATCCGGCCCTGAAGGGATCCAAGTGTCGGCGACGATGCTTCTTGTTGACAAACGATCTCAATGAATTCGTTAAGGGGCATTCCTTGGTCCCAATCAATGAAGGCCCTACCGTTTCTGGTACGTGGTAACGAAGGGATTCTGCGCGCAAGTACCCCAAGACTGCCGCGAAGGGTTGTTGTTTCGACTCGGAAAATTCGCCAAGAATCCCCACGCACACCCTTCAGCCTGTGAGCATAAAGTGGCAAGAGGCCGCAACGTTCGCCCTCATACACCAAAGCGTTGTATTGATCGAGTGTCCTACCACTAAGGTACAATTTTCTTGGTCGCGTCGTTTTCACTTCGATAGGGAAGCAGATATCTCCCCGTAATACCAACAGATCTCCACTGCCTTCAATCCCTGAGCCAGCTGCTCGAACAACCAAAAAAGGACGTCTTAGAACCATTCTCATGCGTTCTTTTTCTTCAACAGAACACGATCGAATCACCTTCTCAACACCATCAGGAATTCCTGCCAAGACGTGGCGTAGTTCCCGCTCATACTGGCTTGACATGGTCTTACATCAATGTCAGCCGCCTTTATTGACTTCGGTCATATTACGACAAATGTGATGTGATTTTGTTTTGATTTCCTATCGGATGATTAAAGGACATTGATAGAGAGTATAAGATGTGCAGAAGATTGTCGTGAGGACTGAAGATTTTCAGTTAGCATATCGCGTGATGCATCTTCTACGTGAGCGTAAAATCAGTGTCGAACAATGCTCAATTGACGAACCACTCTCTCATCGCGATTCGATTTGGATTGGAACTCCTCAAGAAGTTGCACTACGACAAAGCGAAGGACGGCCTATTGCGGCTGAACTTGAATCGATTGACGAAATGATTGAAGAAGCAATCTTTGCTTTGCGTAGTCCAAAACAAACGCATCGCCTCATCATTGGAATCGATACTGGTCCAAGACCGGGTTTGGCATGGTTAGCTGATGGTGTTTTGATCGACACAATACAAACGGAATCAATCGATGAGTGTCTCACTCGAATCAACGCTCTGCTGCAACATCAATCGTTTCAGCATCTGCTCATTCGATTAGGAAACGGTTCGCCCTCCCATCGTGATCGTTTGGTTAATTCCCTTCTCTCCGAGGGTCACAGTGTAGAATTGGTCAAAGAAAACAAAACTTCACGCGGCCTTAATCGACAACAACATGGAGTTGCTGCAGTACGGATAGCAACGTTATCTGGACACAAGGTTTGGGAGATGACTGAGATTAATCCAAGCGAAGGTGAGTTAAGAGACATTCAACGGATGAGTCGTAAGAAGAGCAACGGTAGAGTGACAATTCCAACAGAACTTGCTCGCAAAGTTGCTCTGGGTGAAGTAACGATTGAACAGGCGATTGAACAAATCATTTGATTCGAACACGATATCGTTCTCGACCATTGGCGTAAAGAACAATACTTCCTGTTGAAGAAACTGCGATTGCAACACCATCTGAAAGTTGAGATATCGCTCGAGCAGCAAGGTGACGCCCGCCTTCTCCAGATTTCGGAGAAAGACCAGCAGGAACCTGGATGTACCTGCCAGCATCGCTTGCAATACCTTCCCGGTTGAACAAAATGGCTCCATCAAGCCAAGCAAATTCAGCCATAGTCTCATGATTCTCACGAATTCGAACATCGCGTTTAGCGATACTGTGTCCTTTGAATGGGTTCAATACCATTGAAGTTGAATGGCCTCGCATCTTCTGGATGTTTCCTATTGCGAATAACGCTCCGACGGCCGATCCTTCTCGTCCCCGAGTTCCTACTGCACGAGACAGTTCAACCATCCTCATCAAAACATCCAATTCGATTGATTGTTCTTCTGCAATGGATGCGAGTCTACCTGCACCAAGCATAGCAGAGTCAATAACAAGAACGCCGTCGATTGGTTCTGCCATGACAATGAGTAATCTTCCGCCTTTTGCAACCCATCGTTCACCCATCCCTTGTAAGACCAGATCATACAACTCGCTAAGGACAGATAGGCCCTTCGAGGATAACCCTTCTTCCAATACTTGTGCATCGATTTGATGTTCGATCAACGCATCTCTTACTCGATTAAGACTCGTCATGACCCGCAATGGTACATTCTTTGGTAGGACAGGAACGATAGAACGGACTTTACGGCTATCGTTTGAGACCATCAAAACGGCATCAAATGCAAATTTGCTTGATTCTAAAGCAACACTTACCATGCGAGGTAGGTCGCTCATCGCCTCATCCTCATTGGTTTGTTGTGTCAATACCTGGCAGAAGGTCGTTGATTTCCCTGTAAACAGTTCTCATGTTTGAGATAAAGTTCTTCTCTTTCACGACAATGGTAAACATTTTGATTCCAGGATCTTCCTCTGCATCAAGAATGCCAAGGACTGTTTCAAGTGTAAGGCGGGCACCTTCTCGATGAGGATATGCGAAGACACCCATGCTGATTGGTGGAGTAACAATCGTTTCAACTCCATCGAGTCCATCAAGGGTTGCAAACAGGTTCTCGTAGGTCACTGGAAGGAGGTCTCGGCGAGTTTCATCTTGGTTCGGTCGACGGCAATCTGGGCCAACCACGTGAATGATGTGCTTGAACCGGTCAGCGAGTTTGTACGGTTCAGTCACCACATTTTGCGTCACTGCACAGGGAGGTGCGTTGATTTTTCTCATCTCCAAGCAAATATTTCGTGTTGCTTGAGTCAATTCTTCTCCAGCTTTTTGGTGGACCATATAGTCGAGACCTTCACGACCAGAGAGTCTGTTATTCGCTGGAGTGATCAGAACATCACCTTCGTGATTCCAGACGTCACCGCCGACGATTCTAAGAGTCCCCCATTTACAAGTACGAGACATGTATAACTCTGCCATCAATATCACCAGAGGGGGCCACCCTTCATATCCTTTCAGTGCTTTTTTGATGAAAATGAGGGTTTTTGGTTCAATATGAACCTCTCATGGAAGCAATAGTGCTAAACTAGATTCCTAGTTAGAATGTGTATGGGAGGCGCAAGGACAAGTGTTGTTCTGGTCTTTTTGATGATTGGCACTCTCTTTTCCGCCTTCGTTTCCCCTCTTCAAACCGATACCGACACATCAGAACAGATGGCTGATGACCGTTTCATTGGATTCACAGTTGGTGATGATTGGCTTAATTTGGAAGATCAACCGATTGCAGTACCCAATGGATTTGACCCCCTTACTCTCTACGATTATAGCGATGTAGGGGTGTTGATCAACAATAAATCAGAATCCAGCAAAACCATCGGATGGGCTTTTGTTGAAGCACGAAACATTAGTCTTGAGCGGGTGTTTATATTCGACGCTGATGGGACACCTACTGGCGAAACAATTAATCGAAATCAATTCAATGAATACTTTGCATATCCATTCCTTGAGATGTTAGGGAATCGAAGTAACGTTTCAGACATGAATTACCTTGTATCAAACAAAGGTATGCCACTGCGGGTAAGTGGAGGAAACAACAAAGCATCTTTCGACCAAGAGTTCTCTCTTCTAGGAGGTTCATACAACAGCAGTATCGCAGGAGATTATTGGGGAACCCATAGTTATGGCCCTTTAGCTGGCGGTAATTATGAATCATTTTCAAGACAAAAGCATGGCTTCTATCTAGTGACCCGACTTACTGGATACACTGTTGATACTGCATTGCAACTTATCGAAAAGGCCAACAACAGTCTTGGTCAACGCGGTACTACTGTCCTTGACTTGGCAACAAATCGGAATGGTTCGGGGTACAAGTTCTGGAATGATGACCTCTACACTGCTAATACAACACTCACCGAGACGTACAATCAGACGGTCATCTTTGATGAAGAAACTGGCTTTGTAACAAACATTAGCAACGTCATGGGCTATGCTTCATGGGGCTCAAACGATGGAAACTGGGGTACGAGTTGGGCTAAAAATTCAGGATTTGATACAGAGAGTTCTTCTTGGTCAAGCGGAGTAAAACACTGGAATGCAACGACTCCATCGCTTTCATCGGGAGACACATTTGCCTGGTCGTATCAAACCCAGACAACGAAAGGAGGCAATGGAGCGATTGAAGCAGCAATGTCAGCAACCTGTTCGGAAGAATCCGGGAACGGGACTCAAGGAATCTATTCTGAATTCTTTGATAATGAAGGTGTGAGTTTCAATACCGGCTCAATGCCCTCTCTTATCGATCGTGTTCCAGATCACGTTCGGCTTGAATCCTCGTTACAATACAATTCCATGTATTCCGCATATCCTGGATTAGATGATCGTTTCAAAAATAATTGGGGCGCTCGATTCAGTGGCCTTATCGACATACCTGAGACTGGAAACTGGACCTTTTTCCTAACCAGTGATGATGGTTCTGAATTCTGGGTTGATGGCGTAAGTATGGTCACGAACTATGGTTCACACGGTATGCGTGAATTGTCAGGATATCGGAACCTCTCTGCTGGAATGCATGACTTCCGAACTGAATTCTTCCAAGGAGGAGGCCCGCATGGGTTGAAACTAGCTTGGTCTGGCCCGAACCAAAGCAAGGTGCTGATTCCCCCTACTGCGTTCTTTGTAGCAAATTCAACCCCTCCATCTCCATCGACACTCCTGCATGCATGGAATTTTGATGAAGGTACTGGCTTGGAAACCAACGATTCAGTAGATGTGAATGGCTCGCTAACGTTGCACAATATGGACTCAACAAATTGGCGTAATTGTCCCGATGGAGGGTGCCTATGGTTTGACGGAGTCGACGATTATGTCGAGGTTGACGTTGATGATTGGATCGGAAACTTCACGGTGAGTCAATGGGTCTGGGCAAATTCAACAACCCTTCCAGATTATGCTTCAGTCTTTGCGGTATCAGATAATGCTGGCTCAAATACCTCATTCCAACACACTGTTTTCAATGGTGAATGGCGTTTGCACAACAACCAAACCCACACTTTCGGAGATATCGAGGCACAACAATGGATGCATCTTGTCACGGTGTTTGATAGCGGAAATGTCCGACAATACTTGGATGGCGTTTTGGTTCGAACAACGGTCTTCCCTTCAGGATCACTCAACAACATCGACCTCTATAAGCTTGGAGTGAATCGTGCCCAATCCACCTTTTTCGAGGGAATGATCGACAAGGTCATGGTTTGGGAAAGTGCACTGACAGATGGTGATGTAACACGTCTTCATCGGGACATTTACAAGGATTGCTCTGCATATTCTGGCTCTGGAACATCTGCAGCATCCCTTGAGCAGTACATGCTAATACCCAATGAAATAAACGACCATGCATGGATTGCATCGGTTTCAGGTTCACGTTCCGGTGACGTCTATGGTTCATTTTCAATTATCGTTGAAGCCATTGATCAAAATGGGAATGTTCTTTCATCCAACACCTCTACTTCAAAACCGTTTGAAACAAATTGGATTGATGCAGCACTTCGTTTCCGCCCGGATGCAAATGCTACAGCTTTCCGAATTCGAATTCCAATCGATGTTGTCGCAACCTCGACAAGTGGATCGGTTTTCCTCGACAGTCTAAGTCTCAGAGCCATTCGCCCACACATGACATGGATCGATGGGTCGATTGCTGAAACAGCAGTCTCCACGGGAGGACGCTCGTTTACAATCGATACAACATATGGCCAATCGCTTGTAGCAGACTTACTTGAGGATGGCGTAAGCGGCGTCAAGGGCTACGTCTACGAACCATATCTTACGGCAGTTGGACAGCCAAGTGTCCTCTTCGGTATGTATTCTCAAGGATACAGTTTCGCAGAAGCCAATGCTGCTGCAAATACGTTCATTTCCTGGATGGGAGTTACTGTTGGTGACCCAAAGATGGCCCCATACATCGATACAATCCATGACACTCATCTCTTAGATGCTCGATTACAAGACAATCTTTCAGCCGGTCAAACTGGATTCATTGAAGTGGGTCTGGAAAATCTAGGGATGGCTGGGGCGGAAGGTGTAATCGAAATTATCAATCTTCAAGGCTCTGTTTTGATGTCATCCTCTCCTGTTTCATTACCTGCTGGTGATATGACTGGATCAAGAACCTCGGTGATTATTCCGGTCACACCTACTCAATCTGGCTGGCTTGATGTACGCATTCGCTATACACATGAGAACTCTTCATCCTTTGAGCGAGTAACTGAGAATAATTTCATCATCATGAGATTCTGGGTCAATGCAGCTCCATCCATCGATTCTGTGTTCTGCGATCAGCCTGAATATGCTCGTGGAGATTCGTTCCTATGCTCTGTTCTTGCTTCTGATGACGAGAAGGTTGAATCGGTTACATTGGGATGGACAGTACTCTGTCCAACGTGCACATTGAACAACACAACATGGTTACAAGGTTCGATGGGAACCATTGACAATGGTTCAACTTGGGAGACCATGATCACATTACCGATTAACATCACAACAGGTGGTCTAGCATTGCATATCATTGCAGTCGACAAACTCGGTATGCAGGATGAGAAAACGACAACAAATGTGTCCCAGGTGCTTGATGCCGCATCAGCATGGTTCGGTCCACACGCCTCTACCGCAGATTCGGCGTGGCTCGGCATCACACCTCTACCAACGACATCTCCGAATGGAATCCTACGTGGCGTGAATAACACGATTACGGGCTGTGTGTTGGATGTCGATCACAATACAAATACAGAACAACCCCAGTTCCTTGTTAACCGAGGAACGCTTGGTGAACTAACCTATAAGGAGAAACCAGATTCGAATCACCATTGCTATGAAACGACATTCTTCGTTGCAAATGGCAGTTCATTGACATCAATATCGATGGAAATGCGTACGAATACTGGTAGTCTTGTTATGCAGAGAACTGTAAAAGTTCACGACATACACCCCACAATCGAAATCGCATTTGTAAATTCAAACAATACTGTTCTTGATCGAATCATCGATGATGATGACGAATATATTCGGGTAAATGTACAGGATGTTGACGATCTTCTTGGCACATACCTCGGAGACATTGAACTCTCATGGCCTGGATTTGGAAGCATTACTCTACCAATCGAAGGCCAAGTTGGTGGCTCAGAAGTGGCCATCAAACTCGACCTCCCAACGGAACCTCTCGAATCCGGAGATGTCGTTCTTGACATTACAATCCAAGATTCAAACGGAGCGACATCATCTGAGAGTACATCGCTACCGTTATTTCTTAATGCCCCTGTAATCCTAGAAATGGTCCCATGTACGGCGGATGGGGAAATCACCGAACTTATGTTTGGCCACACTGCTGTGCTCGGTGCGAAAATATTGAGTGATCGTCCAATGGAACCAATCGACCTTTCTTTGCGTCAACTTGGCTGGACTGTTCTCGCACCAACAATAGAGCCTCCCTCTTGGAGTCTAACTTCAAACAATTGTATGTCCGCTCCAAATGATAATGACACCTATTGGTTTAGACTTCAACTCGATGGATCCTATACTTCAGAGACGGGTTCAATTCGATTGGTGGCAAAAACAATTGATGGATACCTTGCTTCGGGTCAGATTCCAATGCTGTTCCGCCATGCACCTCCTGTACTGAATGGTACAGCACCTCAATCCGTACAAGCTGGATCGGATTTATCGTTCCAGGTAGAAGTAACTGACCTTGATGGCTTAACTGACGTACAATGTGTCGCTTATGTCTATTCTGATAACGCTTCAACCGATTTGTGGAATCGATCATTTAATCCAATTCAAACGCAAGATGAGAATGGAATCAGCACGCTTCGATGGCCATTGCCTCGTAATATCAATGAATCAACAGATTCGATAGAAATTCAAGTAAATTGCAGTGATTCAGATGATGAGTATGGGCAATGGCAGACGAGCAATCCTATCTTGATTGAACCTTATGTATGTGTCGTAAATTGTAATGTATCCACTACAGATGACCGAAATACGAAGTCTGAAGGTTCTCAATCACTATGGATTTACATCATTGTCCTAATTGTTGCAGTTGTTGGGATGACACTCTTGATGCAACGTAGAAAAGAATCGATTGCAAAATGGGCTACCGATGAATCACTTGACGATTTCGAACAACTAACATCAGCATCAATAGCCCAAGCAGAGGCTTCACTACCAGGGCTAGAAGACTCTGCACCTCCTATACCAGATGGATGGACGGAAGAAGCATTCATTCAATGGTTAGAAGGAGAACGTCCAGATGAGTGGAATCAATCCCAATGGGAGGAATTACGGAATCAGCACTCAACCTTGATTAAAGAATCAAAAATTACCACCGATGAGATATTATTCTAAGTCAAAGTGGGATGAATGGTTACGATGGCTGTTGGATATGTATTGCTAAATGTGTCCCCTGGATCAGAACATGATGTTTACATGCATTTACAAAAATTAGATTCTGTTTCAGATGCAACGGTTCTCTTTGGAGATTATGACCTCATTGTAAAGTTAGAGGCTTCTGATCTTTCTTCAATTGCAAAGGCTGTTGTAGAATCAATTCGTCAAATCCCAGGAGTACTTGATACCAAGACTCTCGCAGGAGCAGAATTTTAGGCCATTCAGCATACCTTTTTGTCCAAAATTAGCGTTTGGAAAGGGGTACTGAGGGCAATATGTTGAGCAGTATTGCCTTTTTTCGGCGAAAATTATAATAACTATGGGTTCTGATTAAGATTTGGAGGTAATCCAAATGTCAGACAAGAAATATTTCGTTCTCATGGAGAACGGTAAAGACACCAGCCAAGTATTTGCTAGCAAGCAACCCCGAGGAGCAGCCCTTAAAGCTGCAACACGTGGACACACGAACATCCGCCTACGAGAGCGTGGCACCAAGCGTGTACACGTTTTCACTGGCTCGATCTCAATGGTCGACAAGCCAGCTGGCGGCCCCGCGTGGCTCCCAGACAAGATCAAGAAGGCTAACGTCAAGAAGAGCGGCATCGAGCACCTTTGAGGCGCCCGATCACTTCGATCTTAGACTCGTTCGACGAGTGTTGCTGCCGCGTATAGACGCTTAAACACGCAGCCAGCCGCCCAACCGATGATTCAGGTCATCGGTTGGGCCTTTTTTTATTCTTTTTTTATGTTCATAAACAGCGCAGCTTATTTAATTCAATCCATAGATGATCACCTGCATCTGCTTTACAACTCATCCTGATACATCTACATAGAGGTTAGCGCAGGTGAAACCTTGATACCAACGTAAATCTAATGTTCCACATGGGCGAGCATCAGGGTGAAATTGTAATTTCAACAAAAGAGTCGTCATATCAGCCGCCAAAATTGGCTTTGTTTCTTTTATTTGTGGCAATCTGCGGTTTTTTTTGGGGTTCAGAAATTGACTCCGATAATGATGACAGTGGAATTGATTGTGACAATCCAGATACGTATGTTGGGTATGAAGGCCTTGGATGTGATGCAGCTAGTGCCATTCAAATCTGCTGTGTGATCATCCCTCTTTTCCTTTCCATAGTTCTCCTGTTACTCACCGTACCTCATAACGAAGAAGAAGAGTAAATTCTGCGTATGCATTGGTAGCCTTGCGGCGGGAGAAAGTTATTCATCTCATGGCGATAGGAAAACCTATGTGGTTCTTAGATAGACTTGCTAGATTTGGTAAAAAAGATGCAGAATCAATAACCTGGGCAGGTTTAGAACCATGGGATAAATTATTCTTAATCATCACAATCATCAGTTTGCCATTTACCATTCTTTTATTGCTCATTGAACTATCATAAGGTACTAAACGCTAGTATGACAAGGCCCACTGCTAACCCTTTGATGACCCATCTGAGCAAAGGGTAGGCAGTGTACTGGGGGACTGAACACCCATTGTACTCCCCCATAATGTCTTGAGGGGTTTGGAAGAACCCTTGCGACTTCACGGGAATGATATGTC
>Ga0209251_1000062_pt1 | contig 98386 bp, 95 predicted proteins | sample SaaInlV_100m_DNA_6_FD_184665 | JGI IMG/M metagenome (GOLD analysis project Ga0209251, IMG submission 184665) | Marine microbial communities from expanding oxygen minimum zones in the Saanich Inlet - Saanich Inlet SI073_LV_10m_DNA (SPAdes) (version 2) | ecosystem: Environmental > Aquatic > Marine...
CGACTTCCCCGACCTCTGGCCCGTCAGCCGCGGCCTCTAGCCCTCCGCCTGGTCTCCAGCCAACAGTCACAAGCGCCACGACTTCTGGATGGCCGGAGGGTTGTGGGTCAGCTCCGGTATTTCGGCTGGGGCTCCGCAACCATCTCGCTTGGCGAAGCACTATTCTGACCTGCCGCAGGCCCTCCAGGCCGGTTATGTCATCACTCGTTCGTGAATCAACGCAATTTTTGTCGAGCCGGTACCAGAGACGCATTCGAGACTGTCTGCAACGAGGCCGATAATTCAGGCCACATCAACCGGAAACCCTCTCGGCGCCAGCTTGAAGGTGGCCCACAACTGCGGGCAGGTGGTGGCAAGAACTCTCAACCTGCCGCAGGTCGCCTGAATTCGTTGGGATCGCACGGTCAAAGCCCGTCGAAGACGTCAGGTGCACAAGCCAGCGAGTCGCTGCGCAGTGTTGTCCCGCGTCTGTCCCGCGAATAAGGGGGAATTCCGGCGAAAAACGGCGAACTACCACCGGAGGTCGACCTGCAGAAAGCTGCTTCTATCAGGTAAAACGTGGAGCCCAGACCGAGAGTCGAACTCGGGACCTACGCATTACGAATGCGTTGCTCTACCAACTGAGCTATCTGGGCAGCAGTTCGCTCCATTGCCGGAACGAACGAGACGAATATATCGGCGCCGCTGGCCTGTCGCGTCGATCGGTTCAGTCGGCGAGCGGGTTCCGGCCGTTCCAGGTCCCCGTCGAGCCGTATGGCTCGAAGCGCGCGAATAACTCCTCGGCGTACCAGTCGCCGTCTCGCGTCTGTTCGATCACCTGCTGATGCCGCGGCATGGCGTACGCGTAGGTGCGCACCGCCTTGGCGGACTCCCAGAGGCTGAACGTCGCGAGCCGACCGACCGGTGCCTCACCGACGCCGACCACATCGATCAAGCCAGCAGCGGTGTGGAGTTCGGCGTCAACCTCTTTGCCCGCCGCAGCAAAGTCGCGCCACGAACGACGACGGACATCGGCACGAGTGATCACCGCAACCCGACCGGCCCGGTCGCCGTCGACCATGCCATCGAGGGGGTCAACGCCGCGCCACGTCCCGTGCCCGCCGAGCGCACGAAGGCGGACGGTGAAGTGCTCTTCCGCGCGCTGCCAGCGCCGAGGAATCCGATGTGATGCCAGAAAGTCGTCGAGGTGCTCCTCGCTCTCCCACACAGCAAAGAGTGCGGTCCGACGCAGGTCGGCGCCGGGGCCGGTGTCGTCACCGTTGCCGGTTCCCAGGAGCTTCCAGAACTTCAGACCCGGCACGCGTTGGAGTTGCGGCCGATCGGCGCCGAGTCGCGCCATGGCCAACAGCGCACGGCCTGGCCGCTCGCGAATCAGGTGGAAGGATGCAACGCGGGCCATGTGTCGGCCATGCTGTCAGCAATGGACTCGATCAGCACGTTTACGCCGACGATTGTCGACGTCATCATTGCTGTTGTTGTCGGCTACCTCGTCGGCTCCATCCCGGTGGCCAACCTTGTCGCCAAGCGTCGGGCCGCCGTCGATCTGCGGACGGTCGGTGACCGCAACCCAGGATTTTGGAACGCTCGCGAGACCCTCGGCAGGAAAGCCGCGATCCCGGTGTTCGTCGGCGATGTCGCCAAGGGTGTGGTTGCTGCCGGCATCGGCGTCCTGATTGCCGATGACGGAGTGTGGGGGATCGCGTATGTGGCGACCGGCGCAGCGATGATCGGCCACGCCTACCCCGTCTTTGCCAACTTCACAGGCGGCCGGAGCATCCTGACCTTCGTCGGCGGAGCAGCCGTCTTCGCTCCGGTGTCGGTGGCGATCTCGGTCGGTGTGCTCATCGTCGTCTTCGCGATCACCCGGTCGTTCGCTTGGGGATCACGAGCCGGGATGCTGGCCCTGCCGTTCGTGCACCTCGCGGTCGATGGTCCGTACCGGACCGCGGCGATGGGGGCATTGATGACGATCATCGGCATCCGATTCGCGATCGCCGCGCTCGACGACCGCCGTCAGGCGTAGGTGCGACCGCGCCAGCTGTGGGGCCCGCGACGGAAGATGCCGCGGGCAATCGTGACCGCGGCAGGGACGTCGGCGAGCGGGCTCAACCAGTACGCGACATCGACTCGCGAGTAGGCGGTGCGGGTGCCGGCCAGCGTGCCGAACCGCACCGCGAGCAGGACGACGTCGACAATGTCGGCCTTGCGCAGCACGAGGCGGGGGAGCGGAAGTGCCTGAGCGAGCAACACCACCGCGAGATCGAAGAGCTGGCGGCGTCGTGGCTCGACGCCGGGCAACGCCAGGGATCGACCCCAACCACGCCAGGTGTCGCGAAGCGACTCAAACATGCGGACTTCGAGCATCTCGCCCGCATCGAGAAACCCGACCCGAGCACCGTCGTGGGCCATACGGCGGGCGAGTGCAATGTCTTCGACCACCTCGCCGCGCACCGTCTGCATCGCGCCGCGTTCGAGAAACGAGTGGCGCGGCACCGCCATGCACTGGCCGTTGGCCATCGCCCGGTCGGGCGCCGTTACGACGCCCGGCGGCCCGAAGCGATAGACGAGCGTGGTCAACATCGCTGGATGCAGCCACCGGCTCCCAGGGGTCGGGCAGTCGAAACGCCCGCCCACGGTCAGCAGGTCAAGTTGTTCGGCCATGGCCCGGCTGACCAATGCCTGCGGAAGCCGAGGATCGGGATTCGTGTCCGCATCAAGCGTCACCACCCACTCGCCGCCCGCTGCCTCGATGCCCTGCTGCAAAGCCCACGCCTTGCCTGCCCATCCGTCAGGGAGCGGGGTCCCGGTGATGACAACAGCGCCGGCAGCGCGGGCAATGTCGGCAGTGTCGTCACTCGACTGGTCGTCAACCACCAGCACCTCGCCGACCCCCGGCGCACCGACCAACGCTGCAAGCACGGGTCCGATCCGTTGCGCTTCGTCACGTGCCGGAATCACCATGCTGATCGACTGCGCAGGTGTCATCGTCGGCCGCACCGGCGGAGCCGCAATCGCTGCTCGCGCCAGCCGGGCAATCGCGATGCCACCGGCCACGCAACGGGTGAGCAGGAACAGCCGACTCAGCAGTCGGCGGATGTGACGCGTCACCGGTGGTCCTGGTCAATCATCTCCGTCACGATGCGAGCACTTGTCGCGACGAGCGGCAGCCCGCCGCCGGGATGGCTCGAGCCGCCGACCAAGTACAGCCCTGCACGTGCGCCACGGTTTGCGGGTCGAGCAAACGCCGCGCGCTTGCCATTCGACGAGCTGCCGTAAATGGCGCCGCCCGGCGAGCGGTAGAGCCGCTCGATGTCCGCCGGGGTGATACGCGCCGAGAAGCTCATACGGCCGGCGAGATCGACCCCGTGTTCGCCAAGACGCCGGAGCACGAGATCGCGGTAGTCCTCGGTGTTGACCTCCGCACCGGGCGGCGTATTGACCAGGATGAACCAGTTCTCATCACCGGCAGGAGCCTGACTCGCGTCAGTCAGCGACGAGATGCAGGCGTAGATCGTCGGGTCATCGGCGAGTTGGCCCGCCTCGATCTGGCGGAACTCCTGCGCAGCATTGTTCGAGAAGAACACGTTGTGGTGACCGAGCGGAGCGCCGTCGATCGCCGGAGTTGCACCGCGCACGCCCAGGCACATCGCGAACCCGCTGGTCGAACGATCAGCCTTGCGAACCGTGCGCAGCGCAGCATCGTCAGGCAGCAAGTCGGCGTACAAGTGCTCGGCGTCGGTGTTCGCGATCACAACGTCAGCAGCCACCACGGAACCATCGACGAGTCGAATCCCCGTCACGCTGGTGCCGTCTTCGTTGATGCGTTCCACATCAGACGAAGTCTGAATATCCACGCCGACCTTGCCAGCAACGCGCACAAGTGCATCACAAAGTGCGCCAAGCCCACCCGTTGGATACCAGCAGCCATGCCCAGCCTCGACGTGTGGAATGCACGACAACGTGGCAGGCGCACGGCGCGGCGTCGAGCCCGAGTAGGTGGCGTAGCGGCCCAGCCACTGCTGCAGCTTGGGTTCGTCAAACAACGCCCGGGCGGCGTCGTTGAGCGAGCGCATGGCGTCGATCGTTCGCAGATCGTTCGCGGACTCCATCCGCGACAGCAGATCGAGCGGGTTCGACATTGGGCCGGCGAAGAACGTCCGCTCGGACACCTCCCAGATCCGCCGACCGTGCTCGTTGAGGTCGCGCCACGCCGCTCCTGCTCCCGCGAACGTTTCGAACGCTGCAGCGGTGGCGTCGTTGTCATCGTGGACAACGAGCCGTGCCCCGTCGCGCCAGAAGTAGCGGAACTGCGGATCGAGCCGGACGAGGTCGAGCTGTTCGTCCAGCGAAGTTCCGGCGAGCTGAAAGACGTCGTCGAACACCTGCGGCAACGTCAACAACGAGGGACCGATGTCGAACGTGAACCCGTCGCGTTCGAACACCGCCAGTTTGCCGCCGGCCTGTTCGTTGCGCTCAAAAACGGTGACGTCGTGGCCGGCCGCGCCGAGGCGAATCGCCGTACACAAGCCGCCAACACCGCCGCCGACGATGATTGCTTTCATCGCACCAACCTCCTGAAGATGGCCGTGACGGCCACCGGAACCATCGCCGCCCCGCCGACCGCAGCAACCACCGGGTCACGGAAGTATCGGGCGAACCCGACCGTCTCCATCGCCGCCATGTACCCGTACGTGCCAACGAGGTGCGGATCCGATGCAGCCCGCTCATTGGTCGCGTCCGCGGCGGGCAGCATTGCTTCGAGCATCGCCATCACGCCGAGACCCGTGATGAACCACCCGACAAAGTTGCTCAGCGGGATCCCGCGATACACACCGCGACGCGCCCACGCCCAATACCCCTCGCCGACCATCTGCGGGTCAAGGAACAGATCCCATGCGGTCATCGCTGCCGAACCGAGTGCAATGCGCTTGGCCATCGTCGACTGCTCGCCAAGCGCGGCATGAGCGGTCTCACGCGCCGGCAACGACATCGCGAACCACGCCATGGGAACAATGACCGGGACATGAGCAACCTGCGGCTGCAGCGCACCGGAGTACGCATATCGACCGAACGGCACCCCGGTGAGCGTGCCGAATCGCTCGACTGCAGCCGTTACCACCGCAGTCGTACCGGCAGCGGCACCCGCGCGGGCGGGACCCCAACGCCGCACGGCATTGACCGTCGTCGTGGCAAACAACCCGGTGACGACCACCGACGACAGGACCTTGCGCGCCAGACCGCGCTGCGGCAACAGCGGCGTCGCGATCATCGCCCCCACCGTCACCACACCGGCAACGGCCTCGGTCATATCAACCCACCTGCGCTCGGAGCTCACCGCACCGCCTCATGATCCGCGTGATTGGCGTCAACGACCAGTCTCATCGAAGCAGCTTGACGACCATTGCCGCCTTTTCGGTGGTGGACACACTGGCGCGAGAAGTGAACACGTCGTACTGCTGGGCCTCGATCTTGTCGAGAATGCGGCCGTAGAGGGTGAACGCCGCGCGAATGGCCTTCGCCGACCGATCCGGCAACATCGAGATGCCGATGTCGGCCGACTCATACAGCGCGCGGCAGCGCTCGATCTCGAACTGCATCAGCGCAATGAACTCGGGCGTGACTGCACGCTGGTTGAGGTCGGCGCCGAAGCGGTGGCTGTCCTCGAGAGGGATGTACTGGCGGCCCCGGTCGAGGTCCTCATCGACGTCACGCAAGAAGTTGGTGAGCTGAAAGGCATTGCCAAGATCGCGAGCGTGGGGCAGCGCCGTGTCGTAATCCGACGGTTCCAGAATTGGCAGCATCATCTCGCCGATCACTGCAGCCGATCCGTCCATGTAGACGAGCAGGTCGTCCCAGGTTTCATACGACTCGACGGTGAGGTCCATGGTCATCGACCTGAGGAACCGATCGAACGCCGTCGTGTCGATGTCGAAGGCACGCACCGTGTGTACGACCGCCTTGAGAACCGGATCCTCCGACTTGCCGGCAGCAAGATCGTCAAAGAACCGCTGCCCGAAATCGGCCAGCGTCGCCGCCCGCACTTCGGTCGGCACATCGCGCCCACCCTGCGAGGGAATCTCATCGACAATGTCATCGGCATACCGCGCGAAGGCGTACAACGCGTGCACGTGGTGCTGCTTGATCTTCGGGAGCACCTTGGTCGACCAGTAGTACGTGGTGCCGTGCCGCTTGTTGAACTCGCGGCACAGTTCGTAGCTCTCGTCCAACGTCACCGGGCCCGACGGCAGCAAGTGCGTCGTCGGCGTGGGCGGAGTGCGCTGGAACGGAAGTCGCATTGGTGCAAAGCGTAGGAGTTTCGAATGGGGTCAGACCCCATCCGTGACTATTTGCGCGCCGCCGCGTACTGGTCGACGCGTTCGGCAGCGAGCTTGCCGGACACCAGCACCATCGGCACACCGACGCCGGGAAGCGTCGACGAGCCAGTGAACACCAGGCCCGGCACCTTCTTCGTCACGTTGTTCGGCCGGAACGGCCCGGTCTGGAAGAACGTGTGCGCCAGGGCAAACGGTGTGCCCTGCTCCATACCCATGTCGCGCCAGTCCTGTGGGTCATAGACCTCTTCGGTGACGACGTCGGTCGGATAACCGAGCGACGCGACCTTGGCCCGCAACGAGTCCGTGATGGTGTCGCGCTCTTTCGACCAGTCGATCTTCCCGCTGAGGTTCGGTGTCGGCTCGAGCACGTAGAGGTTGCTGTGTCCCTCGGGCGCAAGCGTCGGGTCGTCGAGCGAGTGCAGGGTGACGAGAATCGACGGGTCAGGCATCCGGACCCCGTCATCGATCAGCGCCTTGAACGAACCGTTCCAGTCGTCACCGAAGTGGATGTTGTGGTGTGCCGCGTCCGGGGGCGGAGTCCCCTTCACGCCAGCCACCCACAGCAGACACGACGGGCTGTACTTTCCATTCAGAGCCTTTTTCGGGACGTCGACCCCATCGAGCAGTTCGCGGTAGGCCACCGGGAGATCAGGATTACAGACGACAGCATCAGCTTCGAGCAACTCGCCGCCTTCCTTGCCCACATCACCAAGGCGAACGCCGCGCACCGAACCGTCGGCGAACCGGACGATCTGGTTGACAGGAGACTCGTAGCGAATGGTGACCCCGGCCTGCTCAACCGCCTCGGCCAAGCCGACCGCCATCATGTGCATGCCGCCCTCGGGAACGAACACGCCCTGCACGGAATCCATATAGGTGATGACGGCGTAGATCGCGAGAGCCTCGTACGGGGCGAGACCCGCGTACATCGACTGGAAGCTGAAGATCTGCTGCAACCGCTCGTCGTCGAAGAACGATGCAACTTTCTTGTCGAGTTTGCCGAAACCACCGAGCTTGAGAATCGACAGCCCATCGCGCCACGGCTTGATCAGATCAAGCGGCGAATCAAGGTTGGTGTCGATGTAGGACCGCATCTCCGCGGTGTACAGCTTCTTGAGCCAGTCGGCGAACGCGCCAAACGCAGCAGCCTCCTTGTCGCCGGCAAAGCGGGCGATCTCTTCAGTCATGGCCTCACGGCCGTGCTTCACAAGCAGCGTCGAACCATCTGCGTAACAGGCGCGGTACATCGGATCGACCGGCTTGATCGTGATGTGATCAGCCATGTTCGCGCCCGCTGCCTGGAATGCCTCTTCAAGCAGATCGGGCATCGTGAGCACGGTCGGACCGTTGTCGAGGCGGAACCCATCGCGGATCACCATGCCGGCGCGCCCACCGGGCAACGCATCGCGCTCAACGATCGTCACATCGTGTCCGGCTTTGCTCAGATGTGCAGCAGCGGACAACCCGCCAAGCCCTGCTCCGATAACGACAACTTTCACGATGCTCCTTGGGCCGCAAGGACGACTTGGTGCCAGGCACCAAGTCGTCCTCAGGTGGTTCGTTGGCTGACGAATTCGGCCAGCTGGGTCAGTTCAGTTTTGGCGACCTGGGTGATCGGTGCAGTGTCGAGCGATGTGACAGCGGCCTCGGTCAGCGCGCTGATGTGGGCTTCGAGTTCATCGAGCCCGCCCGTGTCGATGATGACCTGTTGGATCTTGGCGACCGTGTCGGCATCGAGGTCAGGGTCACCGACGAGTTCGAGCACACGACGCTGAGCGTCGTCCGCGCGACGTGTTGCTCGAGCGAGCAGCGGCGTCGGCTTGCCCTCGAGCAGGTCGCCACCGACAGGCTTGCCGGTGACTGCCTCGTCGCCGAACGCGCCCATCACGTCGTCACGCATCTGGAAAGCGTCGCCCAACGGCAGGCCGTAGTTGCTCAGATGAGGCAGGAGCTCGTCGGCGTGCTCGGGCGCAGCAAGCACCGCACCCAAATGCAGCGGACGTTCGATCGTGTACTTCCCCGACTTGTAACGGCAGATGCGTTCGGACTTCACGACGTCGCGGGTTCGACTGACACCGCCGAGGATGTCGAGGTACTGCCCGATGTTGAGCTCGACGCGCAGCTCATTCCAAATTCTCGACGCTTCGAGCGTGGCTTCTTCGAGCAGCTGGTCGGCGTACACGAACGCCAAGTCACCGACCAGAATCGCAACACCCTCTCCAAACCGTCGGGACTCGCCCGCCCAGTCATTTGCAGCATGCTCCGCAGCTGCCACGGTGTGGGTGGTCGGTTGACCTCGACGGGAATCCGCATCGTCCATCACGTCGTCGTGGAACAGTGCGAAGGCATGCATCAGCTCGAAGGCGGCACCGGCATCGATGTCGATCTGGTCATTGTCGCCGCCACCTGCGCCGACATAGCCCCAGTGGCAAAATGCCGGACGGAGTCGCTTCCCACCGGACAGAACCAGGCGGCGGATCTCTTCGATCGGGTGGGCCAACTCGCTGTCGAAGCTCGCCCACCGGTCGCGCTCGGCAGCCAGAAACTCGTCGAGTCGAACGTCGACTCGAGCCGCCAGTTGCTTGAGTGACGCGGGGGCGCTCGACATGCCGACAGAGGTTACTGGCGCCCAGTGCGGCCCCACGGCGTTGTCGGAGAGGTTCCACCCGGCCGAGCGACTCGACGTTGGGGTATTACGGCGCGTCGAGGTCGGCGGTGACCTCTTCAATCTTGATCTGCGCATTGGAAATCTTGCCGCGACAGAGCGAGATGAGTTCTGACGCCCGCGACACACGCTCGGCCAGATGGTCGACATCGACATCGGAACCCTCCAACTCGCGCAAGATCGCATCGAGTTCGGTGAGCGCTGCGGCGTAGCCGGGTACTGGGGCGTCGGTCATGAGGAGTCCTCGTTGGTGGTGATGGTGGCGTCAACAGTGGGGACGGCTGCCGTGACCGTACTGGTGACGGTGCCGTCGATGAGCGTGGTGGTGACGATGTCGTCGGGGCCAATGTCGGCCACCGACCGGACGATGGCACCGGCTGCGTCGCGGGTGATGGTCCAGCCCCGCGCGATCTGTACGGCCGGATCGAGGCCCCCGACTCGTGCAGCCAACACGTCGAGGCGTTGGCCGGCCCGATCGAGAACATCGGTCGGCCGCTCGACGACCCTGAGCGCAACGCGGTCGAGTCGCTCGGTGGCACGTTCGAGCACCGCCGGGCCGCTGCGGCCCAGCCGATCGACTCGCATCGACAACCGCTCGTCGGCCCGCTCGACGGCGGCATGTGTGCGCCGGGCAATCCGGTGGCCGACCTCGGACAATTCGGTGCTGGCGTCAGTGAGCACGGCGGTGCTGCGTTGAAGAATTGCAGCGAACGTCTGCTCGGCGTTCGTCGTGTACGCGGCGACCCGTCCGAGGAGTTCCCCAGCGACCGCCGTGGGGGTCTTCAACGCCAGGTGCGCAACATCGTCAGCGACACTCCGGTCGACCTCGTGGCCCAAACCGGTCAGCACCGGCACCGGTGAGTTGGCGATCATCCGAGCGATCTTCTCGGAATCGAACACCGCGAGCTCGTTGCGGGCCCCGCCGCCGCGGATGACCACGATGACGTCGAGCGTGCCGAGCATCGCCAACCGCGCGATCCCCGCGGTGACCATGTTTTCGGCGAGATCCCCCTGGACCCGAACATCGGCCACGACGAGACGGAACCCGAACCCGCTGCGCGCGAGCTCGTCGTGGAAGTCATGCCAGGCAGCGGTGCCGACGCTCGTGACCACACCGACTCGAAGCGGCACCGGCGACATCGGACGTCGCTTGTTGGTGTCCATCAACCCCTCGGCGACAAGCCGCCGGACGACTTCGTCACGGGACTGTGCGATGTCGCCAATCGTGTACTTCGGGTCGAGGCTGGCCATCTTGAAGCCGAGCCGACCGCCCTGAGCCCAGAAGTCGAGGTGGCCGTGAATGCGCACCTTCATGCCGTTGCGCAGCTCAAGGCGGAACTTGCGCAGCATCGGCGCAAGGCGGGCCTTGGCCGGCGCGAACAACTGCACGTTCATGACGGCCTTGCCGTTGTCGCCGTCTTCGACCAGCGAGAAGTACGTGTGCGGCCCGCGATTCTGGAGTCCGCTGATCTCGCCGCGCACCCAAATGCCGTCGCGGAAACCGCGGCGAAGCTGATCGTTGATCGCCTCGGCCAACTCGCCCACCGTGTAGGTGGGGTCAGCGACTTCTTCGGGCATCTCGTCGCCGAAGTCGAACGCAGGCTGGCTCACAGTGCTCGATTCAATCAGGCACTGCGGCGCAGAGCGTTAACGACCGGGCAGTCAGGCGCCGAGTTGACGGATCGCGCCGTCGGCAGGGGTGTCGTTGTCGTCGATGTCACGGGGCAGTGCAAAGAGTTCGCCGTCGACTGGGAGGTTGCGTTCTTGGCGGATGCCGTCGAGTTCGCGTAGCGGCCGCTCGAGGGCACGTCGACGAGTGCCGGCCAAGGCCTCGAACTCCTTCTCGACGCCTTCGAAGCGCTTCTTCACCTTGTCGACCTGCTCGGAGTACTTGGTCCACTGGGTCCCGAACTTGCTGATCAACTGCAGGATCTCGTCGCTCGTCTGCTCGATCATGAAGTTGTCGAACGCCTGGCGGATGATGCCGATGAATGCAAACAGGGTGAGCGGTGAGCACATGACCACTTGCTGGCCCATGGCATCGTCGAGCAGCCCGGGATCGTGCTCGTGGATGAATCCCGTGAGCTGTTCGTTGGGAATGAACAGCAACACGTAGTCGACTGCCTGCTGATTGCCCACATTGCCGTAGTCACGCTTGGCCAGTTCCTTGACCCGCATTCGTACGTCACGCAAGAAGTTCTTGAGGTGGGCCTCGCGCTCGGCATCAGTGTGGGCTTCGAGGTACCGAACGTAGGAAGCCATCGGGAACTTCACGTCCATGTACAGGGCGTGACCCTTGGGCATGTTGAACGTGTAATCGGGTCGACCGGTCGCACCGTCGATCTGACCCTGCTTGGTGTAGTTGATGTTCTCGATGAACCCGGCCATGCGCAACACGTCTTCAGCCATGCGCTCGCCCCACTGACCACGCGCCTGCGGATTGGCGATGGCAGTGCGCAATGCCTGGGCTGACTCGGCGACCGCTGCAGCCACATCGGCATGCGCCTTGAGCGAAGTTTCGACCTGCCCGAACTTCTCGGCATTTGTGCGACCCAGCGCATTGACCATGTCGGTCAACTTGGTGAGCTCGCTGCGCATCTCGCCGTGCACCTGATCGAGCCGCTCGTCGATGACGTCTTTCTTCGACGCCAGATCGGCGCTGGCGTGCTGCTGTACCTGCGATGCCTTGGCCCCCAACTGCTCACGCTGAAGCACAGCGCTCTGCTCGAGCGCGGCACTGACCGCAGCGTCTCGTTCCGCGCTCGCCTGATCGCGCACCGCTGCGACAGCGCTCTGCACCGCAGTGTCGATTGAAAGCTGCAGCGACTCGTTGGAGAGCGACTGTGCGCCCAGCTCGTCGGCGAGGTTCGACGCAGCTTGCTGCTCGGCACGCCGCAGCGCGAAGAAATACGCCGCAGCAGCAGCGCACCCGGCCAACACGAGGCCGAGAAGGACAACGACGATCAACATGGAGCCCACGGTAGAGATTGGGTGTCACAGAGTTCGCGGATGGGCCGTGACCAGGGATGATCCGCACAGCAACCCCGCCAGAAGGGTCTGGCATCGACGCCGTCTCGACGGCGGGGCAATAGCCTCAACAACAATGCCGTACCAGGAGCCCGAGTTTCTTCCGTGGGACGGTCGTCGCGTGCCGATCACCTTCGTCGCCGGATATCTCGGTGCGGGCAAGACCACTGCGATCAACGAGCTCTTGGCGGTGACCGATCGCCCGATTGCCGTCTTGGTCAACGACGTCGGCGAAATCAACATCGATGCAGCGCTGATCGCCCGCCGTCACGGCGACACCGTGGAACTCACCGATGGATGCGTGTGTTGCAGTCTCATCGACGGCTTCGGCGCAGCGTTCGACCAGCTCCGAGCACGTGACACCCCTCCCGACCATGTCATCGTCGAACTGAGCGGCGTCGCCGACCCAGACCGGATGACCCCGTGGGGGAACTCCGCCGGGTTCATGCTCGACGGCGTCGTGGTCGTCGTCGCCGCGGATCAGCTCCTCACCGACGATCAGCCAGCACGAGTGACCGACGCAATCGAGTCGCAGATCGCCAAAGCTGATCTGATCGTGCTCACCAAAACCGACTTGATCGATGATGAACAACGCTCGCTCGTCGATGCCAGATTGGGCGACCTCGGAGACGACACGCCGGTCTTTGTCGTCGGCGCGAGCGACCCTGCCATCGGCAGATTTCTGGCGCTCGGGGGGCGGCGACCGGACGGGGTTGCAGCCACCGCCACGCCCAGCCTCTTCGACGCCCACACCGTCACGACGCTCGAGTTCGGGCCGTTCGAATCGGTCGGGGCCATCGATGCCGCGTTGCAGCAGACCTTGGACGACAACGTCGGGACGGTCATGCGGGCCAAAGGCATCGTTGCCACCCATGACGAGCAACTGCATCTCGTCCAAGTCGTCGGTCGGCGCCGCGAGATCACCCCGCTCCCCATGTCCGAGTTCGCAGCACCCACCCCGCTGACAGTCATCGCGCTCAACTGACTGACCCTCTGACCCTGCCTCAGACGGTCAGGTGCGGGTCAGGAGCGCTTTGTGCGGCGCGGCAGCATCGACTTCGGCAGGCGCAACGTGACCACACTGATCGCGAGAATCACCGGATAGATCTCGAGTCGACCAAGCAACATCTGTCCAATCGCAATCAAACGACCCTCGCGTGGGATGACCAAGAAGTCCCCGGTGTGGTCGAGCGCACCGAGACCCGGCCCGACGTTGCCGAGCGACGTCGCCGATGCCGAAAACGACGTGATGAGGTCCGGGCCGGTGGCTGCGATCGCAAACGATCCACCACCGAAGATCACCAGCGCGAGGATCAGGAACCCGACAACCTTGCCGGCCACATCATCGGACAGCATCGCGTTGCCGACACGAACAGGACGCACCAGTTTCGGATGCAGATGCTTGAGCGCCTCGCGGTGCGCAAAGCTCGACACCGCCATGATGCGGAGAATCTTGATACCGCCGGCCGTGGAGCCTGCCATCGCTCCCAGTGGCAACGCGATGAGCAGCAGAGACTGCGCAGTCTCGCTCCACAAGCCGTACTCGGTCGCGACGTACCCGGTCGTCGTGACCGTCGATGACACCGTGAACAACGCATCGCGGAAACCAGTCGACTGGCTTCCACCGTTCCCTGCCGTAATGAACGCCCACAGCGTCATCGCGCCGACCATGAACAAATACACGCGGAACTCAGTCGACCGCAGCAGCGGCTTGACGTTGCCTCGCAACGCACGCCAGTACAACGTGAAGCTGCCACCGGCAAGCATCATGCCGACGATGCAGATCCATTCGAGCGTCGCTGACTCGAAGTGGCCGAACGACCCCTGATACGGAGAGAATCCGCCCGTCGACACCGTCGTAAAGGAGTGACTCACCGCGTCATAGAGACTCATGCCGGCAACGAAGTACGCCGTCGCCATCAGTGCCGTGAAGCCGAGGTACACCGCCCACAGCCGTCGAGCGGTTTCACGCACGCGCGGCGTGAGGCGTTCACCCGTCGGACCCGGAGCCTCGGCTTCGAGCAGGCTCATGCCGCCAGAACCGACCGTGGGCAGCACGGCAACGACCAACACGATGACGCCCATACCGCCCATCCACTGCGTCATCGACCGCCAGAAAAGCAGACCCTTCGACGTCGCCTCAATGTCGGCGGTGACCGTTGCACCCGTCGTGGTGAACCCGGACATCGCTTCGAACAAGGCATCGTCGATGCGGGTGAAGTGACCGGTGACGAGGTAGGGGATCGCGCCGACCGCGGCGATAGTCACCCAGGCGATCGTGACGGTGGTGAAGACGTCAAGTACCCGAATCTGACTGGGAACCACCGTGGTCCGCCACAACACAGAACCGACGATCCAGGTGACCAGTCCCGTGAGCAACAACGCAGCCACATCGGGGCCACCATCGATCAGATCGACCATGCCGGACACCGCAATACCGATGCCGACGACTGCGACGGTCAGGCCGAGGACATTCAGTGCGAGGGACGGCCGACGTCGCTCGGTCAGTAACCGTTCGCCGCGCGCGCCAAAGATCGACGCCCGTGGGTTTGACGCCGCGCGCAAGTCTGGATGGTGCAGGCGCCGACCATGGTCCGACCCCGGTGCCGATGGCACGTTGGTCACGTGGTGAACACCTTGCGCAGGGCGGGCAGCGACTCTGGCCGAGCGAACACCACGACATTGTCGCCGGCGTTGAGCACCGTGTACCCACGAATGATCCGACCCGGCTCTCCCGGCCGAATCACCGCACCCAGCACGATCGAGTGCGGCAGGTGCAGCTCGGAGACCACGGCGCCGTCCGCCTCGGAGCCGACCTCGATCTCAATTTCGTCAACCTCGATATCACTTTCGAGGAACGTCGCCACCGATGCCGTTCCGCCACGCACATGCCGCAACACCGCATTGGCCGACGCAGTGCGCGGGCTGAGCGCAGCGTCGATGCCGAACTGACGGACGAGCGGAAGCAAGCTCAGGCGATGGATGACCGCGACCGTGAAGGTGTCGCGACCGCTGGCCGCGAACGCGCATGCCAGCACGTTGGCGGCGTCGTCACCCGTCGCAGCAATGACAAGATCCTTGTCGCTGATCGACTCCTCGCTCAGCATGTCGGTGTCTTCGATGTCGCCCCGCACCACGGTGATCCGCGGGAGCCTCTCGGAGAGCACGCGGGCGCGGTCAAGGTCGTGCTCGACCAACACGACATCAGCGCCCGCGATTTCCAGCCGCTCGGCCACACGTGAACCGACGGCCCCGCCACCAAGCACCATCACCCGCTTGGCACGACGGTGAGACGCGCCGAGCAGCTCGAGGATCTTGTTGCGGTCTTGGCGACTGGTGAGCACGCGCACGTGGTCGCCGGCCTCAAGTCGTTGATCGCCGCGCGGGATCACTGTTTCGCCGCCGCGAGTCAGCGCTCCGAACAGGAAGCTCCAGTCGGGCTCAAAGCTTGCACCGATCTCCGCGAGGGTGCTGCCGGCAAGCGCAGAGCCTTCGCCAATGGTGCAGCCGAGGACGATGAGGTCGCCACCCGACATCTGGTACACCTCGTCGGCACCGGATGCCTCGGTGAGTTCCATGATCTCATCGGCGGTGTCGGCGTCGGGGTCGATGACGACGTCGGCGCGCATTGCCTCGCGCAGCGGCGCCCCGGATTCGCCGCGCAGTTCCTCGGTCTGAATGCGGACCACGGTCTGCGGTACGCCCGCCTCTTTCGCAAGCAGCGAGGCGATCAAGTTGACCTCGTCGTTCTGCGTGACGCCGGCGAGGAGGTCGGCGCGATCGATCCGCGCGGCCTGCAGCGTTGACGGCAACGTGGCGCTGCCGATGACAACCTGCACGTCAAGTTCGGCACCGATCGCCGAGGCAATCGCCTCGTTCTGTTCGATGACGACTACATCGTGACCCTCGGCGCCGAGTCGCTGCGCGAGATACCAACCGACTTCGCCGGCACCGACGATGACTACATGCATGGCCTCAGCCTGCCTGATCGAAGAGCACTCAGGGGGACATTCCCGCGAAGACCATGGAAGAACACCATGGAAGGAGGATCCCGAATGGTCGGTTCAGGCGGGGACAACGGCTGAGTCGAGCAGGACTCGAGAAGCCGTGCGCAACGCCTCGGTGGCCGGAGTATCAGCAAATCCGGCGACGGCATCTTCGGCCCGCTGCACGTATTCGCGAGCAGTTGCCATCGCCGATGCGACACCTTCGTTCGAGCGGACGATCGTCAACGCTCTCTGCTGCTGAGCGTCGTCGAGCGGTGAGCCGAGCAGATCTGCGAGCTCGTCGGCCGCGGTGCTGTTGGTGGCCAAGGTGCGGAGCACGGGCAAGGTGTAGACGCCCTCAACCATGTCATGACCAGCGGGCTTGCCCAGCTGTTCATCGGTCGCGGTGACGTCAAGGATGTCGTCGACAATCTGGAAGACCATGCCGTAGGCGTTGCCAAAATCGGTCAGCGCATCGATGGTCACCCGGTCGTGCCCGGCGACGATGCCGCCAATGCGGGCAGCAGTGCCATAGAGCGAAGCGGTCTTGCCGTGGATCGAGGTGAAGTACGACGGCTCCGGACGGCTGACGTCATACGTGTGGCGCAACTCCGCGATTTGGCCTTCGCACAACCACCCGATGGTGCGCGCCAGTAGGCCAGCAACTTCGGTGCCCAGCGACGCTGCGATTTCAGAGGCACGCGAGAGCAGAAAGTCGCCGGCGAGGATGGCTTGCAGGTTGCCCCACTTGGCATTGACCGTCTCGACGCCACGACGCGTGTCGGCCTCATCCATCACGTCGTCGTGATACAGCGACCCGAGGTGGACGAGCTCACAGGAGACACCGCCTCGAACCGCATCTTCAGAGGCAACCACGCCGTTGATCTGGGCAGCGGCAACAGCGAGCACCGGACGTAAGCGCTTCCCGCCCGCCACGATGAGATGCGAGGCGATTTCGTTGAGATACGAGTCGGGCGTATGCACGGATTCGTGCATCGCTTTCTCGATCCGTTTGCGGTCGACATCCATTGCCGGCAGCGCAAGCAGCGGCGACGTGATGTTCTGCGGCTCTGACACGTCGTGCAGGTTACCGAGCGCGCGGGGAGTCAGCGATTTGTGCCGAACGCGTGTGGATCTTGCGCACAGACTGCGCAACCTCCACATGCCTTGACCTTGGCGGCCAGAACATCAGGGAAGCGATCTCAGGAAAGCGATCTCAGGGGAGTTGGTCGAGCCAGGCGGTGACCCGCTTCTTGTTCACACCGAGGTCGCTCTTGCCGAGCCGTGATCGCGAGAACACCGCCAAGGTGCTGGTGTCCGCATCGATCTCGATGAATTTGACCGAGATGTAGTCGGGAAATGCGAACAGCGCAGACGTTTGGACGTAGGTGACGAAACCACTCTCGGGTGAGCCGCCCACCACATCGACGCTCCCGCTCTCGCGAGCGACCCGGTCAAACGCCGCCGCAAGATCCTGTGTCGATGTCTCGAAAACTGGAGCCGCCCCATCAGCATCGACATCGGAACCAGCCGGCACGACCCGAGACGAGTTCGGTGTCGAAGGCGTCGGCGCGGTGAGCGGATCGACGTGCCACACACCGGCATCGTGGTCGAGCCGTCGAATCATGACCGCAGCGATGACGACGACAGCGGCGAGTACTCCGAGAACAATCAGAACGAGACGCATTACCCGATCATGGCCCGCTCAGCGCAGGTTCATCGACATGCAGCTCATCGGCTCGCGTATTCCCAGAATTTGAGGAAAACCTGTCACGGCGCGCGATCGGGCACCGTGGCAGGTGGCCGGTAGGGTTGACGCACAGGTTCCGAGCGCTGTTTCGCATCTCGCAGGCGGCGCTCATTGAGGGGCCCCTGAACGAAAGGGCAGCAGATGTTCGAACGATTTACCGACCGAGCTCGACGAGTCGTTGTGCTCGCGCAAGAAGAAGCGCGGCTGCTCAACCACAGCTACATCGGAACCGAGCACATCCTGCTCGGCCTCATCCACGAAGGTGAGGGCGTCGCGGCGAAGGCCCTCGAGTCGCTCGGCATCAGCCTCGAAGCGGTGCGGAGCCAGGTTGAAGAGATCATCGGCCAGGGCGGCTCGTCGCCGTCGGGCCACATCCCCTTCACGCCGCGCGCCAAGAAGGTCCTCGAGCTGTCACTGCGCGAAGCACTGCAGCTCGGTCACAACTACATCGGAACCGAGCACATCCTGCTCGGTCTCATCCGCGAGGGTGAAGGCGTTGCCGCACAGGTGCTCGTCAAGCTCGGCGCCGATCTTTCACGTGTCCGCCAGCAGGTCATCCAGCTCCTCTCGGGTTACCAAGGCCCATCCGGCTCCACCGGCGGGAGCAGCGGTCGGACCGAAGGCGGCACGCCGGCAGCGGCAGGCGTTGGCAGCAAGGGCGGCGATGACGACAAGGGCGCCAACTCTCAGATTCTCGACCAGTTCGGCCGCAACCTCACCGAGGCCGCGCGCCAGGGTGAACTCGACCCCGTGATCGGTCGCTCGAAAGAGCTCGAACGCACGATGCAGATTCTCTCGCGTCGCACCAAGAACAACCCGGTGCTCATTGGTGAGCCCGGAGTCGGCAAGACCGCGATCGTCGAGGGCCTCGCCCAGAAGATCGTCAACAACGACGTGCCCGACACGCTCACCAACAAGCAGCTCTACACGCTCGACCTCGGCTCGCTCGTGGCCGGCAGCCGCTACCGCGGTGACTTCGAAGAGCGCCTCAAGAAGGTGCTCAAAGAAATCAAGACCCGCGGCGACATCTTGCTGTTCATCGACGAGATCCACACCCTCGTCGGCGCCGGCGCCGCTGAAGGTGCCATCGATGCTGCGTCGATCCTCAAGCCGATGCTCGCCCGAGGCGAACTCCAAACCATCGGTGCCACCACCACCGACGAGTACCGCAAGCACGTCGAGAAAGACGCCGCACTCGAGCGTCGCTTCCAGCCGATCAAGGTCGACGAGCCAACGCTCGCTCACACGATCGAGATCCTCAAGGGCATCCGCGATCAGTACGAGTCGCACCACCGGGTCACCATCACCGACCAGGCCCTCGTCGCTGCTGCCAACCTCGCTGACCGCTACATCAGCGATCGGCACCTGCCCGACAAGGCCATCGACCTCATCGACGAGGCCGGCTCGCGTCTGCGCATCAAGCGCATGGCGACTCCGCCCGACCTGCGCGATCTCGAATTGAAGCTCAACGAAGTGCAGGAAGCCAAGAAGACCGCTGTCGAAGAGCAGCAGTTCGAAGAGGCCGGCCGTCTGCGCGACGAAGAGAAGAAGCTCCTCGAAGAGAAGGCCGAGAAGGAGACCGAGGTCAAGGCCTCCGGCGTCGACCTGTTCGACGAGGTCGACGAAGAAGCGGTCGCCGAAGTGCTCTCGCTGTGGACCGGTATCCCCGTCTACAAGCTCACCGAAGAAGAGACCGAGCGTCTCCTCAAAATGGAAGACGAGCTGCACAAGCGGATCATCGGCCAAGAGAACGCTGTGGCCGCCGTATCGCAGTCGATCCGCCGGACGCGCGCCGGCCTCAAGGACCCCAAGCGTCCGTCGGGCTCGTTCATCTTCCTCGGCCCCACCGGTGTCGGCAAGACCGAGCTCGCCAAGACCCTCACCGAGTTCCTGTTCGGTGACGACGACGCGCTGATCACGCTCGACATGTCCGAGTACATGGAAAAGCACACGGTCAGCCGCCTCGTCGGTTCGCCTCCCGGCTACGTCGGGTACGAAGAGGGCGGCCAGCTGACCGAAGCCGTGCGCCGCAAGCCGTTCTCCGTCGTGCTGTTCGATGAGATCGAAAAGGCCCACCCCGACGTGTTCAACACGTTGCTGCAGATTCTCGAAGAGGGTCGCCTCACCGACAGCCAAGGTCGCTCGGTCGACTTCCGCAACACGGTGTTGATCATGACATCAAACCTCGGTACCCAGGATCTACGCAAGGCCAACCTCGGCTTCACCACCGACGATTCGGCCATGAGCTACGAGCGGATGAAGGAAAAAGTCAACGACTCGCTCAAGAACCACTTCCGTCCCGAGTTCCTCAACCGCATCGACGAGACCATCGTGTTCCACGAACTGTCTCGTGACGAGGTGCTCCAGATGGTCGACCTGCAACTCGTGCGGCTCACGGCTCAGCTCGAAGGCCAGGGTCTCGGCATCGAGGTCAAACAAGCTGCAAAGGAACTGCTCGCCGAAGTGGGCTACGACCCGCAGCTCGGTGGCCGTCCGTTGCGTCGTGCGATCCAGCGCCACATCGAAGACTCGCTGTCCGAGAAGCTGCTCTACAAGGAGTTCTCGGCGGGCGAGATCATCGTCGTTGATGCCGAGGACGATCCCGAGCGCGGTGAGGGCAAGAAGAAGTTCGTGTTCACCTCGGTTGAGGGCTTTGTCCCTCCGGCGTCGGTCGAGCTCGAGATGACCGCGACCGAGAAGCCGGTTCCGCCGGTGACGGGCGAAGGCGAACTGCCGCCGCCCGAAGCAGCTGAGTGATCAGCTGATCTTCTCGATCGTCACGATCTGGTCGAACGCGCGGCCACGCAATCAATGAATCCATGGCCCGTGCCGCAGCGCGGACCATCGGCCCCGTCATAATGGCGGGATCATGGATCGGGTGATCACGCGGCTCGTCGCACTTCTCGCATGCGCCGTTGCTCTCGCTGCGTGCCAACTCGACGTCACGGTTGATGTCGTCGTCGAATCTGATGGAACAGGACAGATCGCCGTCACGGTGCTTGCCGATCAAGACGTCCTTGATCAGGTCCCGACGCTCGTCGACGACCTGGTCCTCGACGATGTCATCGAGGCCGGCTGGTCGATTGACGGACCTCGTGCGCCCGATGACGGCAGTGGCGGGCTGTTCCTCCAGATGACCCATCCGTTCCGCTCGCAAGGCGAAGCGACCAATCTGTTGCAGAGTCTCGGACCACCCTTCACGCAGATGGAACTCGGTCGGGGAACCAACGGCGATATCACCACCAACCAACTCAGTGGTCGTCTCGTGCTCAGCGGCTTTGATGACTTCGCCGATGCAGACCTCGTCGCTTCGGTTGGGGGTCAGCCGTTCGCCGACGAGATCGCCGCGAGCGGAGCAACCCCAGCCGACTCGTTCAATGTGACACTCCAGGCGCTCTTGCCGGGCGTGATCAAAAGCGAGCAGACCAATGTGGAACCGGACGCGAACGGAATCCTCACCTGGGAGCTGCCCGACAATGGCTCTGCGGCCCTGATCCTCGCTCAATCGACGCAGCAGCCCGGTGAGGGCCAGCGTTGGGCACGCCCGCTCTCGATTCTGGCGCTCATTGCACTCGTGGCATGGGTGAGCTTCATGACGATCTTCATCGGCTACGTCACCGTCGCGCGATTCCGTCGAGCCCGGGCGTACAAGCACCGCCACCTCGGCGAGCAGTAACCCATCCCCGCGTGAGCGGCGGTGGTGGCAGATGCTCTAGGTCCTGTTGGGCAGCGGCTTGACCACGTACCCGGCCGGCAGTTGCTCCGAGGAGTCCATGACACTCAGACGCGTCAGATGTTGTGCGTGTTCAGACAACTTCTTGTGATCGGCGTACGTGATTCCTGGGATCATCGGTTCGCGGAACCACGGCGCGTAGAACTCGAGGTTGGGAATGGCCCGCAGCTCGTCAGACAGGTTGGGCGTGCCGCCGTGCCAGGCCCGCACGTCACGGATCTGAATCGCACCGGCGGGCGCCGGGCACGCAGTACTGAGACGCATCCACTCGGGTTCTTCGTCCAGCGTGGGAATCGGAGCACGGGAGTGCTGGGAGCCTGGAATCTGGCGGGTGGGCCCGTTCAGCGCCGTTTGATCGAACGGCAAGAAGTTCACGCACACATACGGGCAGGGAAGGTCGCGTAACGTCAAGAAGCCGCGTGGATCGTGGAACGCACTGAACGGTGTGTTCCCGTCCGGCGCGAAGTCACGAATGTCGGAATGCAACGGCTGGTACTCGATCGCGCCGGGGAGACAGAAGTCGCCGCTCGCTGAGCGGAGCAGGTAATCGGACGACTCGAAGATCGCGGTGACGATCGGTGTGACCGTCGGGAGATCGACAAGCATCTGCCACTCGGGCCGATGCAACATGCTGCGGGTGACGCTGGAACCTCCGAACGAGTAGCGGTGCGATCCACGGTTACCGCCGCGTTCGCTGTCGTGCGCCACGATCTCGTCGACAACCTCGACCACTCCATTGCGGAGGAACTCGGTCTGGTCGGGGCTGAGCGCATCACCGACGAGGACGAAGCCATCGCGCCGGAAAATCTTGACGGCACGCTCGATCTCAGACGGGTCGAGAATCTCGACATCCCGGAGCCCATTATTGGCCCCGAGATACTCGCGTTGCTGCACAACCTCTGGTGCGTTTCGGTCGGTGCCGTGCCATCCGAGCTCGGCGTGGCGTTCGACTGACTTGGTTTCATTGCTGTTCGACATTGGCGTCTCCTTCTTTCGGTCCAGGTGTCACCACGCGTAGGCCTCGGGCGCCGGGCCCGGACCTGGGAAGATCGCATCGATGCGATCGAGAACGTCGCGTGAGAGTTCAATCGAGGTGGCATGCAGCGCTCCATCCAACTGCGCGATGGTGCGCGGCCCGACGATCGGCGCCGTCACAGCGGGCTGGTGCAACAGCCAGGCGATGCCGACATCGCTGGGCCGTTCGCCCAGGTCCGCACACAGTGCCTCCCATTGTTCGAGTTGTGGTCGGAGCGAAGCAACTCGACGCTGCATGTCGGCTGACCCTCGGCGGCCAGTGTCGCCACCGGACAACACGCCGGCCAAGATGCCGCCGCCGAGCGGGCTCCATGGCAGCAGGCCGAGCCCGTACGACTCACAAGCAGGAATGACCTCGAGCTCAATCGTTCGCTCGGTCAGGTTGTACAGGCTCTGTTCGGACACCAACCCGAGAAAGTGACGGGAGCGCGCTGCCTCGTTGGCCTGAGCGACGGTCCAACCGGCGAAGTTGCTGGAGCCGACGTAGATGATTTTGCCTTGCGCCACCAGGGTCTCCATGGCCTGCCACACCTCGTCCCACGGCGCAGCCCGGTCGAGATGATGCATTTGGTACAGATCGATGTGGTCGGTCTGCAGTCGACGCAGACTGGCATCGCACGCCAACCGGATGTTGCGAGCGGACAGCCCACGATCGTTTGGCCGGTCCGACATCGGCTCATACAACTTGGTCGCCAGCACGATCTGCTCACGGCGGTCACCGCCCTGTGCGAGCCAGCTGCCGATGATGGTCTCCGTGGCGCCCACCCCGGTGCTTCCGCCGTATTGATTCGCCGTGTCGACGAAGTTCACGCCATTTTCAAGCGCCCGATCGAGAATGGCGAACGACTCGGGCTCGGACGTCGTCGGACCGAAGTTCATGGTCCCGAGGCACACTTCGCTCACCTGCAAAGCAGTTCGGCCCAGTCGTCGATATCGCATGGTGATCTCCTGGTGCTCTCATCGTGGCGCGGACCATCTGAGGTCGGCGGTCAACGCTATTGACAGAATATCCAATAGTGAGTCTGGCAGCAAGGTCGAACTCTCCGGGCGCCCCGATCCTGAGGCGATGCTTACTCCGAGGCGATTGCATCATCGGCTGCGAGGAGTTGGTCGAGGCCAGCACGGCACGTGAGGAAAAAGACCGTTTCGATGGCCTCCCGAGATGCCTGCCCGCGAGCGATCAGACTCCACATCACATGACTCGGGGCATTGACGAGCGCTGAGAACACCAGGGCACGGTCCTTGTCAACACCCATCGCCTCGACCAGCCGAGCCCACCACTCGATGTTGTCCTGCTCCACGCGCTTGCGCACCTCTGAAATCGAGGATTCCAACACCGGCTCAGATTGGAGCCGATGAAAGAGGAGGCCGCTGCTCTCCACCTGGTCGAAGAACCAGCGGGTGTTCGACACAACCCGATCGTCGAACAACTCACGCAATGAGCCCGACCCGACGAGCTCCTCGTGGGGTGGCATGGCCTCCACCTTCCACAACGCCGCGACCTCATTCCACAGCGCGTCCACCAGACCCGCCCGGTTGCTGAAGTACGTGTAGACCAGACCGCGTGACACGCCCGCTTCGGCTGCGACCGATTCCATCGACAGCGCGCCAACACCGTTCTCCTCGACGATCACTCGCGACACGTCAAGCAGATGCCGGCGTCGATCCTCGGGGGACAAACGGGCACCCATCATCGTTGCGACTGCCGGAGCGGCTGATGCGGGATCCATGGGCCCTTATTCTGCCGTCTCCGCGACGGGCAAGCGAACACTTTCGAACATTGTTGACACAAAGTGCAAGAGAGGCAATGATGTGATCGGTTATGCACCGGAGGGCCGTGAGGGGGAAGAATTCGCGTCACCACGTCGGAGGGTTCGCCTGACGACACCGGGGTTCCGTTTCACGATGCAGCTCGATGTTCCGCGCAGGGACTGAGTGCTGCAACGAACAGCAGAACAAGCACCGGCTCGCGATCGCGAGCAGGGGGAGAAACGGTGGCGACAATCGCCACCATCACTGAAGGAGCACACTGTGCAGAGAACACGGAAGATCGCAACCGCAACGGTTGCCTTGTCACTGGTCGCCGCCGCATGCGGTGGGAGTGACGACACCGCCGACGAGTCCGGTAGCACCGAGGCACCCGACGCAACAGAAGCGCCGGCAGCCGATGCCCCGGCCGCAGACGAGCCCGCTGAAAGCGGCGAAGACGTCACGATCCGCTGGCGCACCCGCCCAGACAACGACGCCGAGGCCGAGGTCTACGGAGCAATCAGCGACACCATCGACGCCGAAAATGGAGACTCAGTCACCCTGGCCTATGAGCCGGGTACCACCGACGGTGCTAACTATCAGGACCAGCTCATCACCGAGATCGCCAACGGCACCGCCCCTGACGTTTTCTGGATCCCGGGAACTGACATCGCTCGTTTCCAGAGCGCTGGTCTCATCCTCGACCTGGCCCCGATCGCAGCCGAAGACGGCTTCGACACCAGCGAGTTCTACCCCGAGCCCATGTACCACTTGACCTTCGACCCCGACGCAGGTGCGCCGGGCGACAAGCTGTGGGGTCTGCCCCGCGACGTGTCAACGTTCGCCATGTACCTCAACAACGACCTCATTGCTGAGGCCGGTGCTGACGACCCCCGAGCCCTCGCCGAAGCCGGCGAATGGGACTGGGATGCCTACGCCGAAGTCGCTACTGCGGTGAGCGCGCTCGGTGGCGAAAACAAGGGCTTTGCAATGGACGCCTGGTGGGGTCCTATTGGCTACTTCATCCAGGCAGCTGGCGGTAGCTACCTCAACGAGGACGGCACTGAGTGCACGGTCGATTCGCCGGAGGCCATTGCGGGTCTGACCCAAATGAAGGCGGTTTACGACGGCGGTCTTGCAGTCGCTTATGGCGAAAGTGGAGAGGCTCCGTGGAAGGCCGGCACCGTCGGCATGTTCATGAACGGTCGCTGGGCAACGCCTGGTGCACGCGCTGACGCCAACTTCAACTGGGACGTTGTCCAGCTGCCCACCGGTCCCGGTGGCACGCAGGGCAACTGGTTGTTCTGGGGCGCATACGTCGTCAACGCGAACACCGAGAACCCTTCCGAGGCGTTCGACCTCGTGCAGTCCCTGACCACCGCCGAGACTCAGGCAGCGATCAGCGAACTCGGTGCCAACATCCCGAGCCGCCAGAGCGATGCCGCAGAGGAGGCCTTCCTTGGCTTCACGCCGCCAGACAACGCGCAAGCGTTCCTCAACGGTCTTGCTGACTCGCCGACAGCTGAAGGTCCTCTCTGGACCGGTAGCCGCACCGAGTTCGACAATGTCGTGGGTGCTGCAGTGACCGCAGTGATCAACGGTGAGCGCACGATCGAAGACTTCGCTGCGAACATTTGTGCCGAGGCTGAGATCGCCACGTTCGGCGGCTGATGACTTCCTGACCGTTACATTCGGTGCCTTGCACCGGATGTAACGGTCAGGGCTTCGCCCGTTCACGCGGGACACCGACCATCACACCTGGGGGACTTGTGTCGGACACCATGGCTGCAGATGCAGCCGACAAAGCGGACGCTGGGGTCGACCTACCTGACGCACCGGACACCGCGCTTGGCCGCAAGCTGAAACTGCTGAGTTTATGGCACCTCGTTGGTGCCGCCGTGAGCGTCATGGGCATTCTGCTCGCTCGGCGCAGTGGCGACATCGAGCTGCCGTGGATGCCGCGCTACGCACTCCAGGGCTTCTTCAGCTTCGCGTTCGTAGCCCACATGGCCAGCGCCTACGGCGTTGGCGCTCGGACACGTTGGGCTCGCCCGCTCTCGCTTGCAGTCAACTATCTCCTCACGCTCGTCGCGGCGTCCGCGACGTTGCATCTCTTCAACGCCTTTCGAGCCCTTGGCGACTTCGGCGAGGGCTTGTACAAGGCGTTTCTCCCCTTTGTCGTCATCTGTGTCGGACTGCTCTGGGTACTGCTGAGCGGTCAGATGTTGGCGCATCGGCCGACGGCAGCCGGGCCGCTACGCCTCCGCCAAGCCGGCTGGGGTCTCGCCGGTGTTGCCAGTGTCTGGTTTGTCATCAAAGCAGACCCATCCGGCTTCATTTCGTCCATCGGCGAGACGCTCACTCGCCCGCTCGCGCTCGGCGCGATAGCCCTGACCGTCTGCGCAGCGCTCGCCACTCGACTCATGTGGTCACGTGCCGCCGCCAAGCACTTCGGCTCGACCCGTCAGGTCGATGAAGCACTGAGTGGCCTCGCGTTCTTGTCACCGAACCTGCTCGGGTTCCTCATCTTCTTCGCCTTCCCACTGCTGTTCTCGCTGTGGGTCAGCTTCTTCGACTGGGACACCACCAACACCACCCGCGATTTCATCGGGCTCGAGAACTACATCCGAGCGTTGTCACTCGACTTCGCCAACAGTGCGCAAAGCAATGCCGGCACCGAGGTGCTGAAGTCGGACTATCAGGTGCTTGCAAACCTCGACTGGTTCGGGCAGCACTGGGTGATCGGCGCACGCGATGTCGAGTTCTGGATCTCCCTGAAGAACATCACGGTCTTCCTCGTCCTCGCCGTGCCACTCGCCGTGCTGCCAGCCCTCGTCCTGTCCAGCGTGCTGGCCTCGAAGCTCCCCGGCATGAAGGTCTTCCGAACCATCTATTTCGTCCCCTCGGTGGCGGGCGTGATCGGCGTCTCAATCGTGTGGGGCCAGATGTTCGACGCAACAATCGGCTGGATCAACTACCTCCTCGACCTGATCGGTGTCTCCGAAGCAGGCCAGGGTCAAGGCTGGCTCACCCAGCCCAACACAGCGCTGCTGTCGATGGTCATCGTCTTTGCCTGGATGAGCTTTGGATTCAACACGGTGCTGTACCTGGCAGGGCACCAGGCCATTCCGAAAGAGTTGTACGAGGCAGCCGAGATCGACGGAGCCAACACCTGGCAGGTCTTTCGACGGATCACAGTGCCGCAGCTCCGCAACACGACCTTCTATGTCGTCATCACCACGTCGATCCTGGCCTTGCAGCTCTTCGACATCGTGTGGATCCTGGCACGACCGATCGCAGGTGGACCGAACTTCGCCACGCAGACGCCGGTGCTGACCCTGTACCAAGAGGCCTTCACCAACAACCGCCAGGGCTACGCGTCAGCGCTGGCCTGGGTGCTGTTCATCATCATCTTCAGCTTCACGTCGTTCCAGTTCCGGCGACAACGCAGTGAAGCCAGCGCAGGAGGCGTGTCATGAGCGTCCGCAGAAAAGGGCCACGAGCGACCATCGTTCGGATCTTCACCTACCTGTGTCTTGTGTCGGTTGCGGTCATCGTGGTCTTCCCGTTCGTCGTCGCGTTCGCCACATCGACGAAGAACAGCCAAGACATCTTCAACTATCCGCCGACCCTGATCCCGAAGGAACCCCAGACCGTGGATCCTGCTGAGGTCGCGTTCCCGGATATCGACGCCGATGAACCGCTTCCGCTGTACGCGTTCCCGGATTCCGACACACGATTCGCGCTCGTCGACAACGACGTCTCGGTCGCAGAATTCCGACCGCTCGACGACGTTGATCGAATCATCCGGCTCGACGTGACGTCGGGGGAAAAGACCGGCGAGGTCGTCATCATCGACGGTGCGGAAGAAGACGTTTTCGTCATCGAGGTCGACGGCATCAACATCGAGGCATACCGATCGCGACTCACCTCTGGCGGCCAGTTCGTCTCGCTCGACGACCCGACCGACGTGCGCGTGGAACTTGTCAACGTCGTGGAGCCACTGCAACAGTTCGGCCCCCGGCTCGAGAACTTCGAAGAGGTCCTCATCGACAAGGAGCTTGGTCGATCCCTCACCAACACGGTGTTGGTGACCATTGCGGTCGTTTCCGGCCAGATTCTGACCTCGATCCTGGGTGGCTACGCCTTCGCTCGAATCAAGTTCAAGGGAAGCGGCTCATTGTTCCTGCTGTACCTCGGCTCGGTCATGGTGCCATTCGTCGTGCTCATCATCCCGCTCTTTCAGCTGATGCTGCAGGTGGGCTGGCTCGACAATCTCTCGGCGTTGATCATTCCGTTCATGTTCAGCGCCTACGGCACCTTCCTCATGCGGCAGTTCTTCATCAGCATTCCCATCGAGATCGAAGAAGCTGCGCTGCTCGATAATGCATCGCGCTGGAAGATCTTGTGGCGCATCATGGTCCCGCTTGCTCGCCCAGCCATTGCCACGCTCGCCACGTTCGGGTTCCTCTATGCCTGGAACTCGTTCTTCTGGCCACTCGTCATCATCAACTCAGGCAACCCCGACGGCCGCGTGTTGTCGCTCGCATTGTCAACACTTGGTGGCCGCTCAAGCACCGATCTCAACCTGGTGTTCGCCGGCGCGATGATCGCGATGACCCCGCCCATCCTGGTGTTCCTGTTCGCCCAGCGCTATTTCGTCGAGAACTCCGCTTCCAGCGGGCTCAAGTAGGGAGTTACCCATGGCAGAAGTCACCTTCCGCTCCGTCAGCAAGCAGTACGACGGCGGTGGACCCAAAGCAGTCCACGATCTTGAACTCGATATCAAGGACGGCGAGTTCATGGTGCTCGTTGGACCTTCCGGCTGCGGTAAGTCCACCGCGCTGCGCATGATTGCCGGACTCGAAGAAATCACCGAAGGCGAACTGCGCATCGGAGATCGCCTCGTCAACGACGTCCCTCCGGGCGACCGCGACATCGCGATGGTGTTCCAGAACTATGCGCTGTATCCGCACATGACCGTTCGAGAGAACATCGGATTCGCGCTGGAAGTCGCCAAGGTCAAGAAGGCTGAGATCAAGGCGCGTACCGAAGAGGCCGCTGAAATGCTCGGCCTCACCGAGTATCTCGATCGTTTGCCGAAGGCGCTCTCCGGCGGTCAACGCCAACGCGTCGCGATGGGCCGAGCAATCGTGCGTAGCCCACAGGTCTTCCTCATGGACGAGCCGTTGTCGAATCTCGACGCCAAGCTCCGCGTCCAGATGCGATCGGAGATCATCCAGATCCAAAAGCGGCTCGACACCACGATGGTGTACGTCACCCACGACCAGATCGAGGCGATGACGATGGGCCACCGAGTTGCGGTGATGCGTCTCGGAGTGCTCCAACAGGTCGCTCACCCGCAGGAGTTGTACCAGCGCCCAGCCAACCTGTTCGTTGCTGCGTTCATTGGTAGCCCGGCCATGAACCTGATCAATGTGACCCTCGGAGGCACAGCCGAGCGGCCCACCGCGAGCTTTGCTGGTCATACCCTTGCGATCGACGAGGGCGCGATCGAGCGTTACCCGCAAATTGTCGACCGCATTGGATCATCAGTCGTACTTGGTTTGCGTCCCGAACACTTCTCGATGGAGGGCGACTTCGACCTCCCCGATGATCAGATCGTTGAATTCAAGATTGAGTTGGCTGAAGCGATGGGCGCCGAGGCGCATCTGCACATCACGCTCGATGTCCCGGTTGTCGAACTCGACGGTCAGCCAGTGTCCGCCGAAGATGGCGACGAGACGCCATTGTCAACGACCAAGATCATTGCTCGGATCGACGGTATTCACTTCGTCACCAGCGGCGAAAACCTGCGACTCGGTGTCAAGACACATCTGGCGCACTTCTTTGACCCAGACACCGGCCTGCCGCTGAGCTGAATCACGCAGCCGTCGACGTCGCACGTCGACGGCCCGTCACAAGTCCCAGACAAGGGGTGCGATTGGGTCCGGGGTGTAGACGCAGTACGTCCCGGTCTGCACGGATTGTTCGAGGTGCGCAGCGAGCGCCGGATGGTGCTCGGCCATCCGGCGGAGCGCGTAGCGCAGTGATCGAGTCACGCTCGTCCGAGCGCGCTCAGCAGACCCACCGACTGAGCGAGTGCGCCCACCGAAGCCGACTGCGCTCGTCAGTTCCGCGATCAGGTACTCGCGATCGCGTTGCGCCAGTTCCATGCGGCCGAGGTCGTTCAACATCGTCGCTTCTTCGATGTCGTCGTCGACTTCGGCGAGCCGTCGACGGTAGGCATCCCGCGCTACATCGTCGATGACTTCCAGCCCGCTGCTTCCTTGACCGACGTGTAAATCGTCGCCGTGCTCGACAATGCCGCCGGTCGGAAGCGAGCCACGTTCCACAGCAACGAGGTCCAACACGTGGATCTCGCGACCCGGGTCAGCGAGCAATCGTTCAACGTATCAAAGGCCCTTGAGATCGCGCATCAGCGTGGTGTCGTCGTCGAAACCAATGGTGCGAGTGTCTCCGTCGCATCGGAAGACGGCGGTCGCCTTGCTGGCTATCCGAGACGTCGTTGAGTGTGACGGCGCGTTGGTGATGAGACGCTCAGCCTGCTCGGCTCTGCGCACCGCCCCGAATGCGTCGAAGGCCACTCGTGCCGCACGCCATTCCATATGTGCCCCTTCGACATCGCCGGACCGGTGGCGAGCTTCGCCGAGCACGATGCGTGCGGCGGCCGCTTCGAACGGGGCTCCGATGTCGGCCCACGCACCGGTTGCGGCCTTTGCCGAGTGGATAGCGGCCCCCAGGTCTCCACCGACCAACGATGCGCGAGCACTAGCGAGCGCGGCACTGGCCTCGAGGGAACGGCTCGGGTAGGAGTCCGCGATCGATGCGAGCGCATCGGCGGCCTGTCGAGCAGTGTTGGCATCGCCTGCTGCGGCAGCGATCTTCGCCTGGGCATCGAGTAGCGGGGCGAGGCGCAAGTCGCCGAACGGCGGCCGCATCTTGGAGGGAATATCGAAGGGGTGAGCAATTGCATCCGTGATCATCGACGCAGCCACGTCGACCTCGCCCTGCTCCAACCGCAACAACGCGAGCCCAGGGTGAGGCGACCAACTGCGTTCGTGCGCTGCGATAAATGCTTCCTCGGCACCGGTGAGATCGCCGCGACGTAACCGGATGTTGCCGAGTTCGACGAGTGGCCAACCGAACTCGCGGCGCATCCAAGGGCGCAACTCCTCGCAGGCCCCCAATGCTTCGGCCTCAGCGACATCGCATGGCCCAGAAATCCTGAGGATCTCGGCGCGGTGGACGCGGCATCGTCCGCTGATTGCCCCGATCGCCGCGCCGTGACGCCATTGCTCCATCACCTCTGTCCACTGCGTCGCTCGGTCGTGCAGCGCCATCCCCTGGGCGGCGCAGATCAACTCGCAGTACATCATCCCCGTGGTGAGTGGGTCGGCGGCGCCTGACATGAGATCCACCGCGATTTCATCGAGGAGGTCCAGACCCGCATCAACATGTCCATCAAAGACACGAACTCGTGCGGCGCACACGCGCCCAATGATGACGGCCGGATTGACGCCGAGTCGGCCTCCGAGTTCGATCGCCAAGGCCGAAAACATTCTTGCGGCATCCATGTCTCCGGACATAAACCGTTCGTACCCACGCACGACGGCGATCAAGGCGTGAGCGGGCGTCTCATCATGGCCTTGTAGCAGTCGCTCGGCACGGCGTAACCACCCTCGAACAGGCGCCATGAGACCGGTGTCCATCATCAAGAACATGGCAACCATCGCAGCGGCTCGTGCAGCGCCGGCGATGTCGTCGTCGGCGAGCAAGAGTGCGTGCAGTTGTTCCCACGCGGACACGGACGCTTCGAATCCGCCGTTTCCGTACTCGGCCTGAGCGAGGAGTTCGAGCCCCTCAGCCGAAGCTGCAGCTGATCCACTTGCGGCAAGCAGGTCGAGGGCCTCAGCCCATTCGCCCTGCTCAACTGCCGTCTGGGCGGCTGCAAGTCCCTGCATTGTCGCATTGTGACATCAATTGTCACGCCTCTTTGACATCGCACCAATCGACGGAGCGATCTCGACAAACAGATTCAGAAAGGCCCACTCATGGAACCCATCGAACAGCTCTCATACATTTTGCCTACCTTGAATGCCACGGTCGATCGCATCCAGACGATGCAGATGAACGACCCCACGCCGTGCAGCAAGTTCACCGTGCACGACGTGCTCAATCACATGATCGTCCTCGGCGGGACGTTTACCTACTCGTTCAGGGGCGAGGATGCCCCGGAATTGAGGGCGCCGGGTGTGTACGGGTGGGTTCCCGCCGCCGAGTTCCGTGAGGTGATGGACGATCTCCTTGCTGCGGTCAAGTCCCCAGGGGCAATGGAGCGACAGGTGACGACTCCTATGGGGGAGATGCCCGGTGAGACGTTCGCTCGGCTCGTCGCATTCGATGGTCTGATGCACGGCTGGGACCTCGCCTCGTCCACCGGACAACGGTTCGAAGTGCCCCCGGCAGTCATCTGCGCCGTCGATGAGTTTGCCCGGAGTGCACTGACCTCTGAAATGAGGGACGGCGACACATTCAAAGACGCGACCACCGTGCCTGACGACGCCAGTCAACTCGAGCGACTCGCCGCATTCAGCGGCCGCTCACTCTGAGCGCCCGTCCCGACGACGCGGGCAACTCTGTGAGTGCCCATCTCTAGGGTGGCCACCATGGCGAAACTGAAATTGGTGTATGCGTGCAGTGAGTGCGGCACGTCGTACCCGAAGTGGTCAGGACAGTGCGGCAGTTGCGGCGACTGGAACACCCTGGTCGAAGAAGTGGAGGGGGCTGGCGATGATCTGGTCGCTCCCCCTCCACCGACCAACCGGCCGGGACCTACCCTGATCGGCAACGTCGGCACTGAAGCAGGCCGCCCGACCCCGACCCAAATTCCCGAACTTGACCGGGTGCTCGGCGGCGGCATCGTCCCCGGCGCTGTCACCTTGCTCGGCGGCGAGCCGGGCATTGGCAAGAGCACGTTGCTGCTCCAGTTGCTTGCTTCATGGGACGGACCGACGCTGTATGTCAGCGCCGAGGAGAGCGCCCAACAGGTGCGCCTCCGCGCGGAGCGGCTCGATGCTGTACGACCTCAGCTGTGGCTGCATGCCGAGACCTCCTTGCCGCACGTCCTCGAATCCATCGAGCAAACGAAGCCTGAGCTGGTGGTGATCGACTCGATCCAGACCGTCTTCGACCCGGCGCTCGGGTCGCTACCGGGGAGTGTCGGCCAAGTCCGTGGATGTGCTCAGCGCCTGGTCAACGTCGCCAAAGAGCGCGACATCGCCATCGTCCTCGTTGGCCATGTCACCAAGGACGGTGGCCTTGCGGGGCCGCGCGTGCTTGAACATGTGGTCGACACAGTGCTCCAGTTCGAAGGCGATAAGCACCACGCGCTGCGGCTGCTGCGTGCGTCCAAGCACCGCTTTGGACCCACGAACGAGCTGGGACTGTTCGAGATGGCCGGTTCCGGTCTCATTGGCGTGCCCGACCCGTCGACCATGTTTCTCTCCGACCGCCGCACCGGCATTCCGGGCTCGGCCGTGGTCCCCACGATGGAGGGGCAACGACCCATCGTCGTCGAGGTGCAGGCACTCACGTCCCCAGGCGTGCCGGGGGTTCCGTCGCGGCGGAGCGCGCTCGGGCTCGACGGGGCTCGACTCTCGATGTTGATGGCCGTCCTCGGCCGTCGAGCGCGGCTGCCCGTCGGCGAGAACGACGTGTATGCATCGACCGCCGGGGGCGTGAAGCTGGTCGAGCCGGGCCTCGACCTGGGCGTCTGTCTGGCAGTGGCCAGCGCACTCCGCAATCAGCCGATGCCGGCTGACGTCGCAGTGTTCGGCGAAGTGGGCCTGGGTGGCGAGCTTCGCCAAGTCGGCCAGGCCGCACGACGACTCACCGAAGCAGCTCGGCTTGGCTTCTCACGAGTGGTCGTGCCCGCAAACTCTCCTGACGGCGACGACAATATTCGTGTCATCCGGGCAAAGACGCTCAGTGAAGCCATCGCGGCCGTCGGCCTCAACGGCGACAGCGCGCTCTGACGCATTCGTCTCTGACACTCGCCTCCAGCATGAACTAGAATTCTCACGTGGAGTATCGCTATAGCGGAGCGAATGAGAAAATGCGCAACGCGCTGGCTCGTGTCGCACCGGGCACGCCACTCCGCGATGGCATCGACCGCGTGGTGCGGGCCCAGGCTGGGGCCTTGCTCGTCCTGAGCGACGAGCCCGACGTGCTGTCGATCTGTTCGGGTGGATTCCTCGTCGACGCGCCCTACAGCCCACAGCGCCTGTCCGAACTTGCGAAGATGGACGGCGCGATCATCATCTCAACTGAGGGCGGCCGCATTGCTCGGGCCAATGTGCACCTGGTCCCGGATCCCACTGTCCCAACGAGCGAGACCGGCACCCGCCACCGCACCGCCGAGCGCGTCGCCCGGTCCCTCGACGTCCCTGTCGTGTCTGCGAGCGAGGAGATGGGCGTTATCAACGTCTATGCGGGCGGCAACAAGCGGCAGCTCCAAGAGGTCGGTCACCTGCTCGAACGAGCGAATCAAGCATTGCAGACGCTCGAGCGCTACAAGGCCAAGCTCGACGACGCGATCACCAACCTCACTGCCGTCGAGGTGGAAGACGTCGCCACGCTCCGCGACGTCGTTGCTGTTGTGCAACGTGGCGAGATGGTGCACCGGGTCGCCGACGAGATCGAAACGATGATCATCGAGCTGGGGTTCGATGCGCGACTGCTGCGCTTGCAGCTCGATGAGTTGTACGGCGAGATCGATGACGAACTCGACCTTGTCGTGGTCGACTATCTGCCTGCCGGGAGCGTGGCCGAAGACATCCTGAGCGAGATGTCCAAGCTGTCCGATGACGACGTGCTCAACCTGCGCGTTGCTTCAGATGTTCTCGGCCGCGCCGGCGACAATGACGATCTGAGCCAAGAGGTCGCTCCCAAGGGACTGCGCTACCTCCACCGCGTGAAGCGTCTCCCGAGTGGCGTCGCCGAAGGCGTCGCCGCTCACTTCGGTGGCCTGGCAAAGATTCAACGGGCCACGCTCGACGATCTGATGTCGGTCGATGGCGTCGATGAGTCAACGGCACGAGCGATCCGCGAAACGATGACCCGCATCACTGAGTCGACGATCCTCGATCAATACTGACCCCGTCGAGGGTTAGGGCGTCACGGTTGGGAGAATCTCGGCCCAGACCGCGTCGTCGTCGAACCCCAGGGCCCAGAGCGACACGCCGTTGAGCTGATATTGCCGGGCGAGATCCATGCGGAGCCGAACGCCATCACCATCAACGAAATGGACGCGTCGCCCCTGCGTGCAGGTCAGGGTGCCATCGGTGACTTCAAGGTCGTAGTCGAAGGTGTACTCACCCGTCTCCGGCACAAATACCGGCACCGCACCACGAAGCTCGAGTAGCGCATCAACTGATCGTGCAGTGACAGAGGTGCGGCCCTGCAGCTCGGATGCCGGACATGCGCCGGTTTCGCCGTTTGGCCAATTTCGGCCGTACGCCGGAAGGCCAAGCACCAACTTTTCAGGATCACCCGTGGCCTCGATAGCGCCGATGATTGAACGTTCGACAAAATCGAGCGGAGCAATCGGCCCTGCCTCGCCCACCGAGAAGTCGTAGGCCATGATGCGAATGCGGTCGACGTGCTGAGCAATGGCGCCATAGTCGTAGACCCAATATCCGCTGTCAGCGGTCTGCCCTGCGTCGTAAACAGGTGGAATGCTGACCGCCAGCGTTCGGCTATCGGCACGCAACGCCGCGCCGAGTTCGGCGATGAACGCCACCCAGTTGGGCCGTGTTGCAGCCCAGGTGTCTCGACCATCAGCAAACGCAAACTGCTCGTAGTCGATGTCGATGCCGGCAACGTCAAGCCCGGCGGCAAATGACCGGATCGTTTCAACGTGCTGCGTGCGAGTGACCGGGTCGGCGATGATCGCCGCCATCGACCCCGCCGGCATTGCATCAATGATCGAGGGAACAACGTTCACGCCTGCGTCGGCGGCAATCTCGAAGAACTCGTCGAGTCCTTCATCGAGTGCATTCGTGTCGATTTCAATGCTGTCCACACCTGTCGCGTTGAACCAGAACGGCGATACGTCGCGCAGCGAACCGACGCGCTTTTCGAACTCGGGCAGCGCGTCGTCGAGCGCCCAGTACGGCGCCCACGCATCGAGTGGAATATCCGGTTTGGGCGGCGGCGGCGGATCCTCACGGGTGAGCCAAAAACCTCCGGCGACGACGGCGACGAGCACACCGATCAGCCCGAACAACACCCCGCGACGCTGCCTCGCCGTCGGTCCGGCAACGGCGACGTCGGCAACGGGTGTGTCGTCAGCGCTGGTCATGTTGCACGCAGCGCGGCATGCGGCCCGACGAAGAGATTGCCGTGGTCAAGCGGGCAGAAGGGCGCGAAGATCGTCGACGGTGAGGCCGGCCAGCGTGGGCGCGATCGTGAGATTGGGTGCAGGGTCGATACTGACGACATGGGGGATGCCCAGCGTCGCACACCCGGCAGCCAACGCCGAGGCAACCCCGGTTCGCGAGTCCTCGATGGCGACGCAGGAAGCAGCATCGACATTGAGCGCTCGGGCTCCTGCAAGATACGGTTCGGGATGCGGCTTGCCCTGGGTGACCTCGTCGCCGGTGATCGTGGTGACAAACGAATCCTCTGGTGCCGACACCAGGACTGCGTCGGCGAACCGGCGCCACGACATTGTCACGAGCACACACGGAATCGACGCGTCCCGACATGCTGCAAGGAGTTCGCGGGCTCCGGGTCGCCACGGCAACTCACGTTGCACGCGCTCGATGACACCATCCATCAACCGGTCGACCAGTGCCACCGGTTCCATATCGACGCCTGCAGCGCGCAACGCCGCTGCAGTATCGAGAAGATCTGAGCCAATCAGCGAAGCCGCATCAGCCTTGGTCCAGGTGCCGCCGAATTCGTTGACAAGCTCGTGCTCGCACTCGATCCAGTACGGCTCGGTGTCGACCAGCGTGCCGTCCATGTCCCACAGCACCGCTGCCAGCTCAGTCATGGCGGGCAGGCTAGAGCCGGTGTGGCAACTCAGCCCCTGAAGACGGTGATCTTGTCTTCGCCGATTTCCGCGCGGCGCTCGGGATCGTCGACGCCCAGACCCTCTGCTGGCGAGAGACACAGCACGCCGAGCTTGCCTTCGGCCTTGTTGTGATGGACCGCAAGCGAAGCATCGCCAACCTGATCGAGGGTGTAGGTGTCGGTGAGCAGCGGCTGGATCTTGCCTTCGCAGAGCAACTTGTTGGCTGCCCAGCTCTCGGTGTAGTTCGCGAAGTGCGACGACAGGAGCTTCTTCAACTTCATCCAGAAGTGACGGTTGTCGAACTCGACCATGTAGCCAGAGGTCGCGGCACACGTGACGATCGTGCCGCCGCGCTTCGCAGCGAAGACCGAAGCGCCCATCGTGGAGCGGCCCGGGTGCTCGAAGACGATGTCGACGTCTTCACCGTTGTTGACCGCACGGATGTCCTTGCCGAAGCGACGCCATTCGGACTCATCCTGCGTGTGTTCGTCGGACCAGAACTGATAGTTCGAAGCCTTGCGGTCGATGACCGCCTCACAGCCCATGCGGTTGAGGATCTCGGCGCGCTCCGGTGACGAAACGACTCCGATTGGCCTGCCGCCGCCATTCAGGACGTACTGCACGGCGTAGCCGCCGATGCCGCCGGTGGCGCCCCAGATGAGGACGCTGTCGCCTTGCTTCATCCGCGCCCCGTTGTCGCTGACGAGCATCCGGTACGACGTCGAGCTGCACAGTCCGTTGACGGCCGACTCTTCCCACGACAGGTGTGTCGGCTTCGGCATCAGCTGGTTGGCGCGCACGATCGACATGTCGGCAAGGCCGCCGAAGTTTGTCTCGAATCCCCAGATCCGCTGGTTGTTGGCCATCATCGAGTCGTTGTGCGCAGTTGGGTCTTGTCCGTCGACATGGTTGCACTGCACCGTCACCCGGTCACCGGGCTTCCAGTTGCGGACTGCAGAACCGATCCGCAGAACAACACCCGACGCGTCCGAACCGACCACGTGATAGGGCAGCGAATGGCGCTTGGCCCATTCGCTTTCCCGGGCGAGTCGGTCGAGGAATCCGAACGTCGGCAGCGGCTCGAAGATTGACGTCCACACCGTGTTGAAGTTGATGCTCGACGCCATCACCGCGATGAGGCACTCGTCCGGCGCCAGTTCAGGGGTGGCGACATCGTCGACGTGGAGCGACTTGCGCGGATCCTTGTCCCACGAGTCGACACCTTCGAACATGTCCGATTCGTCACGCTTGACGAACGCGGCCCGGTAGCTCTCCGGGATGGGAAGGTTCGCAATGTCATCGCCACTTGCGCCGGACTGAATCGCCTCGAGAATCTGCTCCATGGGGTCCAAGGTTACTGAGCGGTAACCAACCCGCCCAAGTTCGGCGCGTTTGAGAGTGTGTTCGACAGACCAGCAGTTGTTGCCCGCTGGAAAGGCGCGACTAGCGTGCCACGTATGGCTGCAAACTCGAACTCCGTCATCATCGCTGGTGCGCGCACCCCGATCGGCAAGATGAGCGGTGCGCTCTCGTCATTCTCCGGTGCCGAACTCGGTGGTTTCGCCATCGCTGCTGCGCTTGAGCGCGCGGGCGTCGCTCCGGAAGAAGTCGACCACGTCATCATGGGCCAGGTCCTCATGGCCGGTCAGGGCCAGGTCCCCAGCCGCCAGGCGGCTGTCAACGCAGGCATCCCGATGAATGTCCCTGCGATCAACGTCAACAAGGTGTGCCTCTCCGGTCTCAACTCGATCTACCTCGCCAACCAGATGATCGCCACCGGCGAAGCCGACATCGTGGTCGCCGGCGGCATGGAATCGATGTCCAATGCTCCGTACCTCGCTGATGGCGCCCGGAGCGGCTTCCGGTACGGCAACACCGAACTGCGCGACGCCATCATCGCCGACGGCCTCTGGTGTGCCTTTGATGCCTGCCTCATGGGCCTCGGCACTGACCGCTACACCGGTGACAGCATCACCCGTGAACAGCAGGACGAATTCGCCGCCCGCTCCAATGAGCTGGCCGCCGACGCCATCAAGGAGGGCCGCCTGGCCGAGGAGATCGTTCCGGTCGAAGTGCCGCAGCGCAAGGGTGACCCGATCCTCATCGAGCACGACGAGGGCGTGCGCCCCGGCACCACGGTCGAGAGCCTGTCGAAGATGCGCCCAGCGTTCGACAAGGAGGGCAGCATCACCGCAGCGAACGCCTCGCAGCTCTCTGACGGCGGCAGCGCCATGATCCTGATGAGCAAGGCCGAAGCCGAGCGCCGCGGCGTCAACCCGCTCGGCGAGTTCGTGTCATACGGCATGGTCGCAGGCCCCGACAACGCCTCACTGCTCCATCAGCCAAGCCGGGCTGCGATGCTCGCCGCTCAGAAGGCCGGCATTGCCGTCGGCGATCTCGACCTGCTCGAGCTCAACGAAGCATTTGCCGCTGTCGGCATTGCATCGACCGCCGAGCTCGGCGTCGACCCGGACAAGGTCAACGTGAACGGCGGCGCGATTGCACTTGGGCACCCGATCGGCATGAGCGGTAACCGTTTGGCACTCACCCTGCTCCACGAGCTCAACCGTCGCGGCGGCGGCACCGGCGTGGCCTCTCTCTGCGGCGGTGGTGGTCAGGGCGACGCTGCAATCTTGCGCACCGTCTGAGTCGACGGATCAGCTGCCGGAGAGCGCGGTGACGGTCCATTCCAGGACCCAGCCGAGGTAGCCGTACAAGCTGTACTCGGGGCTGTCATTGATGTCGGCTTCTTCGGCTGACTCATCGTCGGTGATGTCGAGCATCGTGCCCAACACGAGACGGATTGCATTGACCGACTGCATGAAGGCCATGGTCTCGCCCTCACCCAAGGTCCGGCCCTCTTCCATGAGGAGCAAGCTCACGCTGTCAACAGCGGCCACGCGACTCGCGACCAACTCCTCGCGCATGAGCCGCTGATACTCGGCTTCTTTTTCCTCGTCGTCATGAAATGCGGGAGGAAACAGACGGTGCAGCAAGGGAGCGGTGTGCTCGTTTGGCTCGCTCGTGAGCAAGTCCTTCATCTCACCGAGGAGGCGCACGATCAACTCGCGTTCCTCGGTCTCGAAGTTCAGTCGGAACCGGGCGCCTTCACCATGGTCGAACGCACCGAGTGGATCGACGTCACTGTTGTCCACGTGCTCGACGGGCGGAACGAAATCGCGCTCACTCATCGTGCTCCATTGAGGCCCACAGGCTGTGCTCGTGGAGACGAAACACGTGCATCTCGGCTTCCTCGCGATTGCCGTTGGCGACCACGGCCTTGCCCTTGTGGTGCACGTCGAGCATCATCGCCGTGGCCTTTTCGTCGGAGTAGCCGAACAGCTTCTTGAGCACGAAAGTGACGTAACTCATCAGATTGATCGGATCGTTCCAGACGATCACCACCCACGGGCGGTCGTTGGCCAACTCCTCGTCGACCTTGGGCTCTTCGACCCGGACTGGTTCGAGCGTCGTTGGCACCCGCCCATTCTGCCGCGTCGTGCCAACGGAAAATCAGTTGGTGGTGATGACCACGGATTCGATGTCGACCGGCTCCGATGGGGTCCCGGACGCTGTGCCGGCTGCTTCCATCGCGACGACGGTCTCATCGAAGCCTTCGGTCACTGCACCGAAGAGCGAGTAGCTCGGTGGGAGGGCTGCGCCGTTTTCGCCGGTGATGATGAAGAACTGGCTGCCGTTGGTGTCCGGACCGCTGTTTGCCATCGCAATCGAACCGATCTCGTACGCGCCGGCCTCGGGGAGCTCGTCGGCGAATCTGTAGCCGGGACCACCAGTACCGGTGCCCGTCGGGTCACCGCACTGCACGACGAAGTCCGGGATGATCCGGTGGCAGGGCGTGTCGTCGAAGTACTGGTGGCGAGCCAGGAACACGAAGTTGTTGACCGTGAGCGGCGCGATGTTCTGATCGAGTTCGATCGTGAGCTCACCCTTGTTGGTGGTGAGCAGCGCGCTGTACTCCTTGTCGGGGTCGAGGCACATCGGAGGCGCCGCGTCGAACGTTTGCTGCTTGGTGGCAGACCCGTCGGGGGAGGGGCAGCCCTCCGGGACGAACTCGCCGGTCGGCTCGAAAACTTCGCCCGCAGCGACATCGGCGCCCGCATCTTCGTTCACCTCGGGCAGCGTCGTCGGAGTCGCATTGTCATCATCGCCACCGATGAAGGTGTTGGCAATGAAGGCAATGCCGACCACGCCGACGATGGCGGCGACGATGATGACGCCGATCCGGGTGCCCTTCTGGCGTGTCTCGGCGCGTGCGGCCTGTTGTTCTTTGACGGCCTTGTTGGCCCGTTGACGTTCGCGTTTGTCGGTTCCCACAGTGGCGGAACGATACCGCCCGTCGACCGGGGTCGACCCTCGCCGTTTGGCACCCTTCAGCAGCGCGTGGGTCTTGCCCTCAAGCGCGTCGACGGTGCTGCCGATACCCAGAGACGCCGCTCGCGGCCTCCCAGAAGCAATCACACCGTGCTACAGACCTCAACCACCTTCATGAACCGGCCCGAGCAGGCAACAGACCGCGCCTCCGCTCGGGCGACGGCATCGCTCGGACGCTGGGCGGGCCTCGCGCTGAGTCTTGCAGGACTGATTGGCTGGCTCGGTTGGCTGTCGTGGCGGTTCGGCACCCTGGAGATGTCGATCGTGGCAGTGGGCGTGCTCGCCCTCGAACTCGTTGCGATCTCGGCCGCCGTCCTCGTCACTGCTGGACTGTTTGCCGGCCGACCGCGATGGCGCCGAGGACGACGTGCAACTGACGCCGATCGTCAACTGCCAATGCTGCTCGGCGAAGCGCTCGGCCTCGGAGACATCAACAACGAACGCAACACCGACCCGACCGACCCCAGTGCGCTGTCGGCGGCCAACGTTGGGCCGGACGACACGGGCGAAATCGCTTGGGCACGTCGCGGCCTTCGTGTCCTTGGCGAGCAGCGCCGACTCGATCGGCGCGCCCAACTCGATACCCACAACCTGCGCGAAGCGGCCTGGTCAGTGGTCGCGCTTGACGGACTTCGGCGCCTCGTCACCGTGATCACCCTGGTGGTGGTCTTGTTCACCGGAATCGCCCCGTTCGAAACGCCGCCGCCGAATCGCATCGCAATGCTCGCCGTCGGCATCGCACTCCTCTCGATCGGTCATTGGTTGCTCTCCGGCGGGCACGTTCGCCCGCTGGCTCGCCTGATCTGGTCGATGGCGTCAATCGGCGCTGGACTCGGCGCTGGTGTCTCGCGGTCTGGCCTCCCGATCCGATGGGCGATGACCATGGCCACGCTCATCGCGCTGAACATCAGCATTGCGTTGCGCGGCATGAGCGACCGATGGACCCACGGCCTCGGGCCGATGAACGACGACGCGCGGGTGACTGCGATGACGGTTGCTTTCGGCTTGGTCGCCGCCGGTGGCATCGCGATGCGCCGGATGCCGCAACCCGAACTCGGTCACTACGGCGCCACGAGACGCTTGGAAGAGTCATCGGTGCGCCGTCTGACGATCGGGCTGACACTGGTCGTCGCCGTGATTGGCTTCGTCGCCGGGTTGGCGCCTGCCGAGGTCCTCGTCGCCGCCCCTTGACCATCGCCAGGTCAGGCGTTGAGCTTTCAGGCGGGCGACACAAACAATTTCTGGAATTTCTGGAATTTCTCCTCAAGTTCCTCATCGAGCGTGCCGATACCCCCCTTGATGGCCCAGGTGTCGACGTTGTCCCTGCCTGCGGACAACACTGCCCCGCACGGTGCCCCGGTCGCGCTGCCCACCGCCATTAGATTGTCGGACATGGCGAAGCTGCGACTGTTCGCATCTGCTCGCGAGGCCGCAGGCACCGGGAGCGACGCAATCGATGGCGCAACCGTTGCTGACGTGCTCGCAGCTGCCACCCAACGCTATGGATCCGAATTCGCCGAGGTGCTCACCACCTGTCGGATCTGGGTCAACGGCAACGATGTTGCTCCCGACACCATGGTCGGGCCGCACGACGAAGTGGCGGTACTCCCGCCCGTCTCTGGAGGATCCACGTGACCGACACCAACGCCGCGCTCAGCCCTGACCCCGCTGATTTGTCGCTCGACGATTTACGCGCGCTGCGCCAGCAACTGCAGCACGAGGATGACGTCGTGTCGTACGCCCGCCGGGTTGCCCAAGCGCGCCTTGACCTCGTGAAGAGCGAACACGCTCGCCGTGATGCCGGCCCCGACGCCGATCTCAACGAACAGATCGGCAGCGTGCTCAGTCAGCACCTGACCGGAGGCCCTGCCCGCCCGCCCCGGCCCACCGAAGATCTCAGCGACAACGCCCTCGCCGATGAGCTCGACGCAGTGTGCGCCGAGCATCACTTCGGTCGGTTGGATGACCTCGACGACGCTGAGCTCCTCGCGCTGGCCGATGCCATCGGCAACTTCGAAACTCGCGTCTCGTCCGACCGCCGCGAGCGGTTCGATCGCCTCGACGCTTTGAGTGCTGAGTTGGTGCGGCGATACCGCGACGGCGAAGCCAGCGTCGATTCCCTCCTCGCGGACTGAACTCGCAACCCCGCATTGCTTGCGGGCACACGTAGCGCCCTCGGCAGGCTGCCCGTTAGCGTTCACGCCGTGGTGCAACGTGTCGCAGTGATCTCACTTCACACATCACCACTCCTGCAGCCCGGATCCGGTGACAGCGGTGGCATGAACGTCTATGTGCGCGAGCTGGTGTCGTCGCTCTCGCAAACCGGCGTCGAGTGCACGACGTTCACCCGAGCCGATCGGGAAGGTCTGCCGGCCGAAGTGATGATCGAGCCCGGCCATCGAGTCGTGCATATTGAGGCCGGGCCGCACCACCTGCCCAAAGAGGCGCTTCCAGAGATCTCCGACGAGTTTTGTCACGGCGTGATCGAGTGGATCAAGGCAAACGAAATGCCTGACGTGATCCACGGCAACTATTGGTTGAGTGGCGTCGTCGGCCACCATCTGAAGCACGAACTCGGTGTGCCGTTCGTGTCGACGTTCCACACCCTTGCCCGGGTCAAAGCTGAAGGTGGCGACCCGGAGCCAATGTGGCGCGACCGGGCCGAAGCCGAGATCATTCAGTGCTCCGATGGCATTTGCGTCAGTTGCGTCGAGGAAGAGGAACAGTTTCGTCGGTTGTACGGCGATCCGGCCGGACGCATCGAGATCATCTCGCCCGGTGTCGAACACGCCTTCTTTGCGCCCGGCGCTCGTGTTGCCGCGCGGCAGGCGATCGGCTTTGATGCGGACCGTCCGCTCGTCTTGTTCGTTGGCCGGATCCAGCCGCTCAAGGGTCCCGACGTGGCGATCAGAGCGCTCGCCGCACTCGAACGCGATGACGTACAACTTGCCCTGGTCGGCGGCTCCAGCGGACGCAACGGTGACGTGCAAGCAGCAGAGGCGCATGCGCTCGTCGACGAACTTGGCCTGCACGACCAGGTGCATTTCGTCGAACCGCAGCCGCACCACATCCTGTCGTCCTGGTACCGCGCCGCCGATGTTGTGCTCGTACCCAGTCGAAGCGAGAGCTTCGGGTTGGTCGCACTCGAGGCCGCAGCGTGCGGCATTCCGGTCGTGGCCAGCGCAGTCGGCGGACTGCTCAGCCTCGTCGACGATGGGGAGACCGGCTTCCTCATCGAAGGGCGACGGCCGACCGACTTCGCGGTGGCGATGGCCGCGATCCTCGACAATGCTGAACTCGCCGCCGCGATGGGTGCGGCCGCAGAAGAGCGGGCCCGTTCGTACACCTGGCGCGCAGCAGCCGATCGGCTGCGGTCGCTGTACGTCGATCTGGACGCGGCAGCCGAGCTCGTCAGCTGCCACGTCGACGATGTGACCGAGGTACGCCACATCGATGACGTGCTCGCGGACGCAGCGGCGAACGAAACCAACGGGGCTGTGACCATGATCAACCCGGCGCCCGAGGTCGTGTCGTGACCGACCCGTTTACCGGCGAGCAACTCGCCGTCCTTGAACGACAGATCGACGAGTGGCTCGGCGAACTCGACGCCAACCACGATCACATTGTCGCCGTCGATCGATCGCCCGATGACGACGTGCGCTGGTTCGTGCGCATGCGCGGCGACGACAAGGATTTCACCACGGTGTGGCTCACGCTTGGTCAACGCACTCTGCGCTACGAGACCTATGTGATGCCAGCGCCAGAAGAGAACCACGCTCAGCTGTACGAACATGTACTTCGCCGGAACGACCGTCTGGTCGGAGCCCACTTCTCCATTGGGGTTGAGGATGCGATCTTCCTGCGTGGCGAGGTGCCGGTCGACCGGGTCGACCGCAATGAGCTCGACCGAGTGCTGGGCACGCTGTACGCCCAGGTCGAGCAGTGCTTTACGGGCATGATCCGCATCGGATTTGCCAGCCGCTTCGCAGGCTGACGCCAGGTACCGCTGACGAGCCGGCATCGTTCTTCACGTGCTCGTTCCGAGTCGGTCGCGTCGGTGCCCACTGTCCCAGTGTCCGGGCGGGTACGTCTCGGGGGAGTCGGTCCCTCGTATCCGCCCGGGCAGTTCCCGGTAACTTCGGCCCGATGAGCGATGCCCAGCCTGCAACCAGATCCGCCGAGGTTGTCGACCCGGTCGATGTCGTCGATGTCGTCGATGTCGTCATGGTCGGCGGCGGCAACATGGGCGCCGCCCTCCTTGGCGGGATGATCGAGTCGGGTGTGTTCGCGCCGGGCATGTTGGCGGTCGTCGAGTTACTCGACGCCCGGCGCAACGAACTCGTCGACATGTTTCCTGGCGTCGCCATCGTCGACGCGATTCCCCCGTGCCGTTCGGCAGTACTTGCCGTCAAGCCGCCCGGTGTTCCGGCTGCGACCACCGCAGCGGTTGCGGCCGGCGCCACTCGTCTGCTGTCGATCGCCGCCGGTGTCAACATCGCCACCATCGAAGCCGCCGCCGGGGACGACGTGGCCGTCGTCCGGTGCATGCCGAACACCCCTGCACTCGTCGGCAAGGGCGCCTCGGCGATTGCAGGCGGGAGCGCCGCCACCGACGATGACCTGGGGTGGGCCGAATCGGTGCTTGGCGCCGTCGGCATCGTCGATCGCCTGCCTGAAGAACAGCTGGATGCATTCACCGGCGTCGCTGGTTCCGGCCCGGCCTACATCTTTCTCATCGCCGAGGCGTTGACCGACGCGGCGGTCGCGGAAGGTATTGAGCGATCCACCGCCGATCGCGTGGTGAGCCAGCTGCTGCTGGGTGCTTCGACACTGCTGGCCCGCGACGGTGACCCCGCCACGCTGCGTCGCAACGTCACGTCGCCCAACGGCACCACGGCCGCCGGACTCGGCGTGCTCGACGCACACGACGTGCGTGGCACCTTTGCTGCTGCGGTGCGCGCTGCAACCGAGCGCAGTCGCGAACTCGGAGCCTGAGTCGAACGGGTCCCCAGACGCGAACAGAGCCGATGTCAACCCCCCAGGTGGCACCGGCTCCGTCACGCGCTGTTCGCCGTCGAGGGCGAACGCGTTGTTGGAGACCAATCCTAGAGCCTCGCGCGCTCTTGTGACAAGGGCCACGTCACCGGGACCGTCGGGAGCCTGCAACGAGCGTGCTCGGCGAGTCCGGGTGTGGTGTCAGCTGGGACGGATCGACACGGCCTGCGGCGTGGGCGCATCGTCGTCGCCGGCCGGAGTGAGGGTCACCTGATCGCCGGCGTCGAGGCCGAGTTCTTCGGCAGCTGATCGCTGATCCATCGCGATGGCGAGCATTCCGCTTGAGTCGAGCACCAGGCCGACGCTGCCGCCGACGAGTTCGGCGAACGATGCCGCGCGCACCGTGCTCCGCGTGACCTCTCCGGACGGGTCGGTCGGCGCACTGATCCGCACGCTGACGCGGGAGCCGAACGTCGCGGGCAGGTCGTCGGGTCCGACGTTGAGCTGCGCGTTACCGAACCGGTCGATCCAGAGCACTTGCGCGATCACCTTGGTGTCGTCGGATTGCGGGAGCGGGATCACTCCCGGGAGCAACAGGTCAGCATCGACGGGATTGCCGAGTTCCATCAGATCGACACCATTGCAGAGGTGTGCAGCTGCAGGTGCAAAGACGTCGCGACCGGCAAACGTGCCCCCGATGGCGTGGAGCTGGTAATCGGCGTTGGTCAATTCGACTGCCCGTCCGGCACCACCGGTCATCGAGACGGCGGGCGCAAGCAGCCCGTTGTCAGGGCCGACGAGAACGCCCTCACCGTCCGCGACTTCGATCGCAATCGCCTTGCGCGATGTGGCGACGCCCGGGTCGACCACGGCCAGCACGACACCAGAGGCCACATAGCTGATGCTGCGGGCGAGGGCGAGCGAACCGGCGCGCACGTCGAACGGAGCAATGCCGTGGGTCAAGTCGATGACCGAGGCGTGCGGTGCGAGCTCACGAATCACCGATGTGCACACGCCGACGAACTCGTCCTGTAGCCCGTAGTCAGTGAGAAACGAAACGGTGTCATACCTGCGGCCCATCCCCTCGGACGCTATCCGTGCAGCCTTGATGTCCGCCAGGTCGCCGGCCTCAACAGGGGTGTGACGCGGGCACGGCTTCGGAAACACGCGTCGCCCACGTTGGCCGGGTTCCCCGCGTGACCGTACGATGGGCGCAATGGCCGTCGGCTCTCGCCCCCTCGTTCCGTCGCGGCTCGCGCCCGGCGGAGTAGCGCACGGCAGTCGTCGCACGCCCACCACCGTCATTGGTGCCTACGTCGCACTGACCAAGCCGCGCATTATTGAACTGCTGCTGATCACCACGGTGCCCACGATGATCCTTGCAGCGAGCGGATGGCCGTCCACCTGGCTCGTCGTGGTCACCCTGATTGGCGGAACGTTGTCGGCCGGCAGTGCCAACGCCGTCAACATGTACGTCGATCGTGACATCGACGCCTTGATGGAACGGACGCAGGCCCGGCCGCTCGTCACCGGTGTCATCGAACCTCGTAACGCACTCATCTTCGCCCTCAGCCTGCAGGTCGTCGCCTTCGGTGTGCTCTGGTCCGGAGCAAACCTGCTGTCGGCCGTCCTCGCCTTCGCTGCAGCGGCGTTCTATATCGGTGTGTACACCATCTGGTTGAAGCGCACCAGCCGTCAGAACATCGTCATCGGCGGCGCCGCGGGTGCGGTGCCGGTGTTGGTTGGCTGGTCTGCCGTGCAAAACAACGTCACCTGGACGCCGATTGTGCTGTTCATCGTGATGTTCCTGTGGACACCACCGCATTTTTGGGCACTTGCTGTTAAGTACGCCGACGACTACCGGGCGGCCGACGTTCCGATGCTCCCGAGCGTCGTGCCGATGGCTGAGACCGTGCGGCAGATGACCCTGTACACGGTGGCGCTCGTCATCTCGACGCTGGTCCTCCTTCCGGTCGCCGGACTGGGCTGGATATACGGGGTCGCGGCCGTCGTGCTCGGCGCCATCTTTCTTGGTGGCACCATTGCCCTCGGACGGAACCCGACACCTCAAGCGAGCATGCGACTCTTTGGTTTCTCCATCACGTACGTGACGTTGCTCTTCGGCGCCATGTCGCTTGATGTCTTTGTCGAGTACGGCTGGTGATGGTCGCCAACGGCCTGGTCACCCTGGCGCCAAGTGGCGCCCCCAACGAACATCCACAGGAGCTTGTGAACATGCGCTCCGCCGTCCGTCACGAATCTCGCTGTGATTTCAGAAGATTCACCCCTCGGCAAGTAGTCTCGGGCCGTTGTGTGCCGCCACCTCCAGTCGATTTGATCCGTTGAACCGAAAATTGTGAGCTCCATTTCGTATGACCACCATTGATCCCACCACCGCAACGGCCGAAGAATTTGCCGATGAACGCGACGGTGCCGTCGCGCAGTTGCTGGCAGCCATTGCTGATTGGCTGACATCGACCGACCACAAGAAGATCGGCCGACTGTTCCTCGGCGCCGGCCTCATCGGCCTGCTTGGGACCATCGTGGTCAACGTCATCATCAGTCTTGACCGCGCCGGCATCGCAAACATCGATGACGCCGCGACCCCGCAACTCCTCGACGCCCAGCGTGTCGGTCTCGTGTTCGGGACGCTGTTGCCATTGGCCGTCGGCCTGTGCATCGCCGTTGTTCCGATGCAGCTCGGCGCCCGTGCGATCGCGTTTCCACGGCTGGCCGCATCCGGCTTCTGGATGTGGGCTGGAGGTCTGATCTTCAGCATCATCGCCCTCGCCAACAATGGCGGCGGTCTTGGCGGCGACGCTGACATGGTCGATCTTTTCATCGGAGCGCACGGCCTGATGGCGATTGGCCTCACTGCCGTCGGCGCATCGATTGCTGTCACCGTGCTCACTACCCGAGCGCCGGGCATGACCATGCGTCGGGTCCCGTTCTTTTCAATGTCGGCGATGATCACCGGTATTGGTCTCGTACTCGTCATGCCGGTGCTGCTCGGAACGCTCAGCTACCTGTTCCTCGATCACCGCAACGGTCGCGAAGCGTTCGGCGGGAACACCGGCCTCTACGACTGGGCGTCCTGGATCTTCACCCAACCGATGAGCTTCCTGTTTGCCATCCCGGCACTCGGTGTGCTCGCCGAAGGCGCCGCGCTGTTGTTCAAGCAGCGCACACCGGCACGAGGCGTCATGTACGCCGGCTTTGCGCTCGTCGGCGTCGCTGCCTTCGCTGGCGTGGCGCAGCAATCGCTGTTCAGCGTGGCCGAGGTCGACACGTTCGGTGGAGATGCTGTTTCGGACATCGTGCCGTCCGCCTTCTTCAACCTCTTGCCGCTGGTTGGCATCACCATCGTGTTGCTGATGTCGCTTTTCGTCGCCAAGCCCATTCGTGGCGCCAAGCCCAACCTCACGCCCGCGATGGTGTTCGGTTTCCTCGGTGTCGGGATGATCATGGTTGGCATGCTGGGCAACGCGATGTACGCCATCGAAGACCTCAAGCTGCAGGACTCGACGTTCGAAGAGGGCGTCCTCGTGTATGTCGCGTATGGCCTCGTCCTCGCCGCTCTCGGCGGGATGGCCTACTGGGCCTCGAAGCTCTGGGGAGTCGAGTTGTCGATGGTCAAATTGTTGCCCCTCGCCGGCCTCGGTGTCCTGGCCACAGTGCTCGCCTCGCTGCCCAACTACATCGCCGGCTTCGACCAGCAGCGTGACGTGTACGACACGGTCATCGCCGTTGGTCACGGACTCATGGCGCTCACCGTCATCGGTTTTGTCGGCCTGCTTGCGCAGGCAGTGGCCAATGATGACAACGACGCGGTCGACGATCCGTACGACGGTCAGACGCTCGAATGGGCCACCACGTCGCCCGCGCCGGCCAACAACTTTGTCGAGCCACCCACGGTGATGTCCGCTGAACCGCTTGCCGACAGCAAGCCGAACTACGGCGCAGGCTCTGCCAGCGCCGACGAGAAAGGCGAGAAGTGATGCAGGCCCTCACTGCCGGACCCGCTGCGGCACCACGTCGACAGGTCATCGCCGGCTCCGTCATGGCCAGCGTGGCGATGATCATGCTGACCGGTGGCATGCTCGCCGTCTGGTCCGAGCAACGCACGAATTTCGTCGAGAGTGAGGGCACCTGGCTCCCGAACGGGGTGGTCATCCCCGAAGTTGCTGCCAACGTGGCGCTCATCGCTTTCATTGCAATCTGCACGTTCGCCCAGTGGGCGGTCTGGTCGGTGAAGCGTCAAGATCGTGGGCACACAGCGTTTGCCCTCGGGGTCACCGCACTCACCGCAATCATGGTCATCAATGCCCAGGCGTTCATTTACGCCCAAATGGGCCTCGGCATCTCTGATGGTGCCTACGCCACGATGTTCTACGCCGTCACCGGGATGTTCACCCTCCTGATGATCATCGGCGTTGTCCTCACCGCGGTCACCGCATTCCGCTCCATTGGCGGACGAAGCGACAACGCCATCGTCGTCGCCCATGCGATCTACTGGTACACCATGGCGGCCATCTTCTCGGCCATCTGGTTCGTCGTCTACATCACTAAGTGAGTCTTTGATGTTCACCACAGGTTCCAAAATTCTCATCGGCAGCTCGGTGCTCGCCACCGTGGCGGCCATCGTCTACGGCATCTCGCAGGGCGAGGCGATCGGCATTGTTGGCTTGATCTCCGCGGCAATCGCGCTAGCGCTGCTCGCCGGCTTCAACGTCTGGGCGCGTGACTCGAACCTGTCCGCAACGGACACCACGGGAATCGCGACCTCCGACGCGGCGATTGAGCCCCCCGGGGCCAGCATCTGGCCGATGGTGTTCGGCGTCGGAGCAACCACCGTGTTGCTGGGGCTCGTCACACAGCAGAGCATCTTCACCATCGGCGTCGTCATCCTCATTGCCGCAGGTGCGCAGTGGATGGTGCAGGCTTGGGCCGAGAGCGCTTCGTCGGACCGCAGGGTCAATGCCGATGTTCGCGACCGTGTGGCCAACCCGCTCGAATACCCGTTGCTCGGAGCCGTTGCTGTCGGCATCATCGCCTTCGCCTTCAGCCGCATCATGCTGTGGCTGTCAAAAACCAACACGGTCTATGCCTTCGTCATCCTCGCCACGCTGATCGCTCTGATCGCCTTCTTCTTCGCCTTCCGCCCATCGGTCAAGCGTGGAGCAATCAGCGCTGTCCTCGGCCTGGGTGCCGTGGCGATCGTCGCGAGTGGCACTGCTGCGGGCGTCGATGGTGAACGTGACATCCACGTGCACGAGACCACCACCACCGCTGCTGTCGAGGGTCTCTGTGCCAGCCCCGAAAAGGGCGAGTTCGACGAGAAAGCAAGCCAGACCGTCGGAACCAAGTCCAGCACCTACACGATCACGTTGACCGCATCCGATGAACTCGAGTTTGACGTCCCCGGGCCGGTTGAGGTCGGTGCCGTTGCGATGGTGCTCCCTCGCTCGAACCCCAACAACATCGTGTTCCGCAACGATTCTGACGAAGAACGTCGACTGACCTACGACTTCCGGGCGCTGACCGAGGACGAGATCATCGAGATCGAAGCTGCCAAGGAAGACGAATCGCATGGCGGCGAAGGTGAGAGCGACGAGGAACACAGCACCGTCGAGCGCTTCCAGCAGTGCACCACGCTCATCGAACCGGGCGGGGCTCAGCTCATGACGCTGCTCATCGCGGAGCCGAGTATCTCCCCGTCCAATGACGACGAAGCCTTCCGCTTCTTTGTTCCCGGAACCGACGCTGAGCTCGAGGTGATGGTGCCATGATCGTTCGCAGCGCAACGAGTGACCTTCAACCACCGACGACGAAAATGCAGGCAGTGAACTCCACAACTACGGTCAACTCCGTGACGCCTCGTGCACGTATCGCCCGCCTCTCTGCCGTTGCCATGTTGGCCGCAGTCGTTGCAGGCTGTGCGCAAGACGCGCCGCAGGACACCTGGCAGCCGGCTGGCTCGAATGCCCGCCAGATCAATGACCTCGATATCTGGGTGTTCAGCATTGCTGGCATCGTCGGCGTCGCTGTGTTCTCGGTCCTTGGCTTCGCCGTCTGGAAATACCGCGATCGCGGCCAGCCAATCCCCGAGCAGACCCACGGCAAGCCGGCGCTCGAGATTGGCCTGACGATTCTCCCTGCCTTGATTCTGATCGGCATCGCTATCCCCACGGTCGGCACGATCATGGATCTCAACAAGACCGATGACACCGAGTGCATCATCAACGTCACCGGCCAGCAATGGTGGTGGGAAGTTGATTACCCGGTCCAGGACGGCTGTGGCGGCATTGAAGAACCCATCGTCACGTCAGGCCAGATGGTCATCGAAGCCGGCTCGAAGGTGCTCGTGCGTGGCACCAGCCGCGACGTCATTCACTCCTGGTGGATTCCTCGTCTCAACGGCAAGCGCGACATGGTGCCGGGCCGCATCCACACCGTGCGTCTCGAAGCCGACGAACCCGGTATCTATGCCGGTCAGTGCACCGAGTTCTGCGGGCTGAGCCACGCCAACATGCGCATGGAAGTCATCGCCATGGAGCCGGACGACTTCGCTGCATGGAAAGCCAACCAGCTCGAGGCATATGCCTCGCCTGATGAAGGCACGCTCGCTGCGGAAGGCGAAGCCACCTTCATCACGCAGTGTTCACGGTGTCACCAGGTCGATGGCCTCACCGACAGCGGTGGCGAGCTGGTCGTGGCCCGCCCCGACCAAAATGTCTGGTCTGGCGCAGCGCCAAACCTCACCAATTTCATGACTCGCAACACCTTCGCCGGAGCGACCTGGAATCTGCTGAGCAACGAGTGCTGGCCGGACGTCTGGGAGGCCGATTCATCTGAGGTCGGCGCTGCCTATCTCGAAGGCGTCAGCGACAGCTGCCTCAACGAAGTCGAGCTACGTGAGTGGCTCCGCAACGCACCGGCCAAGAAGCCGATGTACACCGACCCTGAAAGCCTGGAGGAGACCGACGGTCTTCCCCGTGGCATGCCGTACCTGGCGCTGAGTGAAGATCAGATTGATCAACTCATCGCCTACCTGCTCGAGCGCAAGTGACACGGAGCGACTGAACAATGGCCATCATCGAACGTCCAGCTGAGACACCTGACGCCCGCCCCGCGGGAACGGCGCAGGCGCCCACTGCAGCCACCAATTACGGCTACCTGCGCCGCCCCGTGGAAACCACCGGCTGGCGCTCGTGGGCCTTCACGGTCGATCACAAGAAAATCGGCATCATGTACGGCGCCGTCGCGATGTTCTTCTTCATCATCGGTGGCCTTGAAGCCGGACTCATCCGGCTGCAGCTCGCCGGTCCCGACGGCACGATCCTGTCGGCCGACAAGTACAACCAGATGTTCACGATGCACGCCACCACCATGGTGTTCCTCTTCGTGATGCCGATGGCTGCGGCCTTCGCGAACTACTTCATTCCGCTTCAGATCGGAGCTCGAGACGTCGCGTTCCCTCGCCTCAACGCGCTGTCCCTCTGGGTCTTCGTGTTTGGTGGCGTCTTCCTCAACACGTCGTGGTTCCTCGGCGGCGGCGCAGACGGCGGCTGGTTCATGTACGCACCGAACAGCTCGGTGCCGTTCAGCCCGACCAACGGTGTCGACTTCTGGGCACTCGGCCTGCAGATCACCGGTATCGCTTCACTGGTCGGTGCCATCAACCTCATCGTCACCGTGCTCAACATGCGAGCACCTGGCATGTCGATGATGAAGATGCCGATCTTCACCTGGATGGCTTTCGTGGTGCAGATGCTGCTCCTCTTCGCCATCCCCGTCATCACCGTGGCGCTCTTCCTGCTGATGTTCCAGCGAAGTTTCGGCGCCACGTTCTTCAGTGTCGAGGCCGGGGCTGATCCGTTGCTCTGGCAGCACCTGTTCTGGATCTTCGGTCACCCTGAGGTGTACATCCTCGTGTTGCCCAGCTTCGGTATTATTTCCGAGGTTCTCCCCGTCTTCTCGAAGAAGCCGTTGTTCGGCTACCCGTTCGTCGTGTTCTCCGGCGCCGCCATTGGCTTCGTCGGCTGGGGCGTCTGGGCGCACCACATGTTCGCCTCGGGCCTCGGCCCGGTGTCGGTTGCTGTGTTCTCGGTGGCCACGATGGCCATTGCAGTGCCGACCGGCGTCAAGATCATCAACTGGACGCTCACGATGTGGGGCGGCAAGTTGAAGTTCACGACCGCCATGCTGTTTGCCGTCGGGCTCATCGTGCAGTTCACCATCGGAGGCCTCTCCGGTGTCACCCATGCGGTTGCGCCGTCTGACACCCAGCAGACCGACACGTACTACATCGTTGCCCACTTCCACTACGTCATCTTCGGTGGCGCTGTGCTCGGCCTGTTCTCCGGCTTCTACTACTGGTGGCCGAAGATCTTCGGCAAGCTCCTCAGCGAAGGCTGGGGCAAATGGAACTTCTGGCTGATGATCGCCGGCATGAACCTCACATTCGGACCGATGCACATCATCGGGTTGCAGGGTCAGCCCCGCCGCATGTACGTCTGGACGGAGTTCCGTGCGGGTGAAGGATTCTTCAACCTCGGCTTCTGGAACCTCGTGGCCACGATCGGCACGTTCATCCTCGCTGTCGGTGTGCTGCTGTTCCTCGTGAACATCTGGATCACCCACCGTCCCGGCTCGAAGACCCCGCCAGCACCTGCAGACCCGTGGGACGCACGCAGCCTCGAATGGATCACGAGCAGCCCGCCGAAGGAATACAACTTCGCTCGCACCCCGCAGGTATCTGAACTCGACGAGTTCTTCCACCGGAAGTACGAAGACGTGGGCGAAGGCGACAGCCACGAGTACGTGCAGCGGATGACCGGCGAAGAAGTCATCCAGCACGAAGAAGACAACGCCGACCCGAACATCCACCTGCCGGCACCGTCCTACTGGCCGATGGTCCTTGCGTTCTCGCTGCCGATCATGGCCTACGGCGTCATCTACAACACGCTCTTGATCGTTGCTGGCGGTGCCATTGCGGTCATGGCGATGTTCGGTTGGGCCCTCGAGCCTGCCGACGCAGAACAGTCCGACTACGACCCCACTGATGATGGCGGCGAGACGAGCAAGGAATTGGCCAATGTCTGATTCGGTAATCACCGAGCCGGCGCCCGACGCCGTCGACGTCGTGGAAGACCACCCTGCTGAACATGCAGGAGACGACCACGGTCACGATGACCACGCGCACGGCGGGCATCACTCGTCGCTCGGGCTGTCCAACAACAAGCTGGCCATGTGGCTGTTCCTTGGATCTGAGTGCCTCCTCTTCGGTGGACTCATCTCCACCTACATGCTGTACCGCAACCGGCACTCGGCAGAACTTGGTCCGGACCAACTGTGGGATATCCCGTTCACCTCGGCATCGAGCTTCGTTCTGCTCACGTCGTCGCTCACCATGGTGCTCGCAGTCAGCGCAGCCAACCGCAAGGATCTGCGCAACACCAAGATCTTCCTGGGCGTCACGGCGCTGCTCGGCGGACTGTTCGTCGCCGGCCAGATCTACGAGTTCACGACCTTCTATCGAGAAGGCTTGGGATTCACCACGAGCCTCTTCTCGTCGAGCTTCTTCACGCTCACCGGCTTCCACGGCGTGCACGTGTCGATCGGCATCATCATGTTGGTGGCCACGATTGGCATGATTCAGAAAGACAAAATCTCTGGCGACAAGGCCGAGGCGGTCGAAATGGTCGGCCTCTACTGGCACTTCGTCGACATCGTTTGGATCATCATCTTCACCCTCGTCTACTTGATTCCGGCCTGATCACATGACTGACACACTCGAGACCACCACCGCTCACGACGACAAGCACGACAATCACCACGGTCCAACGGACAAGCAGTTCATTGCGATCTTCTTCTTCCTTGCGGCGATTACCGCAGTTGAAGTGCTCGTCAGCTACATCGACATCGGGCCTGCGTTCCTTCCCGTGCTGCTGGGTCTGATGATCGTGAAGTTCTTCACGGTCGTCTGGTACTTCATGCACATCAAGTTCGACCACCAGTTATTCGGGCGGTTGTTCTACATCGGCCTCGGCCTGGCCGTGGCCGTCTACGTCGCCATGCTGTCAACGTTCCAGTTCTTTGCCGGGTAGTGGTGACCGAGGGCATGGTCCCTCAACTGGGCACGTTGCCGGCTGTCTCGTAGGCTGACCAACATGCTCGCGCAGGCTGCTGATACGGCGATTTCGGCTGATCCCTGGCGCTTCCAATGGCACCCCGAAGTGTGGGTCCTCGTGGGGTTCCTCACCGCAGCGTTCGTCTACATGATCAAGGTCATCGGGCCGAACGCCGTACCACCCGGCCAGCAGGCCGTGTCACGCAAGAACACCTACGCCTTCGTCGGAGCAATGGCGCTGTTGTGGGTTGCGAGCGACTGGCCATTGCACGACATTTCCGAGGAGTACCTGTACTCGGCGCACATGTTGCAGCACATGATGCTCAGCTACTTCCTGCCCCCGTTGGCGCTCCTCGCCACGCCGGAATGGCTGTTGCGTGTGCTCATCGGCGACGGCGGAACGTACCGAGCGGTGCGTTTCCTTTCCAAGCCGGTCATCGCAGGTGTGTTGTTCAACCTGGTGGCGATGGTCACCCACGTTCCGCTCGTCGTCAATGCCTCCCTCGACAATGGGCCGCTGCACTACTCACTGCACTTCATTGTCGTGCTGTTCTCCCTGCTGATGTGGATGCCCGTCGTCGGCCCGTTCAAGGAATTCCACATGGGCCCACTCGGGAAGTGCATCTACCTCTTCCTGCTTTCGGTCGTACCGACGTTGCCCGCGGCGTGGCTCACCTTTGCCGAAGGCGCCGTGTACAAGCCGTACGACATCCCGGTCCGAGTCTTCGGCTGGAGCGTCACGGTCGACCAGCAGTTAGCCGGTGCCATCATGAAGATCGGTGGCGGCGTCTTCCTGTGGACACTCGTCATTTACATCTTCTTCAAGCGCTTCGCGAATGGGTACGGCGAGAAGCAGGACTACCGCCGCCCGACGGAGCCAGACGACGAGCCGTTGACCACGGCTGACGTCGATCGTGAGTTTGCGTCCAGTGCCCCACCGCAAGATGTCGGCTGACACGCACTGACCTCGACCGTGTCGTCACAGGATTGACATCGTGTTCGTCGCCGAGGCGTGAGAAACCTGTACCCGGCCTGGTCAATTCAGGCGTTCCACTCCCCGGGCGATCCGACTACGGGTTCCTGCAGTTGCCATCAGATGATGGCGCCGACGGTGGGCTCCTTGCCGAACCCCTGACCGGTGATTGTTGTCGGTTCGACGTTCGTGGCGGATTGCTCGAACGTTTGGAAGAACCAGGCGTGTCTGCCGCCGAACGCAGCCGCATTGTCGAGCAGTTGGCGATGCTCGACGACCATGCTCGCGAACACGCCGATTGAACGTCTGAGACGGAGTTGGCGACTCGACTCCATCTTGTGTTGTCAACGCCGCGCCGAATCGGGAGCGGCCGGGTGAACGGCGGGCGATATCGTCAGAGGCCGTGATCGACCAACGACTGCTGCGTACGGACCTCGACGGCGTGAAGGCCGCGCTGTCGCGTCGCAACCGTCCGGCAATCATTGACGATGTCGCGCATGCCGCGCGGCTCGACGCCCGTCTGCGCGATATTCAAGCCGAACGCGACGACATCCGTGCTCGCGTCAACAGCATCTCCAAAGAGGTCGGCCAACTGCACCGCAACGGCAAGTCTGACGAGGCGCAAGCGCTGCAGGCCGAGAGCAAGGATCTCGGAGGCACCGAGAGCGTTCTCGCTGGTGAATACGAAGAAGTGTCAGCTGCGCTTCGCGACCGGCTGCTGGGCATCCCGAATCTGCCGCATGCGGCCGCACCCGATGGTGCGAGCGAGGATGACAATCCGGTGGTGATCGGCCCGATCGCGCATCACTCCACCTACCCCGAATGGCAGCGGGTACCGCACTGGGAAACCGCTGTCGAGCTTGGCATCCTCGACAACGAACGGGCAGCAAAGATCTCGGGGTCGATGTTCACGATGCAGCGCGGCGCCGGCGCAACGCTCGCCCGTGCGCTCTGCCAGTTTGGGCTCGACCAAAATGCTGACGTCCATGAAGAGGTGCGACCACCTTCGCTGGTCAGCACTGCCACCCTGACCGCGACCGGGCAGTTGCCAAAGTTTGCCGACGATGCCTACGCGATCGAGCGTGACGACCTCTGGGCAAGCCCCACCGCCGAGGCACCACTGACCTCGATCTATGCCAACGAAGTCCTCGACGACACCGAGCTGCCAATCCGGTTGATGGCGCACAGCTCGTCGTATCGGCGCGAGGCGGGCTCCGCTGGCCGCGACACGCGGGGCATGCTGCGGAGCCACGAGTTCGACAAGGTCGAGATGATGGCGTACGCCACGCCCGAGCAGGCGCCAGGCCTGTTGGACGACATGGTGCAGCGCTCCGAGCGAGTCATTGCGGCACTGCAGCTCCCGTACCGCGTCATCGAAATTTGCACTGGCGACATGGGGCAAAGCCATCACCGGTCCTTCGATGTCGAGGTGTACGCGCCGGGTGCCGATGCGTGGCTCGAGGTGTCGTCGGTCAGCTGGCTCGGCGACTACCAAGCGCGTCGCGCCAACATCCGGTTCCGTCGCCATGACGAGACCGGCAAGCTGATCAAGGGCAGCGAGTTCGCGCACACGCTCAACGGTTCGGCGCTTGCCGTCCCGCGGGTCTGGGCGGCAATCGTCGAGAACTATCGCAACGAAGACGGCAGCGTCACTGTTCCTGACGTTCTCCATCCCTACATGCGCGGCATCACTCGCATCTCGGCGGACTGACCCCATCGCAGCATTGAGCGAACTCCTCCGTGCTCGGAGCGTTCGTTGGTGCGAAGCTGGAGCGATGAGTGATGCGCTGCGCGACCGAAGAGTTCAATACGAGACGGCCGGGCTCGATGTCGACGACCTGAGTGCCGACCCGGTCGAGCAATGGCAGCGATGGTACGACGAAGCACTCGAGGCGGGCGTGGCCGAACCCAACGCAATGACACTCTCGACGATCGGCCTTGACGACGCGCCGGACGCTCGCATCGTCTTGGTCCGCGGCATCGACGCACGTGGACTCGCGTTCTACACCAACTACGACAGTGTGAAGAGCCAGCAGCTCAGTCGTCGGCCGGTCGCCGCGGCGACGTTCAGCTGGCTCGACCTGCATCGACAGGTCCGGACCCGTGGCACCGTCGAGCAAATGTCACCCGACGAAAGCGATGCCTACTTTGCGACCCGGCCGCGAGCTTCGCAACTCGGCGCCTGGTCATCGCCGCAGAGTGCAACGATCCCCGATCGCGGGACGCTCGACGCCCGAGTCTTGGCAACCGAGGCACGCTTCGCCGATGTCGACAAGGTGCCCCGGCCGGACAACTGGGGCGGCTGGCGACTGCTGCCGACCGAATGGGAATTCTGGCAGGGTCGCCCGAGCCGACTCCATGATCGGTTGCGCTACTCCACGGATCGACCGCGATCGAGCGACGGCGCCGTCGACGGAGCGTGGATGATCGACCGCCTCGCCCCCTGAAGACGACGAGCCAATCACGAAACAGGACCAACGCAAGGTTGAAGCGACAATGGCAACAAGCAAGGCTGTGCACATGACCGGAAGCAAAGTCCTGGTGGTTGACGACGAACCCACCGTGCGCGAGGTGGTGGTCGGCTATCTGCGCCGTGATGGGCACGAGGTCGCAGAAGCCGGCGATGGATACACCGCGCTCGAGCTGCTGGACTCTGACCCGCCCGACCTCGTGGTGCTCGACATGATGCTGCCGGGGGTGAACGGGCTCGACATCCTCCGTCGCGTCCGCGCCGTCAGTTCGATTCCGGTGATCATGTTGACCGCTCGGGCTGAGGAGTCCGACCGGGTCGCAGGTCTGGAACTCGGCGCCGACGACTACGTGGTCAAGCCCTTCTCGCCCCGAGAACTCGCGGCGCGCGTGAATGGCGTCTTGCGGCGCACCAGCGGTCGCGTTGAAGAGCCCCCGGCGATGCTCACATTCGACGGGCTGCGCATCGAGCCGCTCAGTCGCGAAGTCACGATGGACAATGAGATCATCGAGATGACGCCGAAGGAGTTCGACGTTTTGCTCTTCCTGGCGTCGTCACCGCGGCAGGTCTTCTCGCGCGCTCAGCTCCTCGAATCAGTCTGGCAGTCCTCGCCCGAGTGGCAGGATCCGGCGACCGTCACCGTCCACGTCCGTCGTATCCGCAACAAGATCGAGGCCGACCCCGAGCACCCGCGGTGGATCACCACGGTGTGGGGCGTCGGCTACCGGTTCGAGCCATGAGCGACCCCGTCGCCAACGAACTCGGCCACAAGGCCCACCGTATGAATCGGTTGGGTCGCAGATTCTTGGCGGCCAACCTTGCGGTGCTTGGTGTGGCGATCATGATGATCGCCATTGCGGCGAACGAGATGTTCATCAACGACCACGATCGTCGATTGCTGATGTGGGTGCTCATTCCGGCAGTTCTCTCCGCAGCGATGGTGGCAATGCTCATGGCTCGTCCTGTTGCCCGTGATGCAAAGCGCATCTGCGATGCAGCGATGCGCGTCGCTGACGGCGACCTGTCCGCACGGACTGGCGTGGTCCGCAACGACGAACTCGGCGAGGCTGCTGAGATGTTCGACGTCATGGTCGACCGTCTCAACTCGGTCGAAAGCGAGCGCTCATTGATGCTCTCATCGATTTCGCACGATCTCCGAACACCACTGGCGGCCTTGCGTGCTGCGGTCGAGGCCATTCGCGACGGCGTTGCTGACGACCCCGACCTGTATCTCGTCGGGATGGAGCGCCAGGTGAAGGCGCTCACGTTCCTCGTTGATGACCTGCAGTTGCACACGCGCCTGGTCAGCGGCACGTTGCAGCTCAACCGGGCGCGTATCGACCTCACTGAACTGGCCGACGAGTCAATGGAAATCGTCCGTCCACTTGCAGAATCGCGAGGCGTCAAGTTGCTGCTTGAAGCGACCGAACGGGTCATGGTCGACGCCGACGGATCTCAGCTGGCCCGTGTGATTCGAAATCTGCTCGACAACGCCATTCGTCACGCTCCCGACGGTTCGGTCGTCCTCGTGCAGGTCGCGCGTGGCGACGTCAACGTGGTGCTGCGAGTGCACGATGAGGGCACGGGCTTCCCCACCGAGTTCCGTGATCGAGCATTCGAACCGTTCACCCGCGCGGATCCCGCGCGTGACACGCGAACGGGTACTGCTGGCCTCGGGCTCTCCATTGCCCGAGGAATCGTCAATGCTCACGACGGGACGGTCGCGCTCGGCGAAGGTCCGGGCGGCGACGTGCGCATCTCGCTCCCGATCCCCTCTCGCTGACAGAATTCCGCCGCCAGGGTCAACCAGGCGGAGCCCACGTCGATGCAGCGGTGACGAGGCCGTCGATCAAGGAGTTGGTGTGTGGCGTGAGGCCAGGGCCTTCCCAGTCCCACCAGAGCGGGCTCGATCCGCGAACGCGCGGTGGCAACTCGATCTGCACCCCTTGCTGGCGCGGCAGGTTGACCGGATTGTCAGGATGGAGACCCCGCAGCTTCTTCGGAATCGTGTCGAGGTCGGTCACCACGTCGTACGCCGGGAGCTCCGAACGCAGAGCATCGCCCACATGCTCGGCAAACGGCCGGTTGGAGCCCCCGAGCAAGAGCGAGCTGAACATGCCCCGCCGGCCGAACCCGTGGACGGTCACCACGATGTCGACATGGTCAATGAACGACCTCAACGCTGCAGATTCTGCAGGCCGCACCTTGATCGACGACAAGTGCTCGCGCATGGGAACGGGTTGCAGGACGCCGTAGTACGACGCGCCGGACCGGATCGCTGCCGCATCGGCAATCACGTCGGTCTGCAACTCGAGATTTCCGCCGTGATAGGCCATGAATCCCACCCGACCCGCAGGGCCCGAGCGGAGCTCGCACACCTCGCGCACGCCGGGTGCTTCGAGGATCTGGGCGAACTCTGTCATCACTTCATCATGGCCGAGTCAATGAACCGGGGCGAATCGGGCCAGTACGATGAGCGGATGCTCGTCTGGATGGATCTCGAAATGACCGGTCTCGACCACACGTCGGACGTCATCGTGGAGATCGCGACACTGATCACCGACGATCAACTGGAGATTGTCGCCGAGGGGCCCGATCTGGTCATCCACGCCACCGACGAGCAACTCGCCGCGATGGACCCGTTTGTCGTTGACATGCACACTCGGTCCGGCCTGCTCGACCAGATCAAGGCCTCGAGCATCACGCTTGAGGAGGCGGGGGCAGCCACGCTCGCGTTCATCAAGGAGCACGTTCCCGAAGAGCGGGCGGTACCCCTGTGCGGCAACTCGATCGGCACCGACCGCCGGTTCCTCGACGCGTACCTGCCCGACATCGAGAACTGGCTGCACTATCGCTCGATCGACGTGTCCAGCGTCAAGGAACTCGTCAAGCGGTGGTACCCAGCCGTCGACACCAGCCGGCCTCGTGGACAGGGTTCGCACCGCGCGCTCGACGACATTCGAGAGTCGATTCGCGAGATGGCGTACTACCGCGACACGGTCTTTGTCGACCCTGCCACGCCCGCAGCATCTGACGATGGTGAATAACGGAGCCATCGAGTCACCCCGAACATCAACCATCGCGACGGCTCAACGTTTCGGACCGGCTGGGCCCATATCGGTCCGCGCTGAGCGCGCCGGATAGGTTCCGCTCATGCGCGCAATCGTTTTGAGAGCACACGGTGGTCCCGAGGTCCTGCAGATCGAGGAGGTGCCTGATCCCGTGGCCGGACCCGACCAGATCGTTGTCGACATCGCCCACACAGCGCTCAACCGTGCCGACACGCTGCAACGGATGGGGATGTACAACGACCCACGCAACCCTACGATCGAGATCCCCGGCCTCGAGTACGCGGGCACCGTGTCCGCCATCGGCAGCGACGTGACCGAGTGGGCGATCGGTGACCAGGTGATGGGCATCGAATCGGGCGGGTGCTACGCCGAAAAGGTCGTCACCCACAGCCGCCAGGCGCTCCCGGTGCCTGCCAATGTCGATCTGGCTGATGCTGCTGCCATTGCCGAGGTCTTCCTCACGGCGTGGGATGCGCTGGTCGTGCAAGGCGGTTTGACCTCTGGGCGGTGGGGGCTGATCCATGCCGGAGCCTCGGGCGTCGGTACCGCCGGGATTCAGATCGCGAAGGCAATCGGTGCACGCATCGCCGTCACCTGTTCAGCTGGCAAGGCCGACGCCTGCACTGCGCTCGGTGCCGATCTGGTGATCGAGCGCAGCCCGTCTGACTGGCTGGGCGAGCTCAGTGCTGCGGTGCCCGATGGCGTCGACACGATCCTCGACGTCGTCGGAGGCGAGGAAGCCGATCGCAACCTCAAGGCCGTCCGCGTTGACGGAACGATCGTGCAAGTCGGTCTGATGGGAGGAGGATCGGCGCCCGTCAACATGGGGCTGATCCTGATGAAGCGCGTCACTTGGATCGGGACCACGCTGCGGTCCCGGCCGCTCGAACGCAAGGTCGCATTGATGCAGCGGTTCATCGACGAGATGCTGCCGTTGTTCGAATCGGGGGCGCTCCGCCCGGTCATCGACTCGCGCTACTCCTTCGATCAGCTGCCTGAGGCACACCGATACATGGAGTCGAACGCCAACGTCGGCAAGATCCTGATCGATCTCGCCTGACCAGGCGCAACCGCGATCACGCCAAGATCAGACGTCGACGTCAGCCAGCTCGCTGTCTTCGGCGTCAACGGCCGATTTCTGCGCGTTGCGCAGGCTGAAGTACGCGCCGATCGCAAGAATCAACACGGCACCCAGTCCGAACAGGATCCACGTGAGTGCGCCAGCACCTTCCCCCGCGCGGTCGCCATACACGAAGGTGATGGCTCCGCGGATGAGGTGGCCGTCCTCCTCTGCGAGGTAACGTACGAAGTACTCACCCTTGACCGTCAGCGGCTCAAAGACGAGCTTGGCTTCGGTTTCCGACACGATCAGAACCTCGCCCGGTACGTCGCCGTCGTCCGGGCCGACCAGTGCGAGTTCGACACCGTCAACCGGCTCGCCGAAGTTGATCGTCACCTCGCTGATCGGATCGTCGAACTGCGCTTTGTGTTCGGGAACCGACGATTCGATGTCGTCGTGCGCAAGCACTGCTGAGCCGGCGCTGAACACTGCCGTGACAGCGAGCACCGCAACGAAGAATCGGCGGACAGGACCAGTGGCGCCCTTCATGATTCCATTCAATCAGCGCCAGAGTCCTTCTTGACCTCGGCAGACGCGGGTCACCTGCAGCCAGTGGGTCAACGAGCATCAACGTGGCGGCCCTTCCACTCGACGCCTCGCCCCAGGATCAATGCGATGAGGCTGCGGAGAAAGATGACGGTGAACGCCACGACGGCGAGCGGATACAGAAGGGCGGTCAGCGGATGGATCGACGCAGCGCGACGCCCCAGGACCCAGACTTGCAGCGCGCTGAGGGGGTAGACGATGGGCATGGCGATCCAACCCCCAGCGAGCGACCAGACCCATGCCAGCGTGGCGATGGCGATCCACCAGGGTGTGAAGCGAGCACCGGTCGCGATGCTGCGGGTCCATCCGCGAATGGTTTGCCCAAGGCCTTCCGGGTACATCCGGAATGACGTGTCGGGGCGGCCCGTGTAGAGCTCGGCCCGACCGACGAGGCGGGCGAGACCGATGTCTTCGGTGTGCATCGAACGCACCGACGGATGCGCATGTCCGCCGACTTGGTCGTACGTGGTCCGGTCAATGGCGAGGACCGGGCCGAATGCCACCGTGGCGTTTGCGCCGTGTCCTGTCGGCGTGAACGCGCCGCAGCCCATCAGGGCGGTCACGTTGCACAACACGCTGGCTTGCTCGGCCCAACCCCCAGTCTCGTGCCACGGCTGGATGGAGGTCACCACGTCGGGTTGTGCTGTGACGGCCTGCGCTATTCGGGCGACGAGGTCGGGGGCGGGTCGGACGTCGGCATCGACGAACAGGAGAATCGGTGCGCTCGACTCAGCGGCGCCGAACGCGCACGCGTGTGGCTTGCCGAGCCATTCGGGTGGGAGTGGCGGCGGTGTGATGACGCGGGCGCCGTGCCGTGCCGCGATGATCGCGGTGGCATCATCGGAATGATCGTCGACCACGATCACTTCATCCTGCGGTCCGATGTGCGGCAGTACTCGTGACAACAGGTGCGGGAGAGCGTCTTGCTCGTTGCGGGCCGGGATGATCACAGCAACGCCCGGGCGCGCAGCAGATCCAGGGGAATGGTCACCGGCGAGATCCGGAAGCGGTCGAAGACGCCACAGCAGCAACCAGCCCAGGGTCCATCCCGCGAGGTAGATCGCCAGATCCACGCGATCGGGCACGAGTTCCACCGGCCCACTCTGGTCGTCGCGGAGATGTGTTGCAACAAGAGCGCACGCCATGTCGGAGATCGGCCGAGAACTTCGCGCATCAGGGGTGAATTCGGAGAGGTCGAGTTAACTCCCTTGACCCGGTGCCCACAATCGTGGTTGCCTATCACTGAGTCGTGCGGTCACCGCCGTGCAAGTAGTGACTCGCCCCAGACACCCAGACCGAGCAGACCGAGCAGAAGGGACAGACCTATGAACAACATCACGTCGTTCATCCAGCGCAACGCCGCAGACCTGTCCGTTCACGCCCGCGCTGTGTCGGCAGTTGTCGCGACACCCTCGGTTCGGGCGTTCGCAGGCGCGAACCCGGCATTCGGTGGCAACCAGTTCGGCACGGGCATGAACTCCAACCACATGAACACTGCGTGGCTTGGTGACTCTGCCGAAACCGGATGCGTGACGACCACGTATGTCACCAAGCGAATCACCACCGGCAGCCTCCGCGAGGCCCTGACGTAAGACCAACGTCAGATCACCTCTTGCGAGGCCGCCGGGTTCACCAACCCGGCGGCCTTTTTGGTTTTCCGACCCAGATCTCTCCGAAACCCACCGGCACCCACCGGCGCCACCAACTCAGAAAGCACCCCAATGAAAATCCTCACCAACCACGACGCAGCCGCCGGCATCTGGCCCAAGCATCCGGACGGCGCAACACACGCCGCTCCCGCCCTGTACGCACGCACCAACGAAACGGACCCTTCCATGAATACCTTCACTCCCGTCGACGAGCTCGGCGAGCCGGACCCCGACATACAGAGACCCCCAGATCGATCACTTGACGAGCCGTTCGGCGAACCCGGCGCCGTGCGCATCCCGGTCGCCCGGTGTGCTGACGGCAACGGCACGATGGTCGGCCTCTTCTTCTCCGACCATGTCGTCGATATCGCCCGAGCGAAGGCAATGTGCGCCCTCTGCCCGTTGCAGTCGCAGTGCCTCGCTGGCGCCCTCGAGCGTGAAGAGCCCTGGGGCGTCTGGGGCGGTCAGCTGCTCTCGGGCGGCCGGATCATCGCCGACAAGCGGCCCTGTGGTCGTCCGCCGAAGGTCCCGCGGCCCGAGGTCGTCTACGACGAGATGGGCCCGGTGGGCGCCACGCTGATCTCGGCCTAGCAACATCGCCGTCCCCCACGCGCCGCCGATCCCCGCCCCGCCCTTCTGTTTGCGTACCCGCCGTATGTCGCCCACGACATCTGGTGGGTACGCAAACGGATTGAGTTCTGTAAGGGAACGTTTCGCGGTCCGACCGGCGCTGCCGATGTGGTGTCACTACCCTTCCAAGGGTGAAGATCGCACGTCCACGACTGCTCGCCGGCTCGCTTGCCGTTGCCGTGCTGTCGATCGTGGCCTTCGCCGTCGTGCTGGCAACTCAAGCCAGCAGCGACGATGACGTCGATGCTCGACTCACTCCTGGAGTCGTCACGTTTCCGAACGACGGACTCGCGAACGCCAACGTCGAAGGTGACCAACTTCCAGTCGTGGACCTTGGCGATCGGGACGGCAACGCAATCTCCACGGCGTCTTTCCTCGGCCAACCGCTCGTTGTCAACTTCTGGTACGCCAGTTGCCCGCCATGCGTCAAGGAGCTCCCCGACTTTGCTGAGGTGCACGCCGAGATGGGCGATGCCGTGCGATTCATCGGCGTGAACACCCAGGACTCGGTCGAAGAGATGGAGCGCTTCGCGGCCGACCGTGGCGTTACGTACGAGCTCTACCGCGACGACTTCGGTGATCTCGTCGACGCCATCCGCCTGGTCAACACGCCGACGACGCTCTTCGTGACTCCCGACGGCGGCATCATCGAACAGACTGGCGTGCTCGACGCCGATGAGCTTCGCTCTGAAATCGAACGACTCTTGGAGGCCTCAGCATGAGCTTGTCATTCATTCGAGGCCTGGTTGCTGCAGTCAATCCGTGCGGCTTCATCCTCCTGCCGACCTACCTGATGTACTTCCTCGGTGTGTCGGGTGGCGCCCCGGGCACGCAGAAGGCGTCGATTACTCGAGCGCTCAAGGTCAGCGCCGCCGTGTCATCCGGATTCTTGGCCGTGTTCCTGGTGATCGGATTCTTGTCGGTGCCACTGCGCTCGACGATCTCGGCGAACTCCAAGTACGTCACCGGCTTCATCGCAATCGGTCTGATCGTCCTCGGCACTGCGATGCTGTTTGGCTACAAGCTGCCGTTCATGACGCCGCAGATCGATTCCGGCAAGAAGGACCAGACCGTGAAGTCGATGTTCGTCTACGGCGTTGCGTACGCCGTGGCGTCAATCGGGTGCACGATTGGACTGTTCCTCGCGACGGTCTTCAGTGCTCGCCCGGATGAGACCTTCATCGACAGTGTCGCCAACATGGTCGCCTACGGCGCGGGCATGGCACTCCTGGTCAGCGCGTTGACTGTCGGGTTCGCGTTCGCCAACACGACCCTGCTCAAGTTCCTGCGTAACGCCATGCAGTACGTCGACAAGATTGCTGCGGCGTTCGTCGTGCTGTCAGGTCTGTATCTCGCCTGGTACTTCTACTGGGTGGACCTTGACAACGGCGGCGACCCGATCACGGACTGGGCCTTCGCCCGACAGGCTGACGCCACCGCCTTCCTGAACGACAACTGGAAGGTTGTCGGCATTGTCCTCGGTGGCGTCGTCGCCGTTGCGGTGGCGTACGTGACGTTCCGCAAGGACGACACCGACGACGAGCTCGAGGTGGCACCCGAGTCCGAATCGGTCAGCTGAGCCCTGTTTGGGACTCTTTCAGCGTTTGTGTCGGAGATCTTGCGGAACGGTCCGCAGAAACTCTGACGCAAACGAAGTGGGTTGAGATCTCTAATGTCGGTCGGGCATGACTGACACACCGTTTGACCCGACCACCGTTCCGATCAAGGCTGCAGCCACCGTCATGATGGTGCGCGACAAGAATCTGGACGGGTCCGAGGGTCTGGAGGTGTTCATGCTGCGACGCACTGGCCGGGCATCATTTGCTGCCGGGATGTATGTGTTTCCCGGTGGACGTGTCGACGACGTCGACCATGCCGATGAGATTGCCCCGTTCTGCAAGGGGCTCACCGACGATGAAGCCTCAGCACAACTGAGTATTGAATCGGGTGGTCTCGCGTACTGGGTTGCATCAATTCGTGAGTGCTTCGAGGAAGCCGGCGTTCTGCTCGCCGAACGCAGTGATGGTGCCCCGCTCGATGTTGACGAAGATGAACGTCACCACATCCACGACGGAACGCTCTCGATGGTCGAGCTTTCACAGCGCCACGGCCTTGTGCTCGATCTGTCGACAACGCATTACGTCGATCACTGGATCACACCAATCGGCGAAAACCGGCGGTTCGACACCCGCTTCTTTGTCACGCTGGCACCTTCGGACCAAGAAGGGCTCCACGATGACAAGGAGACCGTTGAAAGTCTCTGGGTGCGGCCGCAAGATGCACTCGAGATGCATGCGCGCGGCGACCTGATGATGTTGCCGCCGACGATCTACAACCTGAAGTTCTTGGCTGAACACGGTTCTGCAGCCGAAGCGATCGCCGCGGGCGAGGCGCGCACCGACGTGCCATGCATCCTGCCGAAGATGCGGACTGACGACGCGGGCAAGTTCATTGGGATCGCCCTGCCCGGCGATCCTGACTACGACATGCTCTGAGGCCGGCTACGACGACCGCGGACCCACGGTGACCGCGGTCTCGAGCTCGGCGAACGCCGCATCGTCTGAGTCGAAGAGGCGGGCGCTGCAGCCAGCCATGTCGATGTCTTCGGGCTTCGACGGGGGAGCGATCTCGTCGATGATGTGCTCGGCAATCGAGCGGAACATGTCAGCCGCTGCGCCGGTGCCGTCGATGGCAACCGGAGCGCCCGCATCATTGCCAGCGGCGACCGATGGCTCCAGCGGGATCTGACCAAGCAGCGGGGCGCCGATTGCGGCCGCCAACGCCTCGCCGCCACCCGATCCGAACAGTGCGTACGTCTCGCCGTGATCGCACGTGAACGCGCTCATGTTCTCGATGACACCGACCACCTTCAGGAAACTGCGGCGGGCCATATCGGCTGCACGCTGCGCCACTTTCTGAGCTGCCAGTGCGGGGGTGGTGACGACAATAAGGTCAGTACTGGGGAGCATCCGCGCCAAGCCCATTTGGACGTCACCGGTGCCCGGTGGCATGTCGATGAGGAGGTAGTCGAGCTCGCCCCACTGCACGTCGCGCAGAAACTGTTCGACGGCCTTGGTGAGCATGAGGCCGCGCCACATCAGGGCTGTTTCTTCGTCGACGAGGAACCCGGTTGAGACCACCTTGAGCAGACCGTCACCCACGACGCGCTCGTTTGGAAAAATCTTTGGCTTGCCCGCTTCTCCGTCAGGCCCCTCGACGGCGTGAGCCTCCATCCGATCGGTGATGCCCAGGAGACGCGGCACAGAGAATCCCCAGATGTCGGCGTCGAGCACGCCGACGGTGAGCCCGGTCGATGCCAGCGCTGCCGCAAGATTGACCGTGACCGAAGACTTGCCGACGCCACCTTTGCCACTGGCGATCGCGAGCACCTTGCAGTTGGCGGGCACCTCGGTCTCGGCAGCGCTCTCGCGAGCGTTCCAGCGAGCCTTGGTCATCACCTGGCTGCGCTCCTCGGAGTTCATTTCTCCCCAGGTGATCTTGACCTTCGAGACGCCCGGGTGCAGTTCGACGCGGTCTTCGACTTCTTTCTTGATCTCGGCGCGCATCGGACAGCCCGAGATCGTGAGCTTGATCTCGATCGTGACGAGGCCGTCGTCCGCGACAACCACGGAGGGAACCATGCCGAGCGACACGATGTCGGCGCCGAGCTCAGGGTCGATCACTGAGCCGAGTACCTCGATCACTTCGTCGTTGGTCGGCGGGGGGCCCGACGTCTGGCGGGGTGCCTTGCCGGAGATGGTGCGGCTCATCGCGACATTTTACCGGCCCCGGCCGTGTAATCTCGTCATGTGGCCGGTTCATCCCAACTCGATGTGCTGAAGACGCTGGGCGACAATACGCGCTACGCGATCTACCTTGAGTTGGCACGAGCACCCCGACCGCTGATCACCGCCGAGATCGCCGACTCGCTTTCGCTTCACGCGAACACGGTGCGGCCCCATCTTGAACGCATGCGTGATGTCGGCCTCGTTGATGTCGAAGTCGGCGGCCGAGGTGACGTCGGCCGGCCGCAACACCGCTACTCGTTGGCCGCCGACGCCCCAGCACTCGGCCTCGAGCCGCCAACGATCTCGGTGCTCGCTCGAATGGTGCTGTCGATGGCGCAACGACTCGACGGCAGCGCCAGCGATGCCGAGGCGGTTGGCCACGACGAAGGCGCTCGCCGCGCGGCGATGCATGTCGACAGCCGTTCCACCCTCGAAGCGCTGGTCAGTGACCTTGACCGGCTTGGTTTCGACCCGGTCGTCACCGATGACCCCCGTAACGACGCAGTCGGCGACGATGTCGGTGCGGTCATCTCGTTCGGCCACTGCCCATTTGCTGACCTCGCTCGGGAACATCCGGACCTCGTCTGTGGTTTACACAAAGGAATGGTCGCGGGCTTCGTTGACGACCTGGGTGACGCCACGATTGACGAATTCTGTACCTTGACCAACCGCACACCTTGTCGAGTCACCGTCTCGTCCAGGTAATGTGGCACCACCAGTTGACCTACCAGTCAGATGGCTCCTGAGGAGGACTGTCACATGATCACACTCACCGACACCGCAACCGAGAAGGTTGGCCAGCTCCTGGCCGCCGAAGGCGCCGAAGAACTGGCGCTGCGCGTCGCCGTCCGCCCTGGTGGATGCAGCGGCTTCTCCTACGAGATGTTCTTCGACGGCGACATCGCCGCCGACGACAACCAGACCAGCTATGGCGACGACGGCAAGGTCCGTGTCGTGGTCGACCAGGCCTCGGCGCAGCTCCTCGAGGGCGCCACGCTTGACTACAAGGACGGGTTGGACGAGAGCGGCTTCGCGATCACCAACCCCAACGCAACCCGCACCTGCGGCTGCGGCTCCAGTTTTTCCTGAGCCAGCTTTCCCGATCTCTGCGTCAGCGGCGGCTCTCATTGAGCAAGCTCAACTCGGCCTTCGCTTCCGTGACTTCGGAAACCTGACTCGAAAAACTCAATGAAGACTTGGAGGAGCCCGCGTCGATGGACGCGGGCTTCTTTCGTTTCCCTTCTTTCACTGAGCGGGAGATCTGGACCCGGTCAAGCGGAGAGGGCGAGGCGTTCTTCGAGTTCGGTTTGATCCCAGACGGCGTCGAGGCGTTCGACGATGGTTCCGGTGGCGTCGGTGATGAACAACGCAGGCTCATAGGTCATGCCGACCGCGGCGACGGCGGGTGCGATCGCCGTGCCAGCGGCATCTGAGAAGACTTCGGCGTGGACGAAGGTGAAGGTGTCCGCGAAGCGCTCCTGTGCCCCGATGAGGGCTTCCAGGGCGGGAGCGCAGCTCCCAGTCGAACAGAATGCCGGCGTGCCGACGTAATACGCCACAGGGCGGCCCGCGGCGAGTGCCTCGGTCAGTGTCACGTCGTGGAATGGGCATGGCTCGGGGGCTCGGGAGCACAGCACCTCGAAACCCTGAGGGTCACCGACTGTCGGTGTGTCGAAGCCGGGCAACATTTCACCTGGTGTCGGAACAGCGACTGCCCGGGGGTCCATGACCTGAAAGGCAGCACCATCGTCGGGGCCGCCGGCGACAGCGAGGGCGAAAAAGCCGGGTGCGTCAATGGTGGTTCGGAAGTCGTAGTACGGCGCAGGGGCGACATCTCGACGGACCGCTGAGATCGCGTCACCCAACTGGTTGCCGTCAATGTCGAGCACACGGGCGGTCAACGTCGCCGGCCCATTTTGAATGAACTCCGCTGCACCAGTGGACAACGTGATCGGCATCCGGATCTCGCCAGGGATCTGCACGTTGTTGGGGAACCGCTGGACGAGGGTGAATCCATTGCCAGCCACACCCGGGTCGGCGTCGGTGTTTCCGCCTGCCCCGTCGGCCGAACTCTCAGCGTCGCTGTCGGAGCCTCCGCACGCGGCCAACGCACCTGAGGCGGCGAGACCAGCGAGAAAGCGGCGCCGGTTGAGGCCGCCCATCAGTTGCGGACGAAGGTGGAGATCGGTCATTGGTGGTCTCGCTCTCGGCGGGGTGAGGGGTTGTTGCCGCGTTGGTCGGAGCGGCTCGTGTCGTTGCGTTGCCCGTCGGAAACGTGCGAATCTCTCAACGCCATGAACGCCCGACCTGACAGGCCGACTTCGTACCAACGATACCGTCGCCGCATCCTCGGGTGGGGCGCAGCTGGCGTGGTCGCGGTCTTTGCTGTTGGCGGTCCGATCTTTGTCAATCGCGTCGAAGACGACCTTGAAATGCGCACCGTCGACGTGCTCAATGAGGCAGGCGTCGGCCCGGTTGACGCTCACTTCTCTGGCCAGGACGGCGAGTTGAGATGCGTCGAGGCCGGAGCGGTGGCGATTCCCGTCGAGGTCGTCGCGGCCATTGCGAACCTGCGCGGCGTCTCGTCGATCGAAGTTGATGAGACCTGCCTCGATTCCACAGGCGCCGCGTCAGCTGCTCCGGACGGCGATACCGAAACCGCACCGACCGAGGCGGACGGCTCCACCCTTACCTCCACGCCCGCTTCGACGACGACCTCCACGGTCGCCTCATCTGACCTCGATCTCCTCACCGACGTGATTTCCAGTGACTCCCAGTTCTCGACGTTGGCGGGTCTGCTTGATGAGACGGACCTGGCCGCAACGCTGTCCGGCGACGGACCTTTCACCGTGTTCGCGGCGACCAACGCGGCGTTTGAGGCAATCGGCCCCAATGTGACCGGCGCGCTCGACCGAGACCCCGAGTTGCTCTTCACCGTGTTGTCTCACCATGTCGCTGCCGGAACAACCCTCTCAGCTGACCTTCCGGCGGGCGACCTGGAGATGATCGACGGCACCACCGTCGCTGTCGATCTCAGCGATGGCGTGGTGATCACGTCAGGAGCGTCGATCGTCGCGGTGACCGAAGCGGACCTGGTTGCCTCCAACGGCGTCGTACATGCCATCGACCACGTGCTGCTTCCGGCCGGCCTCGTCATCGGTGGCGATCCGGCCGGGACGCTGGCTGGCGCAGAGTTTGCTGACGGCCAGATCGTTCTGACCGGAAGTGTGGCAAGCGAGGAGCAACGAGCGGTCTTGCTGGCGGGACCCAGCGACACGATCAACCCGTCGAACGTGATCGACGAACTGATCGTCGACTCGGTCACGTCGCTGTCCGATCAGCGCGCCGACGAGCTGGGCGCGGTCATCGCCGCGATGGTGTCGAACCTTGTCAGCGCGACCGCAGAAACTCTCGATGCAGGAATCTCGGTGAGCGGAACGTTTGCATCCGAGGCAGATCGCGCCGAGTTCGAGGAGGCGGTGTCCTTGATTGACGGCGCGGTGATCACCATCGACCTCGTGGAACGTCCGGTGGCCGATGCGGGCGTGGCGGTCGTCGTCGAAACCGACCTCAACCAACTGGTGTCGGACGACCCGATTCTGTTCGACCCGAGCAGCACGACGATCAGCGATGAATCCGTGGCCACAATCGATCGCGTTGCTGCGGTTGCCAAGCGCGTGGGCGGCATCACCATCGTTGTCGAAGGACACACCGACACAGACGGGCGCGCCGACTCGAATCAGGCGTTGAGCGAGGGACGGGCTCGTTCGGTCCGCGAGGCGCTGATCGTCAGAGGCATCGCTGCTGACACACTGACGATCGTCGGTTTCGGGGGTACCGAGCCGATCCTCGACGCCGACGGCGTCGAGAACAAAGCAGCCAGCCGGCGCGTCGAGTTTGTCGTCAGCGCGACGTAACGGTCACGACAACTGAGTTGCCTTCCCGCGTCACCCCACTGCCCAACCCAACGACAGCCCACGTCAACGACAGCCATCGAACGACAGGAACACCGTGCCATACACACTTGCCAAATTCTTCCTCTGGGGTCTGCTGATGGCCCTGGCCGGAGGCATCGTCGGCTGGTTGCTGCGCAGCCTCAAAGCACGCACTGACCTCGCTCGCCCGCAGACGTTGCCGATCGATGCGTCCGAATCTGACCGTGTGCGCAGCGAACTCGAATCGGCCGTGGCCGAACGAGATCGGCTGCGCATGGAACTTGCTGACGTGCGGGGGAGCAGCGCTGGTGCGCTCGGTTTCTCGACGACCCTCGACACCTCGACCGTGCTCCCCGAGCCAGTCGAGCCAGTCGAGCCAGTCGAGCCAGTCGAGCCAGTCGAGCCAGTCGACCTCGATCTTGATGCGGCGCGCGCCGTTCTCGGCAAGCGGATCGCCCTCGATGACCTCAGGGTCGTCGAAGGAATTGGACCGAAGATCGCTGAACTCTGCGCCGGCATCGGAGTGATGACGTGGCGTCAACTCGCCGAGACCGACATCGGCACCCTGCAGTCGATGCTCGATGCGGCCGGCTCCCGATTCAAAATGCACCGGCCGGGGTCGTGGCCACAACAGGCGGCGCTCCTCGCGAGTGGGCAGTGGGAAGAATTCGTCGCACTGACCGAGACATTGGCGGGGAGTTAGAGTCGCCGACATGAGCAAGCCCCTCGGTCCCTATACGCCCGCCGTCCGTGCCGGTGACTTCATCATCATCTCCGGCCAAGGTGGTCTGCTCGACGGCACCAAGGTCGATGGTGGCCTGGTTGCCGAGACACAGCAGGCAATGAAGAACATCGAGGCGCTCCTCGCCACGATGGGAGCGTCGATGTCCGACGTGGTCAAGACCACGTGCTTCCTCACCGACATGGAGGACTACAAGGTCTTCAACGAGCACTACGTTGCAGCGTTCGGCAACCATCGCCCCTCGCGCTCGTGCGTCGCGGTCGCTGAGCTGCCTGCCAATTTTGTTGTCGAGGTCGAGGCCTGGGCCTACAAGCCGGCCTGACGCTAACCTGACGCCATGCTCGGAGGAATCGCCATCATTGTCGTCGTCCTGTTGATTCCGGTTGCCGTGTTGATGAGTGGCGCTGCTGCGTCGGCAGTCATCGGCGAGGTCTTCTACCGAGACGGCAAGAAAGACGCTCACCCCGAACTCGTGGACCTTCCTGATTGAGAACCGCCGCCATGGCTGACCGCCACCACGACCTGGTGGTCGCGAATGCTCGGTGTGTGGCGACTGTCGACGGAGATCGACGCGAGCTGGCTGGTGGCTGGGTGGCGATCACCGATGGTCTCATCGCTGACGTTGGCACCGGTCCAGCGCCATCGGCGACGACCACGATCGACGCGACCGATTGCCTGGTGACCCCTGGTCTCGTCAACACGCACCACCACCTGTACCAAAACCTGACCCGGGCGTTTCCGCCCATGACCGACAAGCCGCTGTTCGGTTGGCTGCAATCGCTGTATCCGCTCTGGCGGTCGATCGACACCGAGTCGGTCTACGTGTCGGCGTGGGTCGGTCTTGCCGAGCTTGCGCTGTCCGGTTGCACGACGTCGACCGACCACCTCTATTTGCACCCCCACGGCGCTGGCGATCTGCTCACCGCCGAGATCGAGGCCGCACAGGACTTGGGCATGCGATTTCATCCAACCCGGGGATCGATGTCGCTGTCCAAGAAAGACGGCGGGTTGCCGCCCGACGATGTGGTTGCCGACGACGATGAGATTCTGGCCGCATCCGAAGCCGCCGTCACCCGTCATCACGACCGTTCACATGGCGCCATGGTGCGTGTCGCGCTTGCGCCTTGCTCGCCGTTTTCGGTCACCGAAGACTTAATGGTGCGCTCTGCGGAACTGGCTGAGCGGCTCGATGTCCGACTGCACACGCACTTCGCTGAGAACGCCGAGGACGACGAGTTCAGCATCGCCACCTTCGGGTGTCGGCCGATGGAGTACCTCGAGCGCACCGGGTGGTGTACGGATCGGACGTGGGTGGCGCATTGCGTCATGCCCAATCACGATGAGATACAGCGATTGGGAGCAGCGGGAGTCGGTGCCGCACACTGCCCATCGAGCAACATGATCCTGTCGTCGGGCATTGCGCCGATCGTCGACCTCCGCGCCGCCGGTGTGAAGGTCGGGCTCGGTGTTGATGGGTCGTCATCGGCGGACAGTGCGTCGCTGTGGCTCGAAGCCCGGCAAGCCATGTTGCTGGCCAAACTTCGGAACGGTGCGGACGCGGGCACCGCCCGGATGGCGCTCGAAATCGCGACCCATGGTGGGGCCGGGTGCTTGGGACGTGAGGGCGAGATCGGGGTCATCGCTCCTGGTGCCGTCGGGGATCTCGCCGTCTGGTCGTTGACCGGCCCGACCTTCGCCGGAGCGATTGCCGATCCGATCGAAGCATGGCTGCGCTGTGGGCCAACCGGGGCGCGTGACACGATCGTCAACGGACAACCGGTGGTGCGCGATGGTCAATTGGTGAGCGGGAGCCTGGGTGACATGCTCGCTGCACACGACACGCTGTCTCGACGCATCCAACAGCTCGACTGACCGCCCGCTGTTTGCGGGATGAGGATGTGACTGAAAATCTGGCGCGTGCCGCCCCTGCATCTCCTGAGATAGCAAGAATGTCCCAATGCGTCGCTCTATCACCTCCGCGTTCTTGGCCGTCGTCGGCCTGAGCGTTTGCGCGTGCGCCGGCGAGACCTCATCGGCGACCGGCGGGGATGTTCCGCTGCCGACGATCGGGCTCGGCTCCGATGTCGGTGAAGTTGGCCAAATCGGCAGTGGCATCGACGTCCGAGCAGTCGGGACGACCGAAATCGACACGGTCATCATGGTGGGCGACTCGATCACGGTCGCGTCGACCCCGCAGCTTGAGACGATGTTCGAACAGCTCGGCTTTGACTCGGTCGTGATTGAATCGAAGGAGGGCAAGCGGACCGCGCTCAGCTTCGGGTCGAACCCGAGCGGGGCGGCAGTCGCCGAGGACCTCATCAAGACGATCCATGCGACCGGCGACACCGGCGCAGAGGGCGCCGCAGGCGACCCGTTCGACCATTCGAACGAACTGTGGGTCGTCGCGCTCGGCACCAACGACATTGACCAGTACTCCGACCCGAGCGAGCGCGCTGCCGCAATCAACGAAATGCTGCAGACCGTGCCGGATGAATCACCACTGGTCTGGGTCGACACGTTCTTCCGTGACCGTCCCGATGGCACAGCGGAGCTCAATGACACGATCCGCGACCGGGTGACTCAGCGCGGCGACAGTGTGATTGCGTCGTGGAGCGCCGTGGCCGACGACGACGGCAACTTGCGCAACGACGGGGTGCACCCCCGCGAGCAAGGCTCGATCGTCTTCGCCAACATCGTCGGCAACGCGATCATCGACTTCTTGCAGCTTGCCTAGCTTTCCCAGCGGGATTCGCCAAAGCGGTAGCCGACCGAGCGGACCGTCTGGATCAACGCTGCATGCTCTTCGCCGAGCTTGGCGCGCAGCCGACGCACATGCACATCGACGGTGCGGGCGCCGCCGTAGTACTCGTAGCCCCACACGCGGCTGAGCAGGATCTCGCGAGTGAACACCTTGCCGGGGTTCTGCGCGAGGAACTTGAGCAGCTCATATTCCATGTAGGTCATGTCGAGCGGCTTGTTCGCGATCGACGCTTGGTAGGTCTCGAGATTGAGGGTGAGCGCTCCGTACTCGACCATGTCTGAGCTGACGACGGCCACGTCCCCTGAGAGCAGATGTCGCAGGCGCGCCTCGAGTTCAGACGGGTGGAACGGTGACAGGCAGAAGTCGTCGAAGAGGTCGTCGCGGTGTTCGAGCTCGGCGAGTTGCGCCCCCCCGATCAACACGATGACAGGGAGTTGCTTGTCGGCCTGCTTACGGATTGCCCGCAGGAACGCCCACGCGCCTTCAGGGTCTGCCGTGGCATCGACAATGGTTCCGGCCCAGCCGGAGTCGGGCTCGTGTTCACCGGCATCGGCGGTCGAGGAAACGGCCTTCCACGAAGAACCACCGAGATCGAGTGTGCGCGCCAGTTCGGGCGGCGCCGGGTCCGGGAAGACCAGAAGCATCTGGCTGCGCTCACTCACAACGACGTCAGGTACCGATCTCGCTCGAACGCGCTGACGTGGGTCTTGTAGCCGCGCCATTCGATGCGTTTGCTCCGCAGGAACCACTCGTAAATGTGCTCACCGAGGGCCTCTCGCACGAGTGTGGACTTTTCCATCGTTTCGAGCGCTGCTGCGAGCGACGTGGGGAGCTGGCCGATGCCGAGCTTCTCGAGTACATCGTCTCCGATCTCGAACAGGTTGGCGTCAGCCTCATCGGGCAGCTCATAGCCCTCTTCGATGCCCTTCATGCCGGCTGCAAGCATCAGGCTGAAGGCCAAGTACGGGTTGCACGCGGGATCAGGGGAGCGGTACTCGAGACGCGTGGCCAAAGGATTGTCGTTTTTGGTGATGGGCACCCGGATGAGCCCACTGCGGTTGTTGCGCGCCCAACTGAGGTGCACGGGTGCCTCGAAGCCGGGAACCAGGCGCTTGTAGCTGTTGACGGTCTGGTTGGTCACCGCCGTGATTTCAGGAGCGTGTCGCAGGAGGCCCGCCATGAAGGCCTTGGCCTTCGCGGACAGGTTGTATGGGTCATCAGCGTCGAAGAAGGCGTTGTCGTCGCCTTCGAAGAGCGAGAGGTGCACGTGCATGCCCGAGCCTTGAACGCCCTCGAGTGGTTTCGGCATGAACGTGGCGTGCGCGCTGTTGCGGGCGGCAATTTCGCGAACGGCGAGTCGGAAGGTCATCACGCTGTCGGCCATGGTGAGGGCATCGGTGTGGCGGAGGTCGATTTCCTGCTGACCGGGCGCATCTTCATGGAAGCTGTACTCGACCGGAATGCCCATTTGCTCGAGTGTGCGAATCGTGCGTTTGCGCAGCTCGCCGGTGACGTCGTTGGTCGTCAGATCGAAGAACCCGCCCTGATCGATCGGGACTGGGACTTCGCCAGCGACGAGTGGCTCGAAGTAGAAGAACTCGATGTCGGGCGCCACGTAGAACGTGAGGCCCATCTCATGGGCGGCCTTCATATGACGTCGCAGGACCTGGCGCGGGTCGCCAGCGAATGGCGTGCCGTCCAGGTTGTGGATGTCGCAGAAGACGCGTGCTTCGGGTTCTTTCGGGTCTCCCCACGGGACGATTTCGAACGTGTCGGGATCAGGGATCGCGAGGACGTCGGCTTCCTGGACACGGGAGAAGCCGTCGATCGACGACCCGTCGAAGGTCATCCCGTCGGTCAGCGCGTTGTCGAGTTCGGCAGGTGAAATGGCGAGGCTCTTGAGGTTGCCGAGCACGTCGGTGAACCACAGCCGGACGAGGCGTACGCCGCGCTCTTCGACTGAACGCAAGACATATTCGCGATGTTGGTCGATACTCACAGGTTCAGTCTTTCAGATGGTGTGGAAAAAGCGAACCGGCGAAGCAGGGACTTGAGGTCCCCACCCCGCCGGCCACGTTGCCTTCAGGATTTCAGTTTCTTGAATCTGTGGTCAGATCACGCGATCTGACCACAGATCACTTCATGGCGCCGCAGATGGTGTCCACCATGAGGCGGGCCACCACGTAGGGGTCGATGTTGCCGTTCGGGCGACGATCTTCGAGGTAGCCCTTCTTGTCGACAGCAACCTGCCAAGGAATGCGGATCGATGCGCCGCGGTCAGACACGCCGTAGCTGAACTGGTCGTGACGCTGGGTCTCATGGGCGCCGGTGAGGCGATCTTCGACACCGTCGCCGTAGCTGGCGATGTGCACTGCAGCGCGCTGGCCGAGGGCCTTGCAGCCAGCCTCGATGTACTTTATGCCGCCGTCTTCACGCATCTCCTTGGTGGAGAAGTTGGTGTGGGCTCCAGCGCCGTTCCAGTCGCCCTTGACGGGCTTGGCGTCGATGCTGATGACCACGCCGTAGTCCTCGGCGATGCGGTGCAGAAGGTAGCGACCAATCCAGAGCTCGTCGGAGACTTCAAGCAGGCCAACGGGGCCGACCTGGAATTCCCACTGTCCGGGCATGACCTCGGCGTTGATGCCCGAGATCGTCACGCCGGCAGCGAGGCAGGCGTCCATGTGATCTTCGGCGATGTTGCGGCCGGTGATGGCGATCTCGCCGACGCCGCAGTAGTACGGACCCTGCGGTGCGGGGAAGCCGTCGTCTGGGAAGCCGAGCGGGTTGCCGTTCGGCTTGAGCATCGTGTATTCCTGCTCGATGCCGAACATCGGCTCGTGCTTCTTGTACTTCTTGGCGGTGCGAGCAGCCGCTGCACGAGTGTTGGTCGGATGGGCTTTGCCATCCACGAGCATCACTTCGCACATGACGAGGACGTTCTCGCCGCCACGGATCGGATCGGGAAAGACTCGGGCGGGCTTCAGCACGCAATCGCTCTTGTCGCCCGTTGCCTGGTTGGTCGACGAACCATCGAAGCCCCAGATCGGCATGTCGGCGAGGTCGGTGCCGCTGTCGTCGGAGATGACCTTCGTCTTGGAACGGAGTTGCGGAGTCGGTTCCGTACCGTCGATCCAGATGTACTCAGCCTTGATAGCCACTGCTGTCCTCAAATCTTGTTGTTGGTTGGGCACGCCAAGGATACGGCGAGTCCCGTGAACGTGCGGCATCGTTGCAGTTGGTCGTTGCGTCGTCGTTGCTCGTTTGTGAACGGCGTGTGAACTGTTGCTGTTCACCTGCGCATTGGTGTTGCGGCCGGCGAGCGATCCGCGGTCAGCGGACTTCGAGGATGCGTTCGGTGAGGTTGGGGTCGGCGGAAATCTGTTCGTCAGTGAATGCCACTGTGCGCCAGTTCTTCTCGCTGAATCGAATCGTTTGCTGTTCGAACAACGGCGACTCGCGATCGTCGGTTTGGCCGTACGTGAGGATGGCCCACGCCTGGACCTGATCTCCTGTGTAGTCAACGGTCATCACGAAGCTTGTCCCGTAGTTGACCGGGAAACCCTCACCGCGCAGTGCGCTGTTCGGGGAGACGGCGTCGCCGCGGCTCGGTGCCGTCTCGGTGCTCGAGCCGGTGCCGCTCCACTGCACCACATTGGTGACGCCATCCGCGTCGGTGCCGCCATGGATGGGGATTCGTGTCCCGGATCGTTCGGTGAACTGAGCGGCGCCGAGCGTTGAGTCGAGAGGGAAGCCCGCCTTGGTCAACGTCTGCACGGCACGTGCCAGGGCGGCGAGCAACGCGGTGGAATCGTCCGTGGGCACTGCTGGGGTGAGTGTCGGTTGCAGTGGATCGAACTCGTCGGAGAAGAGCGGGCCGGTGGTCGTGCGCTCGGCGTTGCTGAATCGGTTGAGCACCTCGCGCCACAGCAAGGGGCCGGCTCGGTCAAGGTCGTAGCGGCCGTCCCAGCGAGCGAGAATGCCGCAGGCTGGAGTGAGGTCGACGAGTTCGGCGGGCAGCGCAACTGTCTCGTCGTCGTCGAGCACTTCGTCGACTTCGAACACCGGGGTAACGGAGCACGCGTCGACAGTGGCGTCGAGGAGCAGGGCGGCGGCGTGCCCCGTGTTGTCGAACACCGCGTCGCGCAGCTCGAGCCCAGAGAAGTTGGCGTCGTCGCCAGCGAGGCCTGTCCGATTGTCGGACGCGAGTACCGCAGCGTTCTGGCGGGTGCGCATGCTGAGTGGCGTGTTCTGTTCGCCGTGGAGCATCGAGAACGCTCCGTCAAGGGTGAACTCGTCGCTTGGTACCCAGAAGCTGTCGTTGGCGTTGAAGACGTAGTCGGTGCGCTCCACCATCGGCATCTCGGCGAACGGAACCAACCCGTCGTCACGAGCACCGGGCACGACTTCCCAAGTGAATCGACTGTCGGATCCGTCGAGGAGCACCACGCCGTTGTCGTAACCGATCTGGGTGATCGGGTCGGTGGACAGCTTGTCGATGAAGAGCTGTTGTGCCTCGTCGGAGAGATTGGGAGTGGCGGAGGTGTCCGCGTACCAAACCCGGCCATCCGCGCCGGTTGCGATGGTGTTGAAGAGCGGAACGCCCTGATGTTCGGCGTGCACTGCTTGCAAGTCGTCGAGGCTCTGTACCGAGATCATGTCGAGGTACTGGTCGATGAACTCGTTGTTGTTGATGTTCGCATCGCGGAAGCTGAGCACTGCTCTGTCGGTCCAGCCGAGCCCGGGGAAGTCAACGATCGGGCCGTACTCGCTTCGCCACAGCGTGCGGGTTTCTTCGTCGACGGTGCCGTCAGCTCGAAGGATCGAGATGGTGTGCTCGACGGAGGTCATGGGCCTGGACTCGTCATCGACGATGTAGCTCGTCGGTGATTCGGGGTCGAGCGCGAGGAGGTAGGCGGTGAGTCGCTTGCCGGAGGACACGGTGTGGGTCCATGCCACACCTTCGGTGAATCCGATGCCGATACCGGGCACGCCAAGCAGTTGAGCGCCGTAGATGTCGATCTCGTCGCCAACGGTGAGGTGAGTCTCAGCGAAACGCAGCTCGCCTTCCCACGGGAAGTGCGGGTTGGCGACGAGCAGGCCGCCGGTGCCATTTTCCGTCCGGTCGCTACCGACGGCCCAACCGTTGCTGCCAACGTCGAGTGGTTCGAGCACGGTGAAGTCCGGAGCGGGGGAGTCATTGGCCGACCGGCGCGGGGCGAAGCCGAGCGCCCCGTCAGGCTGCGGTGGCTGGGCGCTCGGGAGGAAATCAGCGAACCGGGCACTGCTGGCCAACAGCGCCACCGAACGGGCGTACACGTAGACCTCGACCGGCTGGATCGGCCGGACCCACTCGGCGTCGTTGCACCAGCCGATGAGACCGTCGGGACCGGTGTCGGTGAGCTGGTCGTTCCAGCCCTCTGCGAAGGCTCCGAACTGTTCGACGATCTCGGGAGACGCATCGTCGTAGTCGGCTGTGGCGACCCCGACGATGTCGATCGCGCGCCAGGCGAAATCGCTCTCGACGTTCTCTCCGTCGCTGCCGGGGCCAAGAACTTCGGAACGGCGGCCGTACACCTTGTCGATCTGGTCGATCAGCGTGCAGCCGTGGTCTTCACCGCTGACCCATCCCTGTCCGTACGCGACGCTTGCGAGGTCGGGGCCAGAGATGTGCGGTACGCCATCGGTGGTGCGCCTGATCGTTGCGGTCAGTCGCGGCGGCACCAACGTCGTGGTCGTGGTCGTCGTCGTCGTGGTCGTGGTCGACGAGGTCGACGTCGTGGTCGTATCCGCCGAGGTAGGCAGCGGGATCGAGTCTGGGCCCTCGCCAGGGGTGCACGCGCCGACGAGCATCACCCCGACGATCGCCACACTCTTCCAACGCACTTGCCTAATACTGCCAGGTCGCATCTCGTTCGCTGGAGCGAAGACGCCGCTTTTTCGGCGATTTCTGGAGAATTTTAGCGGCGGGACGAGGATCGCCCGAGGAGTAGCCTGGCGTTGTGACGGTCCTGCGTGTCGCCCTTGCCCAACTGAACCCCACCGTCGGTGATTTTGACGGCAACCTCGCCAAGCTTGTCGAGGCCTACGACGATGCCGCGGCCGCGGGATGCGACGTCGTTGCGTTCCCTGAATTGTCGACCACCGGCTACCCGCCGGAAGATCTCGTGTTGAAGCCAGGTTTTGTTGCCGACAACCGCGCAGCGCTCGACACCTTTGCCGCTCGGACGGGCGAATGTGTTGCGGTCGTCGGGTTTGTCGATCAGGACCGCGACCTCTACAACGCGGCCGCCGTCTGTGTCGGCGGTGAGATCGTCGGGATCTACCACAAGCGTCTGCTGCCCAATAACGCAGTGTTCGACGAACAGCGGTATTTCATGGCGGGCTACGAGTCCGATCCACTCGAACTGTTCGTCATCGGGGGCGTGAAGGTCGGGATCTCGATCTGTGAAGACATCTGGAGCCCATTTGGTCCGCTGGCCGAGCAAGCTGCCGCTGGCGCCGAGGTCAACATCAACATCAACGGCTCGCCGTTTCGCGCCGAGAAGGACCTCGTGCGTGAGCAGTTGGTGTCGACCCGTGCTGCTGATTCCCATTGCGCTGTCGTCTACGTCAACCAGGTCGGTGGCCAAGATGAGTTGGTCTTCGACGGGGGCTCGTTCGTGATGGATCACGAGGGTGCCTTGCTTGCTCGGGCACCACAGTTTGTCGAAGACCTGATGATCGTTGATGTGCCCGTGCCGCCCGTGTACCGCAAGCGGTTGCTGGATCCGCGTGGTCGCGCCACCGAGGCGCTGCTGCCTACGGTCGAAGTGTCGGCCACGCCCCGCCGACCCACTTCGTCGAGCGAGTCGCTGGCCGCGCCGATCGCCGAGCCACTCGGCGCCGACAAAGAGCTCTACGACGCGTTGGTGCTCGGCACTCGCGATTACTGCGGCAAGAACGGGTTCAGCGATGTGGTCATCGGGCTGTCAGGTGGGATCGACTCGACCATCGTGGCGTGCATCGCAGCCGATGCGCTCGGACCCGAACACGTTCACGGCGTGTCGATGCCATCGAGGTACTCGAGTGATCACTCCAAGAGCGATGCGGCCCTGCTCGCTGAGAATCTTGGCATCGACTTCCGCACGATTTCGATCGAACCGGCGTTCACCGCATACCAAGAGATGCTCTCCGGAGCGTTCGCCGGTCGAGAGGTGGGGCTCACCTACGAGAACATCCAGAGCCGGTGTCGCGGTCAGCTGTTGATGGCGCTCTCGAATGAGTTCGGTTGGATGGTGCTCACCACGGGTAACAAGAGCGAAATGGCGGTTGGGTACTTCACGATCTACGGTGACTCCGTCGGCGGGTACGCGATGATTAAGGACGTCCTCAAGCTCCGCGTGTACGAGCTGTGTCGCTATGTCAACGAGGCAGCCGGTCGCGAAGTCATCCCCGTCGATGTCATCACCAAGCCGCCATCGGCCGAGCTGCGTCCCGATCAGCGTGACGATGACTCACTGCCGCCGTATGAGGTGCTTGACCCCATCCTCGAGCTGTACGTGGAACAGGACCGGACGGCGACTGAGATCATCGAGTTGGGTTACGACGAGGCCATGGTGCGGCGAGTGACGCGCCTCGTCGACATCGCCGAGTACAAGCGCCGTCAGTGCCCGCCCGGTGTTCGTGTCACCAACAAGGCCTTCGGCAAAGACCGACGGCTCCCTATCACCCACGCGTACCGCGGCTGAGCCGGTACGCCCGATCGCCAAATCCGCTCGGACATCGTCTGCAGCGGCCGAATCGGCGATGCTGGGACACGATGATCACGTACAGCGACCAACTCCGCGACCGGATCGAAGCGAATCTGCACGGCCACGAGCGACGCGAGCTGCCCCTTGACGGGCGACGCCATGCGGCCGTCGCGATCCTGCTCGTCGATTCTGAGCCGGGCTCGGATCGGGTTGACCCGCACCCTGCCGAGGCCGACGGGATGGCGAACATTCCGACAGGTGTCAAGGGCCTTGACGCGGAAATCGATGGACATATGAATGGTGTCGCCGGCGGAGCAGCGTTCGTTCTCTGTCGGCGGGCGGCACGGTTGAGCACTCACTCAGCGCAGTGGGCGCTGCCCGGTGGTCGGCTCGATGCAGGCGAGACAGTGATCGATGCGGCGCTGCGCGAAACCCATGAAGAGGTCGGCGTCGAACTCAACGAAGGAGCCGTGATTGGCGTCCTCGATGACTACGCGACGCGTTCCGGCTACATCATGACTCCGGTGGTGGTTTGGGGTGGAGCCGACCTTGCGCTCGACCCGAGCCCCGACGAGGTGCTGGCCGCGTACCGCATCGGTCTGCACGAGTTGTCCCGCGACGATTCGCCCCGCTTCGTGTCGATCCCTGAGAGCGACCGGCCGGTCGTGCAGGTGCCGTTGAGCGGCGACTTGATCCATGCGCCGACAGGCGCAGTGCTCGTGCAGTTTCGATGGGTTGGCCTCGAAGGACGGACGGGCGACGAGTGTCGCGTCGCCGATTTCGAGCAACCTGTCTTCGCGTGGGGGTGAGCGCCGGCTTGGGCTCGGGTTCGGGCTGAGCCTCAGGTGCCCGAGTGGCCGAAGCCGCCGCCACGGTCATCGCCGTCGAGCGTGTCGCCGATCTGCCACTCGATCTGCTCGACTTTCTGAATGACGAGCTGAGCAACACGGTCGCCGCGAGCGATGGCGTAGTCGGTGTCCGGGTCGGTGTTGATCAAGATGACCTTGATCTCCCCGCGGTAGGCGGCGTCGATGAGGCCAGGGCCGTTGACGACGCTGATGCCGTGTTTGAGCGCCATGCCGCTCCGCGGGAGGACGAAGCCCCCGTATCCCATCGGGATGGCGATCGAGATGCCGGTCGGGACGAGGGCGCGTCCACCACCTGCACTGAGGATGGTGGCCTCGGCGGCGTACAGGTCGAGGCCGGCATCGCCCTCATGGGCATAGGCCGGTACGGGCAGATCGGCGTCGAGTTGAACGATCGGGACGGGGAGGGTGCTCACGGCCGTGCAGCGTAGAACAACGCGCTGAGGTGGAGCCACCGTGCTGCTGATGGGCTGTTCCTCGGTGGCCGACTCGTCGGCGGCGAACAGGATGGCGAGGTGCGGGCTGCTGCAGCGCGCGGACGTGGTGGCTCGTAGGCTGCGAAACGTGGCAACTCGACTGTTCCTCCCGGGAGGCGGCACATGACTGCGCCTTCCCGTCCACCGTCGGTGGACAAGCTCGCTCGCTCGCTGAACTCCAGCGGATTGCCGCATCCGATCTGTGTTGACGTGGCCCGCGCGGCCATCGAAGCCGGAGACCCGGACTCCGCAGCGCGTCGAGCGGACGAGTTCCGTCGCACGCTTCTGACCCCCGTGGTCAACGCGACCGGCGTGCTGTTGCACACGAACCTCGGCCGCGCACCGTTGGCACACCACCAAGACGCATCCGCACAGACCGTCGAGTTCAACCTGGACACCGGCCAACGCGGATCACGGCAGGCGGCGGTGGGTCAGTTGTATGCGCGGCTCTGTGGGGCCGAGGCAGCGATGGTGGTGAACAACAACGCGGCAGCCGTGCTGCTCGTTGTCGCGGCACTCGCGGCAGGCAAGGACGTGCCGGTCAGCCGAGGCGAGAGTGTCGAGATCGGCGGCTCGTTCCGTGTCCCTGAAGTGATCGAGCAGTCCGGCGCCCGACTCGTCGACGTGGGGACCACGAACCGAACTCGGCTGAGGGACTACGAGGCGGCGATCACGCGCGCCAACGTCGACGCGGCGATGGTGCTGAAGGTCCACCCGAGTAACTATCGCGTCGAGGGGTTCGTGGAAGAGACATCGATTGCCGATCTCGCCACGCTCGACGTTCCCGTGGTTGCCGATATTGGCAGCGGCCTGATCGATGCGACCGTGCCCTGGATGAAGGGTGCGCCCCCTGCCTGGCTTGCGGGTGAACCTGCTGCGGTGCAGGCAATCGCGGACGGGGCAGATCTCATCACCTTCAGCGCCGACAAGCTGCTTGGTGGTCCACAGGCTGGGATCATCGCCGGCCGAGCCGACCTCGTCGAACGGTGTCTGCAGCACCCGTTGGCGCGAGCGCTGCGGCCAGGTGGACTCGTGCTTGCTGCACTGCAGCGCATTGCGCTGATCTACCTCGACCGACAGGCAGGAACCGAGATCCCGTTCTGGAAGATGGTCGGTACACCGTTGGTGGCGCTTGAAGAACGTGCGGCCGCGGTGGTCGAAGCGATCGTCGCTGTTCACCCGTCGGCGCGTGTTGAACGAACCGAGGCGCTGCCTGGGGCAGGTTCGGCGCCAGGTGTGACCATGCCGTCGGTCGGCGTGGTCATCGACGGGGACCTGCTTGAGCAGTTGCGCCGGCACGACACACCGGTGATTGCTCGCTCACGCGACGACCGCACATCGCTCGACTTCCGTTCGGTCGATCCCGCTGATGACGTCACCATCGTCGCAGCATTGCGTGGTGGCGCATGACGGTCATCGCAACGGCGGGCCATGTTGATCACGGCAAGTCGTCGCTCGTGCGTTCGCTCACGGGGACCGACCCGGACCGGTTGGAAGAAGAGAAGCGTCGTGGCCTCACCATCGACCTGGGGTTTGCGCACACCGTTCTGCCTTCCGGCACCGAGCTGAGTTTCATCGACGTGCCGGGTCACGTGAAGTTCTTGCGCAACATGTTGGCCGGCGTCGGCGGCGTGTCGGCATGCGTCTTCGTTGTGGCGGCGACCGAAGGCTGGAAGCCGCAGTCAGAAGAGCATCTTCGCATCCTCGAACTGCTCGGCATCAGCCACGGCATCATCGCGTTGACGAAGGTCGACCTTGTCGATGACGAGTGGCTCGAACTGGCGCAGATGGAAGTGGCGGACCATGTCGAGGGCACGTTCCTCGAGGGAGCACCGATGGTGTCGGTGTCGTCGACATCGGGAACCGGCCTCGACGCGATGCGCCGCGAACTCGATGCGCTGATCGAGCGCAGCACAGCCGCCGTCGACCGGAAGCGGCCACGTCTGTGGCTTGACCGTGTCTTCGCCGCGAAGGGCAGTGGGACGGTCGGCACCGGCACCCTCGTTGGTGGCACCTTGCAGAATGACCAGCTGGTGTCGATCGAGCCGGGCGGACATTCAGCTCGCGTTCGCACGATTCAAACGGCCGGCAACACCGTCGAACAGATCGGTGCGGGCAACCGAGTTGCGGTCAACCTGGCCGGCGTCGACCATACCGACGTGAAGCGTGGCGATGCCGTCATCGAACCTGGACGCTGGCGCTTGACCGAGCGATTCGACGCCTCGCTACGCGTGTTGGACGCGCTCGACCATGACGTGTCGCGACGTGGTGCCTACGTGGCCTACATCGGTGCGGGCGAGCATGCGGTGAAGCTGCGTGTGCTTGGCGTTCAGGAGCTCGGCCCCGGGACCACCGGTGCCGTGCGACTGTTCTTGCCAGCCGCACTGCCGCTGCTGCCTGGCGATCGTTTCGTCCTGCGCGAGTCCGGACGCGATGAAACCGTTGGTGGAGGCGAGGTCCTCGACATCGACCCGGTGTTGCGCGCCTCGCGCGCCGCTCCCGATCGCAGCGTTGAACGGCTGGTTCGAGAGCGCGGCTGGTTGACCGTGGACCAAATCGAGCAGCTCACCGGAGAAGTCGTCGATCCGGTGATCGGCGAATGGGTGACCACCAGTGAGTCGCTGGCTGAACTCGGCGCCGCCATTGTCGAGCGGGTTGACGAAGCCGGACCTGCCGGGCTTGATCTTGCTGCTTTCGACGAGCGTGAGCGTGCCGTCTTGCCAACACTCGACGCGGTGGTCGTGTCGAACGGACTGGTGCAACCTGCCGATGCGGTCGACCCCTACGAAGACCATCCAGCGCTTGCGGACCTGCTCGCCGGTGGTTTCGCGCCACCGTCACTCGGTGACGTGGATCGCAACGATCTGCGTGAGCTGGTGCGCCGCGGTCATGTGGTGCAACGCGACGGCATCGGATTCCATCGCGACGCGATCGATGCAGCGGCGTTCGTGGCGGCCGAGCTGCTTGCCGAGCACGTCGATGGGTTCACCGTCGCACAGTTTCGCGATGCAACCGGAGCGAGCCGGAAATATGCGTTACCGCTTGTTGCCGAACTCGACGCCCGTGGCGTGACGCGCCGCCGCGACGATCTCCGCATCGGCGGCCCGCGACTTCCACCAGTCTGAGCTCACCGTCACGGTTTCGCCGACGGGCATGTGGATGTCGCCGGTTGGTCGCCGAGGCGCGGGCGATCAGGGTGAGAGTTGTCCGTCGGTGACAGCCTCGACCGGCGGCTCGGTGTCATCAGATGCGCCGCGCCGCTCGCGGTAGTCCTTGGCGGCGCCTTCAAGCGGTTCGACTTCGAGCGTGATGCCGTCGATGGCGGCGACACGGATCTCGTCGCCGCGCATGACCGGAGTTGCCCGGTTGGTCCGTGCACGCCACCGACCGTTGCCGACCTCGACCACACCGTCGGGGTCGACGTCGTCGATGACGGTGCCGAGTTCGCCGATCATCCACTCTCGGCCGATGGTCGGTGTGGCGAAGCGAGTGCGGACCATGTTGGGCATGCCCACGATGAAGGTGAGCGCGATGCCGCCGACGCCGGTGATCAGCGCGATCCATCCCGGGCGCATGCTGGCCCCCGGCAACGGTTCGAAGAGGAACCAGGTGCCAATCACGGTGAGTACGAGGCCCACGCCGGTCCAGAATCTGGGAATGCCGACTTGGACATCGACCGAGAACGCCAACATCGCCAGACCGATCACCACCACTGCCCACGTTCGTGTGGGCAGGACGGCCAGCCCGCTGAACGCGAGGAAGGTGCAGACCGCGCCGACGACGCCAGCCACCCCGACTCCGGCGGTGAAGAACTCGAAGACGAGCAGCGCCAGACCGGTGAGCAACAGCAGGTACGCAACCGGCGGGCTGGCCACGGTGTGGAACAACTGATCGATCAGCGACAACTTCGAAAAGCGCACAATGGCGACGGTGTCGAAGCGCGTGTTGCCGTCATCGGTGACCACTTGCTCGGTGGTGACCAGGGTGACGCCGAGCTCCTCGTAGCCGTTCATTGCCTGCAGCATTGAGGTGACTGTGGGAATGCCCTCGTCGTTGATGCGTTGCCTGAAAATGTCGAGGGCGCGCGCCTCGCTGAGGCCAACCGAGCCGTTGCGGAGCGTTTCTTCGGCGATACCGAAGTCGATCTCTGCTGACGGGATGCTCAGCGGAACACCGAAGTAGCCGACACGTGCGCCGGGCGCCATCCCGGTCACATCGGCAACGGCGAGCATCTGAGCTGCCGGGCCATAGAAACGTGAACCCGTCGGGCCGACCCAGACGCCGATCGGCACGGGTGCGGTGGCGATGTCCTCGAGCAGGGCTTCGACGACACTGTCGTCGACGACCGTGCCGTCGCTGTTCACCTGGAGGATCAGGGCCTGCGCTCCGCTGTCGTCGGCGCGCTCGATGGCGTCGCGGATCTCAGCAACGAGGATGTCGTCCATGAACCCGCTGACCTGCAGCACGTCGACCGGAGCGATGGTCGCGCCTCCGGGCGTGACCACGGTGTCGGGCGTGGGGTCGTCGCCGCCTTGGTCGTCCTGGGCGCTGACGCCGCCCGCGAACAATGAAAGGCCAGCGGCCGTTGTGAGCAATGCGATCGCTAGTCTGCGCAAAGGTGCCTCCGGAACACGAGAGTCCGCTGCAGTCGTTGACCGCGACAAATGTTGTCATTGTTGCGGGCAAGGGGGGTGTCGGAAAGACCACGGTAACGGCTGTGATCGCCCGCGCGGCCAGTCGTGACGGACGACGTGTCCTTGTTGTCGAACTTGACGGCAAGCCGACGCTCGACCAACTGCTCGACGGTGAGGCTCAGAACGGGGCCGGATCCATTGAGGTGGTCCACATTTCGGCCGCTGACGCTCTGGACGAATATCTCCGAGATCACGGTTTCGCCCGGATCGCGAAGCGGCTGAACAAGACGGGCGTGATCGACATGGTCGGCACCGCAGCGCCAGGTATCGATGATGTCGTTGTCCTCGGCAAGGTCAAATCGTTCGAGCGATCGCAGAACTACGACCTCATCGTGGTCGACGGCCCTGCAGCGGGCCATGCGATCACCTTCCTCACGTCTGCCACCGGCCTGGCGAATGCGGTGCGGAGCGGACCGGTGCGAACGCAATCCGACGAAGTGATCGAACTGCTCACCGACGTTGAGCGTTGCCAGGTCGTGCTCGTCACGCTGCCCGAGACAACCCCGGTGAATGAGGTCGTTGAGACAGCGTTTGCCCTGGAAGACGATGTCGGAATCCAGCTTGGCCCGATCGTGATCAATGGCGTGGACACCGGCGTTCCATTGCCGTCGATCAAAACGGCCGCAGCTGCCTGGCAAGACCTCGATGCGGATGTGGCAGCGGTCCTCGCCGAGGCCGCAGCGTTCCGGCGATCGCGCCGAGCGATGGAGCGCACCGAGATCGAGCGCTTGTCGGCGGAGCTGCCGCTCGAGCAGATCACGCTGCCTGCCCAACTGGTCGCCGGATTGACCGCCACGGACGTCGACCGGTTGACCGACCACCTCCTGGGGCTCAACGGTGTGCCTGATGTCGAGGGCAACTGATGGCTGACGTGCAGCGCCTCATCGACGCGTCGACCGTGATCGTGTGCTGCGGCTCCGGTGGCGTCGGCAAGACCACCACGGCCGCGGTGCTCGGTCTTGAAGCAGCAGAGCATGGCCGCAAGGTGGTGGTGGTCACGATCGACCCGGCCCGTCGGCTGGCCGATGCCTTGGGCCTGGAGGACGGACTAGCTGCCGAGCCGCAACGCATCGACCTCAATTCGGCTCAGGCGTCGGGTGGCGAGCTGTGGGCGATGATGCTCGACACGGAGGCGACGTTCGACGGCCTGGTGCGGCGTCACGCCGGTGACCCCGAGCAGGTCGACCGCATTCTCACCAACCCGCTGTATCGCAACATGGCCGGCGCGATGAGTGGCACGCAGGAGTACATGGCCGCCGAGACGCTGCACGCTCTGCACGGTGATGACCGTTTCGACCTGGTTGTCGTCGACACGCCGCCGAGTCGCAATGCCCTTGACTTCCTCGAGGCACCCGGCGTGTTGGCGCGGTTCCTCGACCATCGGGCGTTCAAACTGCTGATGCTGCCAACCAAGAGTGGCCTCAAGGTGCTCGGTTCGGCCGCGCAGCCGATTCTGAAAGCGATCGGCCGTGTGGTCGGTTCTGATGTGCTCGCCGATGCCGTGGCGTTCTTCCAGGCGTTCGCCGGCATGGAGACCGGATTCCGCGACCGGGCCGACGAAGTGGTGGCGCTGATCCGAGCAGCGGAGACATCGTTCGTCGTCGTGGCAACGCCGCGCCATGACACCATTGACGAGGCTGTTTGGTTCGCTCAACAGTTGGTCGAACAGGGAGTCGGGGTCGGCGCGGCAATCGTCAATCGCACGCAGCCGGGGTTCGGCGCGGGAACCGCTGCCGACGCAACCGCTGCGGCGAGAGCCGCTGTCGGCAACGATGATCTTGTCGCGCTCTGGACAAACGTCGCTGAGCTGAGAACGCTGCGCGAACGTGAGCGGCACGTCATCGCCCCACTCGCCGACGTGGTCGGTAATGATGTGATTGCGACCCTGCCCCTGCTCGACCGAGACGTGCATGATCTCGCAGGTCTGCAGACCATCGCGGGCCACCTCTTCGACCCTGCAGAGTGAGCCGTTCGGCCAGCCACCCCACGCCGTGCTGATTCCGGACGGTTGATTCCGGCACTGGCAGAACGACCGGGTAGCGTCTGGGCTCGTGGAGATCATCATTGCGACAGACGCCAGCTGGGTGGTCGATGACATCACGGCAGCACTTGGTGCCGACGGCGTCAACTTCACCGTCTGCAGCGAAGGGCGGGTGGTGGCCGATGAGGTCGAGAAGAACACCCCTGACCTTGCAATCCTCGACATGCAGATCGGCTCGATGGGTGGCATGGCGGTGACGATGTCGCTCCGACTCGACGAATCGTCGGGATTGCTTCCGCACGTCCCGGTGCTGATGCTGCTCGACCGTCGCGCTGACCTGCATCTTGCACGTCGCAGTGGTGCCGAAGGCTGGCTGATCAAGCCGCTCGACTCGCTTCGATTGAAACGAGCGGTCACGGCCATCAACGGCGGTGGCACATACACGGAAGGCCTGCCGGCACCCGACCCGGTTGCAGCCGATGACGTCGATGTCGATCCAGATGTGGCGGAATCGCCCGAGGAAGAAGCGGTCAACGCCGGATAGCGTTGTCCGTCGCTACGGGGTGTAGCGCAGCTTGGTAGCGCGCCACGTTCGGGACGTGGAGGCCGGGAGTTCAAATCTCCCCACCCCGACCACGAGCCGTCTTGTCAGTTCTCCGGAACCGACGGGCGGCTCGTTTCGCGTCCGGCTGTCATCGACGCCAGCGAAGGTCAAGGTCGCTGTGTGTGAGATTGATGGATCCCGTCATTGGTTCGTCTGTCAAGATGCCGAAATGCCTGAGGCCGAGACCAATACAAGTACGCAGAACGCCGCCACCGCACCCAGTGAATCCCCACTGCGCAACAGGTCGAGCCCAGCGGTGAGCCGGTCGTAACCGTCGGCCGCCGACGGACGCGCGAGCAGCCCGGCAATGGCGAAGCCGACCAGGGTGACGCCAGCAGCGGCGGCCAGCACCCGTGCGGTCCGCGAGGCGCGTGACCGAACGTCGCGTGGTCGACGCTGCAGGCCGGTGATGACGAGGAGTGCGGCGACACCACCGGCGACGAGTGCCGAGGCGGTGAAGAACGGGTCCCAGTCCAGCCGGAGTAGTACTTGCGCGAGCAGGCCACCGATGACGGCGCGGACCGCACCGAGATTGGCCTGGCGGGCACCGATCCATGCAGCGGCGACGCCGGCAGCGAGTGCTGGCAGGAAAAGCAGTGGGTCCGGGACAGCCACCGTGGCGGTGATGCCGGACGCGACCACGAGGGCCCACCACGGGGTCGTTGCACTTGCCCAGGTGACAAATGCAGCCCCGGCGAAACAGATCACCGCATCGGGTATGGGTTGGCCGGTCGGCTGGCAGCCGGCCAACGACGCCAGCAAACCGGCCACGATGGCCGCCGCTGCGACGAGGAGCGCGTCGCGTTGTGACAGGGCGTTGCGTCGCTGGGTGGCCATGGGGTTCTCATTCTCGCAATTTCGCCTGGCGCGCGGTGCATCACCTGCGACGGCAGTACACCGCGTGCCGTTCCCAGGGAAACCGAATCGGGAGCGCCTGGGCTGCGGCGGTTACGGTCCGGCCATGGACCTGGTCGAACTGCAAGACATCATCGAACGGACCTACGGCGACCGCGATCGCGAACGTGGTGTGTCTGCCACGGTCGCCTGGCTGGCCGAAGAGATCGGTGAGCTCGCCCAAGCGGTGCGCAAGGGGACCCACGAGCAGCAGGTGCACGAGTTCGGCGATGTGATTGCCTGGGTTGCGACCTTGGCGAATCAGCAGGGGATCGATCTCACGGTTGCCGCCGAGCGGTTTGCTGCCGGTTGCCCCAAGTGCGCCGCGCTGCCGTGTGCTTGCTGACGCACGCAGTTGCGCGTTCGTAAAGCCACGGTGTGCCTGTTGGCACGCTGTACGGTCAGTGAGGAAATTCCGTCTTAACAATTACCCCGGGAGGTACCTCATGGCAGTCATTATTCCGTTGGCATTCCTCATTCTGTGGATCGCTGGACTGTCGATCGCTGGACTCTGGAAGATCTTCGAAAAGGCCGGCCATCCGGGCTGGGCGGCGATCATCCCGATCTACAACATGTACATCATCACGAAGATCGCTGGCAAGGAATGGTGGTGGCTGCTGCTGCTGCTCATTCCGATCGTCAACATCGTGATTGCGATCATCTTGTACATCGCCGTCTCAGAGAAGTTCGGCAAGGGCGCCGGTTTTGCGGTCGGCTTGGTGTTCCTCCCGTTCATCTTCGCGATGATCCTCGGATTCGGCGACGCCGAGTACAAGGAGACCACGGCCTGATCACGGTCTGATCACGCGCTGAACGGTGCCACTGCCGGAGTCTGGCGACAGCCAACCACTCCGCAGTGGCACCTTCGCGTTCAGGCTCGGCGCAGCGGTTCGACCGCAATGACGTAGTCCGCGAGACGAGCAGCAATTTCGATGCTTGACTCCGGGTCGTCGGGGTCGGGCGCATCCCACACTTCGGAGATGCGTCGCCACCGATCGGCGCCGATGAACACACCGGCCTCGGCCTCTGCGCCGAGCTGCTCTCGCCAAGCCGCCTCATGAGCAAGCAGGCGATCGAGCACCTCCTGATTGTCATCGTCTTTCGGATGTTCGGCGTGGAAGCCGATCTCGAGGCCGACATCGCCCGTGGACAGCGTGATCAGCTGTGCCTCGTAGTGCTCCTTCTTGGCATCGTCATACCAGACCTTCAGCCCGCGTCGATGTGAGGATGAATTGAGCTGACCATCGACCGACGAAGCAAAGCCTTCGAACGCATCGAGCACCCACTCGAAGAAACCTCGGCTGATCCCGTCGTCAGTCATGCAGTCCGAGGTCTTCCATTCGGGGTCAGCGTGAGGATCGGAGAGAGGGAGTCATCGCGTCGTCTGGACCAACTCTGCGATTTGGAGGGCGTTGAGGGCAGCGCCCTTCCGCAAGTTGTCGTTGCTGACGAAGAGCGCAAGGCCCCGACCCCCGGGCGCGCCTTCGTCGGCGCGGATGCGGCCGACAAAGCTGGGATCCTTCCCGGCTGCCTGCAGTGGCGTCGGGATTTCGCTCAGCTCGACACCCGGAGCGTCGCTGAGCAGCTCGTAGGCCCGCGCCACTGAGATCGGGTTCGCGAACTCGGCATTGATTGACAACGAGTGGCCGGTAAAAACCGGGACCCGGACGCATGTGCCCGATACGAGCAGCTCAGGGATGTCGAGAATCTTGCGCGACTCGTTGCGCAGCTTCTGCTCCTCGTCGGTCTCGAACGAGCCATCGTCGACAACGGAACCGCACATTGGCAACGCGTTGAACGCGATCGTGCGGGCGAACTTCTCGGGAGCAGAAAAAGTGACCGCATCGCCGTTGTGGGTCAGCTCGGGTCCGGCGCCGCCGGCTTCGGCCACTTGCTTCGCCAATTCGTCGACACCAGCAAGGCCCGATCCGGAGGTGGCCTGGTAGGTGGCGCAGATGAGGCGCGTGAGGCCAGCCTCGTCGTGCAGCGGTTTGATGACGGGCATAAAGGCCATCGTGGTGCAGTTCGGGTTGGCGATGATGCCCTTGGGTGGGTTGGCAACGAGATGGCCGTTGACTTCAGGCACAACGAGTGGGACGTTGGGGTCCATACGGAAGGCCGAGGAGTTGTCGATCACGACGGCGCCTGCTGCAGCGAACTTGTCGGCGTAGGCGCGAGAAGATGTGGCACCAGCGGAGAAGAGTGCGATATCGAGGCCGCTTGGATCGGCGATTTCGGCATCCTCGACGACGATGTCGGTGCCCTTCCACGGCAGGGTGGTCCCCGCCGAGCGAGCAGATGCGAAGTACCGCATCTCGGTGACTGGGAAGTCACGCTCTTCGAGGAGACGACGCATGACGCCACCCACTTGACCGGTTGCTCCGACGACTCCTACGCGCATGACGAAAATCCTAACGGGGGCGGCGCATCGTACCCCTGCTAAGTGAGCAAGTAGAGGGGTGCGACCCCCTCCCTGGTGGTACTACCGGGTAGGTCTACGGGGTTACGAAAGAAGTCCCTGAGAACTGCACAAACATCTACCACGGCATCTGCCA